>JACCEC010274557.1_pt1 | contig 17001 bp, 14 predicted proteins | sample 7450121 | NCBI WGS metagenome assembly JACCEC01 (sample SAMN15323455, study PRJNA562643) | freshwater metagenome | isolation source: river surface water | place: USA:Blue River Watershed | collected 2017-08-18 | reverse complement strand
TGGCCTTGCGGCGGCGGGCAGCTGCCAGACCCAGCAGGCCGGTGCCGAGCAGGGAGATGGTGGCGGGTTCGGGGACGTCGGAAGCCTGCGTGCTGCTGGTGACGTTGAGGCTCAGCACCCATTCCGCGCCCGTGCGATCAGCAATGCCTGTCCAGTCCGGCGTCAGGATGACGGCACCCCCCGCCGTGGTACCGGCGCTGTCATAGTCAAGAATCACCTCACATACCCCAGCGCCGCTGACCTGGCTGCATTGCGTATTCCAGCCCGCTGTCGCGACGTTCGAGGTGAAATAGACCGTCGGGTCACCGAGACGGTTCAAGCTGAAGTTGATGCCAGTATTGGCCTGGGCGAACTCACCGGTAGCCAAGGCACTGGCGTAACGCCGGATCAGCGCGTCGAATTCCAGCGTCAGACCGGAACCGGTGTTATCGGTGAAAGTCACCCGGCGGGCGTTCGTGTTGGCGCCGTTGCCGTTGGCGGTACCACTCCCGTCGATCCATGCTTCACTGACGTTCTGCACCACGAGACCGGAACGACTTGGAGTGGATGTACCGATCACCGTACGTGCGTCACCGCGTCCGGCGTTCGCATCCAAGGTGACAGAATTCGCATTCGACACCGTTGAATCAGGGGAAAAGGTGTTCTCCGCTGCGTTGGTTCCCGATCCGTAGAAAGCGCGCGCCACATCAGAGTCACCCGCAGTGGGTCCGTCGCTCAAGCTCGGATCATTGCCGTTGACCGTGGCTGCCGAAGCCGTGGTACGGTTGGCATCGAGAACGTTGAGTGACGTTCCGCTGCCCAGCACGATAGCAAAGTCAAACAACTGGACAGACGAGTAAGCCACGGCAGCGGCCTGCGCCTGACCCGCCAGACCCAGACCTGCCAGCGCCAGCGCAGAGGCCAGCAGCGGTTTCTTGAACGATGTGCGTGAGATGTTCACTTGGCACTCCCTGATGATTGTTGAAGGTTTTGCAGTCCTTCCCTTGGCCCGGACATCTGTCGATTTCCATGCCTCCCTGGACAGCGACAAGCTACCAAGCAGCTTGCATGCCAACTTCGTCCAACATCAACAAAAAATCACAACACATTGATTTTCATTGATATTTTTCCTGCAACCGATGCCCGAAGGAGGCAGGACCTTGTGAGCCGGCCAGCCCTGTAAGAAATACCGACAAGCCTCACTTCAGGCCCAGCCGATGCATCAGGTCGTAGAGCGTGGGGCGGCTCACGCCGAGCAGCTCGGCGGCTTTCAGCACGTTGCCGTTGACGCGCGCGAGCGCGGCGAGCACGGCCTTCCTCTCGGCTTCGTCGCGCACGGTGCGCAGGTTGATGCGGTCGTCGCCGGCTTCATGCCGCAGCGGCAGGCCGAGGTCGTCGGCGCCGATCTGCTGGCCGTCGGCCATGATGCAGGCGCGCTTGATGCAGTTCTCGAGCTCGCGGATGTTGCCGGGCCAGGCGTGGGCCTCGATCGCGCGCACGGCGTCGCCGCTCAAGGCGCAGGCGCCGCCTACCTGGCCGAACTTGCGTGCAAAGGCGTGCGCGAGCAGCGCGGCGTCGCCGACGCGGTCGCGCAGCGGCGGGATGTCGATCACGATCTCGGCCAGGCGGTAGTAGAGGTCCTCGCGGAAGCGCCCTTCGCCAATCAGGCGCCTGAGGTCCTGGTGGGTGGCGCAGCAGATCCGCACATCGACCGCGATTTCCTGGCGGCCGCCGAGGCGCTCGATCACGCGCTCCTGCAGGAAGCGCAGCAGCTTGGCCTGCAGCGCGTGCGGCAGGTCGCCGATCTCGTCGAGCATCAGCGTGCCGCCGTGGGCGGACTCGATCTTGCCGGGCGTGGTCCTGGCCGCGCCGGTGAAGGCGCCCTTCTCGTAGCCGAACAGTTCGCTCTCGAGCAGGTTGTCGGGGATGGCGGCGCAGTTGATGGCGACGAATCTGCCCTTGGCACGCGGGCTGGCGGCGTGCAGGCCGCGCGCGAGCACTTCCTTGCCGGTGCCGCTTTCTCCCAGCAGCAGCACGGTGGCATTGGCGCTGGAAACCTTTTCGACGGTGCGGCAGACCCGCAGCATGCCGGGGTCGCGCGTGAGCAGGCCGTGGAAGGCACCGGGCGGCTGGGCGTCGCGCAGGCGGCGGTTCTCGGCCTGCAGCTCGGCCAGGCGCAAGGCGCGCTCGATGATCAGTTCGAGCACCTCGGACTCGAAGGGCTTGGCCAGGAAGTCGTAGGCACCCAGGGCCACGGCGCGCAGCGCGTTGTCCTGCGCGTTCTGGCCGGTGAGCACGATGACCTTGGTATCGGGCTGGTCGGCGAGGATCTGCTCGAGCAGCGCGAAGCCTTCGGAGACCGAGTCGGCGTCGGGTGGCAGGCCCAGGTCCATGGTGACCACGGCGGGCGCGTGGCGGCGCATCTGCACCAGGGCGGATTCGCGGTCGGCGGCGGTGACGACGTCGAAGCGGTCGAGCGACCACTTGATCTGTTTTTGCAGCGCAAGGTCGTCCTCGACGACCAGCAGTTTCTGTGTCTTGTCCAATGCGTCTTCCCTGGGTTGGTCTGTTGTTGGTGCTAGCGCAGATCCGAGGTGCGCACGGCGTCGAGTGCCGGCAGCAGCAAGGTGATGCGGGTGCCCTGCCCTTCGCGGCTGTCGACGTCTATCCTGCCGCCGAGCTCCTGCACGTACTGGAAGCTCTCGAAGGCGCCGATGCCCATGCCGCTGTCCTTGGTGCTCTGGAAAGGGCGGAACAGCTGGTCGCGCACGAAGTCGGCGCTCATGCCGATGCCCTGGTCGCCGACTTCGAGACAGGCCTGACTGCCCTGGCGCTGCGTGCGCAACCAGACGCGGCCGCCGCGGGTTTCGGTGGCGTCGAGCGCGTTGTGCACCAGGTGACCGACGATGCGGCTGAGCCTTTCGCCCTGGCCGCGAGCGAACAGGTCGGGCACGAGATCGAGCTCTATGCGGCGGCCGCGCTGTTCGGCCTGTCTGGCCCAGTCGCGGGCGATCGGGGCGAGCTCGACGCCCACCGCCTGGCCAGCTGCGGGACTGCCCTCGCGCAGTTGCGCCATGAGCTGCCGCATGCGATCGAGCGAGTTCTCGACCGTCAGCAGCATGTCGGCCTGGAATTCGGGGTCATGGCCGAGTCGCCTGGCGTTCTTCGCCATCAGCGAGAGCTGGGTGACGATGTTCTTGAGGTCGTGGACGACGAAGGCCGACATGCGGTTGAAGGCCTCGAACTTGCGCGACTCCAGCAAGGCCTCGGTCGCCTGCGCCTGCGCCAGGAAGCTGGCGGCCTGGCGCGCAGCGGTCTTGAGCAGGTCGTGCACTTCCCAGTCGATGTTCTGTGGCGTGAGCGGGCGGTCGAGCACGACGAAGCCCAGCATGCCGTGACCGTCGAACAGCGGCACCGTGAGCCAGGCCTGTGGCAGCCGGACCAGCCAGTCGGGCGTGCAGTGATGGTCGTAGCGGGCCGGCTGCAGGCGGTATTCGGCCAGGTTCATGACCCAGTGGCGCTGGCGCATGAAGCGGATCCAGGGTGAATCGGCGGGTTCGATGGCGCTGACCTCGGCTTGCTGCCAGCGCGTGGACTGGCGGTAGCCGCCTTGCGCGGCGTCGAGCAACCAGAGGCTGCCGGCGGGACTCTCGACCAGCTCGGCCAGGCCGCGCACGACCGAGAGCTTGAGCTGGCCGGGGTTGTCATGGCTGGAGAGCGACTGGGTGAACTTGCGCCATTCGTCCCGGTAGTCGTAGCGGTAGTGGAACAGGTGCTTGGCCAGTTGCACGCGCAGCGTGGCGCGCAGCCGGCGCGACAGCAGCAGCGCCGCCAGCCCCAGGCTGGCCAGGAAAATGAAGGCCACCTCGAGTACCCGGCCCCAATCACCGCCGAAGTAGCGCACGTAGTAGCCCCCGGCGGCGATCAGCAGCAGGTAGAGGCCGGCCAGGAACAGCGCGGCACCGTGGAAGGCGAGCCGGCGCGAGACGCGCAGGCGCGCGATCCAGTGCCGGTGCCGGCTGCCGGCGAGCAGCAGCGCGACCGCCATCAGCCCCTGCATGATGGGTCGCGCCAGCGCCTCGTCCCGGTCCACGCCACGCAGCAGCGCGCCCTGCGAGAACAGGTAGATATCGAAGACGAACAGACCGGCCAGCGCCAGGCAGAAGGGCTTGGCATCCCAGCGGGCTTCGTCGCCGAGGTTGCGGTAGTACTGTTCCAGCAGCACCAGGCCGAACAGGGGCAGCAGCAGCAAGAGGGTGTAGCCGCCGGTCAAGGCCAGCAGGCAGAGCAGCACGCCGCCCGCTGCGGGCCAGCGCGGCCGGGCCGAGTCCTGGCCCTGGCGCAGCAGCAGCACGAGCAGCGCATACCACGCGCCATAGCGCAGCACGTCGGCGGCCTGCGCCAGCAGAAGGATGTGGAGCGGCCGGCCTGGCGCCAGCAGGACGACCAGCGCCCAGGTCAGTGAGGCGACAGCGGCGAGCAGCAGGCGCAGGGCGACGCGGTCTTGGCGCCGATGCCAGAGGGATGGCAGGGTGCGTGCCGCGAGCACGGCGTAGGCCAGTGCCGCGAAGCCGTAGCCCATCCACGCCGTCGCCAGGACGCCAGCCGACGCATCAGCCATGGCGGACGCCCTGCCGGCTGGAGTGACAGGAAACGGACGGGTTGATGCGATGGCGACTTGACTTCATGCAGGCCTTCTCCCGCAGCCTTTCTTGCTGAGAAAGAAGTCATTTTACGCATTTCAAGTGCAACAGCCTAGTGAATCACCACGGCATTTCAGGCCGGAAACGGTTTGCCGTTTTCAGTGCAGCGGCTGCGTGGCTCGCCGCAATGGCCGATGTCAGGCGGGCACGCCGCGGTTGGCGAGCGCGTCGGCGCGCTCGTTGCCGGGATCGCCGGCGTGACCACGCACCCAGTGCCATTCGATCTGGTGGCCACGGCCCTGCACCAGGCCGTCGAGCTGCTGCCAGAGGTCCTGGTTCTTCACCGGTTCCTTGGCGGCGGTCTTCCAGCCGCGCGCCTTCCAGCCCGGCATCCACTCAGTGATGCCCTTGCGCACATACTGGCTGTCGAGATAGAGGCTGACGCGGCAGGGACGCTTGAGCGCGCTCAGGCCCTGGATGACGGCGGTCAGTTCCATGCGGTTGTTGGTGGTGTCGCGCTCGCCGCCCCAGAGTTCTTTTTCGGCCGCGCCGGAGCGCAGCAGCACGCCCCAGCCGCCGGGGCCGGGATTGCCCTTGCAGGCGCCGTCGGTGTAGATGGTGACAGGGTTCATCGGTTCTTGGAAAGGGGGTGTCGCTGCGCGACCGCGACCGGCTTGAGACCGGCGCGGCGCGGCTTCCAGGCCGGCCCGAGCAGGTGCATGCCGCGCACGCGCTTGACGGCGACCAGGAAATAGACCGCGCCGGGCAGCGGCCAGCCATGTCCGCCACAACGGTCGAGCCAGGCCCAGCGCTGCAGCCAGCGCTCGCTGCGCACGGCCGGGCGCCAGCAGCCCTGGGCCTGGAATTCGGTCTCGAAGCTGAGCAGCTGCAACCAGTCGCGCACGCGCCAGGGTGCGATGAATTCGCCCGACTCGGGCAGGAAGGGTCGGGCGATCTCGCCGCGACAGCCCAGCTTGCCGGCCCAGCGCGCGCGCCACTGGCGCAGGCCCCACAGGCTGCCAGGGTGCAGGCCCGAGAGCACGACCCGCCCTTCGGGTACCAGCACGCGCTCGACCTCGCGCAGCACCGCATGCGGGTCGGCGCTGAATTCGAGCGTGTGCGGCAGCACCAGCAGGTCGAGACTGGCAGCGGGAAAGGGCAGCGCGGCGGCATGCGTCACGAGCGAGACGCCAGGCCCTGGAGCAGGATCGGCGGATTCGGGCAGCGCGAGCCAGCGGTGCGGCATGCGGTTGCTGCGCAGCGCGTCGAGCTCGGGCAGGCCGAGCTGCAGCGCGTGGTAGCCGAAGCGGTCGGCAACCGCGCGCTCGAACTGCTGCTGCTCCCAGTCGAGCAGGTAGCGGCCCGGCGGCGTGGCGGACCAGGCCGCCAGTTCATGTCCGCTGGCGCTCCAGTCGTTCATGCGCCTCTGTGCGGGTTCAGGAGGCGGAAGCCTCGGCCGGCTCTGGCGCAGCGGGCGGCTGCGCCAGCACGGTGGCGCGGATCAGCTCGCGCATCGCCTTCTTCTCGGGGAAGCTGAGCGTGCGCGCGAGTTCACGGCGCACGCGCAGCAGCAGGTGGCGATCGGTCTCGGGCGGCACGCCCTGGCTGTTCTGCATCTCGTCCTGGAGGTCGAGGCGCGCATCGGGCGTCTCCTCGGCCCACCAGGCGAGGATGACCTGGCGGACCTGCTCGAGCCAGTCGTCCGAGGGCGCTGCGTTGCCGGGGTGGCTGTCGGCCAGTTCGGAATCGCGCTCAGCCAGCGGCAGCGGCGTGAATGGCCTGCTGGAATGCACATAGCCCGGAGTGGTCAGCGCTTCCCAGGCATGGGCGCCCAGCGCCAGGCGTCGGTCCGCCTGCAGCAGCAAGCGGGCCCAGCTCGGGTCCTCGCTCATGAGGCGGGTGATGTCTAGGCTGCCCTCGTCGCAGACCAGCGCGACCTTGATGCCGCGCCACTGGGCTTCGTCGATGTAGGGAATCAGGCGCTCGTCGTCGCTGACGATCAGCACCAGGCTGGCGCCGTCATGCTGGGCGATCTGGTTGAGCTCGAGTCCGAGCGAGCGCACCATGCCCAGCCCGCCGTCGGCCTGGTGCTGGGGTACGCTGCGCAGGACGACATCCTCGAGCAGCTCGGGGACCTGCAGGTCGGAATAGACATAGGCGCGCAGCAGCTGTGCCTCGGGCGTGCTCTGGCGCAACAGGTCAACCAGCACCGGCAGCAGATTGCGACGCTGCAGCGCAGCGCTGGTGTGCTGGCCGGCGAGCCATTTGAGGAAGCGCTCATCGACCAGCGCGAAGACCTGGAGCGGACCCGAGCCATGCGCGTGGGAATGGAGATGGCGCGGCGTGCCGCGTTTGCCCAGATGGAACTTCATTTTCATAAAAGTAATGGCCCGGTAGTGGGGCTATGCTAGGAATAGGAGCGCAATTGTGACACGATTGGCTTGCACGGCTGCAGGGCTATAGACCATCGGGGTGAATTTCCAGCGGGGGTCTCGGGCGCGCCCTGCGCCAGCGCCCAGGCCACATGCTCGCGCACCAGCTCGCTCGGGTGCCCGGCACGGGCCTGCAGCGCGGCGTGCAGTTCGACCGCCTCGGCCGGGCTGGCCTGGCGCAGCGCGTTGCCCATTGCGACCGCGAGGTTGCGCAGCCAGCGTTCATGGCCGATGCGGCGGATCGGGCTGCCTTCGGTGCGGCGCAGGAATTCCTCCTCGCTCCAGCTGAACAGCCCGGCCAGGCTGGCGCCGCTCATGCCGGCGCGCGGATCGAAGTCGGGCAGGCTGCTGCGCTGCGCGAACTTGTTCCAGGGACAGGCGAGCAGACAGTCGTCGCAGCCGTAGATGCGGTTGCCCAGCAGCGCGCGCAGTTCCACGGGAATCGGGCCGGCGTGCTCGATGGTGAGGTAGGAGATGCAGCGCCGCGCGTCGAGCCGGTAGGGCGCGACGATGGCCTGCGTCGGGCAGGCGGTCAGGCAGGCGCTGCACTGGCCGCAGTGCGCGCTGACCGGTTCGCTGGCGGGCAGCGCGCGGTCGATGTAGATCTCGCCGAGAAAGAACATGGAGCCGGCATCGCGGCTGACGGTGAGCGTGTGCTTGCCGCGCCAGCCCAGTCCGCTGCGGCTGGCGAGCTCGACTTCGAGCACCGGGGCCGAGTCGGTGAAGACGCGGTGGCCGAACGGCCCGAGCCGCTGGCTCATCCGGTCGGCGAGCTGCTGCAGGCGCGCGCGCAGCACCTTGTGGTAGTCACGACCGCGGGCGTAGAGCGAGATGATGGCCTGATCCACCTGGTCGCGGCGCTGCCATTCGATCACCTGCCAGCCGTCGGGCGTGGCGCGCGGCAGGTAGTCCAGGCGCGCGGTGATGACGCTCAAGGTGCCGGGCAGCAGCTCGGCCGGCCGCGCGCGCTTCAAGCCGTGCGCAGCCATGTAGTGCATGGAACCATGAAAACCCTGCTCCAGCCAGGCCAGCAGGCCGGGTTCTGCCGACGAGAGATCGACATCGGCCACGCCGATTTGGGAGAATCCCAGTTCTCGGCCCCAGGCCTGGATTTGCGAGACGAATTGAGCAGCATCGACCATTCCCCCATTGTAGAAAGCGCGCAAGCCGCGCAAGTCCCCAGCCTGGCGCAGCGCGAGGTCCTGTGCGCCAGCGAGGACGACACGCTCGCGCTGGCCGCAGCGCTGGCATTGAGCCCGGCGCTGGCCAACGCGACGCTGACCTTGCACGGCGACCTCGGCGCTGGCAAGACCACCTTCGTGCGCCATCTGCTGCGCGCACTCGGTGTGACGGGCCGCATCAAGAGCCCGACCTATGCCGTGGTCGAGCCGCACCGCGCGCCTGCGGCACCGGCCTGGCCGGACGGGTTGAGCGTGTCGCATTTCGACTTCTACCGCTTCGGCGACCCGCGCGAGTGGGAGGATGCGGGTTTGCGCGAACTGTTCGCCGACGCCGGACTGAAGCTGGTCGAATGGCCCGAGAAGGCGCAGGGCCTGATGCCGGTGCCCGACCTCAGCATCGAGCTGGTGGCGCAGGACGAGAGCCGGCACGTGACGCTGAAGGCGCACAGCGCCATCGGGCTGGCGCTGCTGGAGGAGGTGGCATGAAACGGCGGGATCTGCTCGGCGGTGTGCTGGCGCTGTGGCTCGGACCGGCGCAACTCGCCTTTGGCGCCAGCGTGCTGGCGGTGCGGATCTGGCCGGCACGCGACTACACGCGGCTGACGATCGAGTCCGACACGGCACTCAAGACCAGCCAGAGCTTCATCCCAGATCCGCCCCGGCTGGCGGTCGATATCGAGGGGCTGGACCTGCTGCCGGGACTGCGCGAGCTGGTGAGCAAGGTGCAGGCCAACGACCCGAACGTGGCCGGCGTGCGCGTGGGGCAGAACGCGCCCAACGTGGTGCGGCTGGTGATCGACCTCAAGCAGCCGGTCAAGCCGCAGGTGTTCAGCCTGAAGCCGGTCGAGGCCTACCAGCACCGGCTGGTGCTCGACCTCTACCCGACGCAGGCGGTCGATCCGCTGGAAGACCTGATCCGCCAGCGCCTGCAGGGCATGGAGGCGACGCTGGCAGCCGGTCCGGGCCAGCCCGCCACGGCAAGCGGCGCGGCCGTGGCGGGATCGGCGTCGGCACCGGATCCCTTGGGCGAACTGATCAGCCGCCAGGCCGGCAGGAAGCCCGACCATGCCGACAAGGCCACCCATGTCACGGCCGCCCACCCGGCGCCGCAGAAGACCGACCGCCTGATCGTCGTCGCGCTCGACCCCGGCCATGGCGGCGAGGACCCGGGTGCGATCGGACCGGGCGGCACGCAGGAGAAGAACGTGGTGCTGCAGATCGCGCACCGGCTGCGCGAGCGGCTGCAGGACATGGTGATCGGGGGCAACCCGGTGCGGGTGGTGATGACGCGCGATGCCGACTTCTTCGTGCCGCTGCAGGTGCGGGTCGAGAAGGCGCGCCGGGTCCAGGCCGACCTGTTCGTGAGCCTGCACGCGGATGCCTTCTACACGCCCGACCCGCAGGGTGCCAGCGTCTATGCGCTGAGCGAGCGTGGCGCGTCGAGCGCGGCGGCGCGCTGGATGGCCAACCAGGAGAACAAGTCGGACCAGGTCGGTGGCATCAACGTCAAGGTCAACGACGCGCATGTGCAGCGTGCGCTGTTCGACATGAGCACGACGGCGCAGATCAACGACAGCCTCAAGCTCGGCGGCGCGCTGCTGGGCGAGATCGGGCGCGTCGGCCGACTGCACAAGCCGCGTGTCGAGCAGGCCTCGTTCGCGGTGCTGAAAGCGCCCGACATCCCGAGCATCCTGGTCGAGACCGCCTTCATCAGCAACCCGCAGGAGGAGGCCAGGCTGGTGGACCCGGCCTTCCAGGACCGGCTGGCGCAGGCGCTGCAGCGCGGCATCACGCGCTACTTCGCGGCCAATCCGCCGCTGGCGCGCAGCCGCCAGCTCTGAAACCCGCCCATAATCAGCAGCCGGGCCTGGCGCCATTAGCAAGAGAGAAAAATGTTCAAGAACGTGATGGTCTACCGCATCGCCCCCGGCTGGGCGATGGAAGTCGAGGCGATGGAGGCGGCGCTGGCCAAGATGCCCTTCCAGCCCTGTGGCGCGACGCAACCGGAGTCCTTCGGCTGGGCGCCGCCACGCGGCCAGGCGCATGGCGCGCTGGTCGAGCTGGTCGCGGGTCAGCGCATCCTGCGCTTCATGCACGAGAGCAAGGCGGTGCCGGGCTCGGTGGTCAAGCGCCGGCTGGAGGAGCGCTGCGCGGAGATCGAGCAGAAGGAGGGCCGCAAGCCAGGCCGCAAGGAAAGCCGCGAGCTGCGCGACGAGATCACCCAGGAGCTGCTGCCGATGGCGTTTGCGCGCACCGCCAGCATCCTGGTCTGGCTGGATCTGGACAACGGCCGCCTGGTGCTCGACTGCGCCAGCCAGGGCAAGGCCGATGCGCTGGTGACCGCGCTGGTGCAGTGCCTGGCCGGGCTGCAGGTCGCGCTGCTCGACACCCAGGTTTCGCCGCAGGCGGCGATGACGCAGTGGCTCACCGGCGGCGCCGACGACTGGCCGCAGCATTTCGCGCCCGGGCGCGAGGTCGAGCTCAAGAGCGGCGACGAGATGAACTCAGTCGTCAAGTTCACCCGTCACCATCTCGATGACGAGGAGATGCAGCGCCACATCGCCCAGGGCAAGCTGCCGACCAAGCTGGCACTGGACTGGGACGGACGGGTCAGCTTCGTGCTGACCGAGGGCCTGCAGCTGAAGAAACTGGCTTTCCTCGACGGCGTGTTCGACGCGCAGGCCGGCGAGGACCAGGGTGGCTTCGACAGCGACATGGCGATCGCCACCGGCGAACTCTCGGCCTTGATCACCGATCTGGCCGCCGCGCTGGGCGGCGAGACAGCGCCGGCCTGAGGTTTTCAGCGGCGGGCGTTGGGGAAGAACAGCGGCTGGCCGTTGATCTGGTAACGGCCAATGGCCGATTGGCCCGCTGGCGACAGCAGCCAGTCGATGAACTGCTGGCCTTCGGCGGCCTTGACATGCGGATGTCTGGCCGGACTGACGAGCAGCACGCCGTAGGGGTTGAACAGGCGCGGGTCGCCCTCGACCAGCACGACGAGGTCGGTCTTGTTTCTGAAGCTGAGCCAGGTGCCGCGGTCGGCCAGCAGGTAGCTGCCATTGGCCGCCGCCATGTTGAGCGCCGGCCCCATCCCGCAGCCGCATTCGCGGTAGCCCGCGCCCTTGGACTCGCTGCCGGCGAGCTGCCAGTAGCGCAGTTCGGCTGCGTGCGTGCCGCTGCGGTCGCCGCGCGAGACGAAGGGCGCGTTGCCGGCTGCGACCTTCTGCAGCGCCGCGATGATGTCCTTGCCGCGCGCCTGAGCCGGATCGGCCTTGGGGCCGACCAGCACGAAGTCGTTGTACATGACGTCGAAGCGGCGCGCAGCAAAACCGTCGGCTACAAACCGATCCTCGGCCGGGCGGTCGTGCACGAACAGCACGTCGGCGTCGCCGCGACGCGCCATGTCGATCGCCTGTCCGGTGCCCAGCGCCACCACCTTGACGGCTATGCCGCTGGCCTGGCTGAACTCGGGCAGGATATGGCCGAACAGGCCCGACTGCTCGGTGGAGGTGGTCGAGGCCACGACGATGCTCTTTTGCGCCTGCGCCGGCTGCGGCAGGCCGCTGCAGAGCGCCGCCAGCGCCAGCGCGCCCAAACCCCAGGCGCGTCGCGTGCCCATGATGAATCCGGATGCTTTCACAATGACTCTCCCCTGACAAAGGTTTGCGCCGCCGGGCAGGCATTGCCGAGCAACGCGTCGTTGAAAAAATCCTGTACCGGCAGATCGGCCATCACTCGGCCGCCTTCCAAGTAGGCGACCCGGGTCGCCAGCCGCTTGACCTGGCCCAGATTGTGACTGGCGAAGGCCAGCGTGACCGCCTGGCCGGCGAACGGCTCACTGCCGAGGCTGAACTCGGCGATCAGCGCCTCGACCTCGCGCTTGGCGTGCGGGTCCAGGCTGGCGGTAGGCTCGTCGAGCAGCAGCAGCCCGGGATGCAAAGCCCAGGCACGCGCCAGTGCCACACGCTGCCTCTGACCGCCCGAGAGCGTGGTGGCAGGTTGCCGCGCCAGCTCGGCGAGCCCGACGCGATCGAGCGCAGCCAGCGCCAGCTCGCCGGCCTGCCGCCATGAAACGCCGGCCAGCCACAGGCCGAGCGCAACGTTGAAAAGGGTCGATGCGCGCAGCATGAAGGGATGCTGGAACAGCATGGCCTGGCGCAGCACCGGATCGACCGAGCGCAGGCCCTCGGTCGGCGCCAGCAGCCCATGCATGAGGCGCAACAGCGTGGTCTTGCCGCTGCCGTTGGCGCCGATCAGCGCCAGCCGCTCGCCGGCATGCAGCCTGAGGTTGACCTCGCGCAGGACCCAGGTCCGGCCCAGGCGCAGCGAGGCAGCCTTGAGCTCCAGGATGGCAGCCGTCACGAGCCGCTCCGGTTCAAGGTCAGAGCGCCCTCGCCCGCGGGCGAGGCGGCATCGCGCCGATACCAGCGCTGCAGCGCGGCCAGGCCGGCATTGAGCAGCAGCACGACGGCCAGCAGCACCAGGCCCAGGCCGAGCGCCAGCGGCAGATCGCCCTTGCTGGTTTCGAGCGCGATGGCGGTCGTCATGACGCGGGTGAAGCCATCGATGTTGCCGCCGACCACCATCACCGCACCGACCTCGGAGACCGCGCGCGAAAACGCCGCGACCAGCACGGTCAGCAGCGCATGACGCTCATCCCAGGCCAGCAGCAGGCCGCGCAGACCGGTGCCGGCACCGAGCGAGGCCAGCTGCTCGCCATGGCGCTGCTGCGCGCCTTCGACCACCTGGCGCGTCAGCGCGGCGACGACAGGCAGCACCAGCAGCGCCTGCGCCAGCACCATGGCCCGGAAGCTGAACAGCCAGCCCAGGAAACCCAGTGGTCCGGAACGCGACAGCAGCAGATAGACGAGCAGTCCGACCACGACCGAGGGCACGGCCAGCCAGGTGTTGAGCAGCGCGAGCAGCGCGGTGCGGCAACGAAAGCTCGCCACCCCGAGCCAGGCCCCCAGCAGCAGTCCGGCCAAGCCGGCGAACGCACAGGCGCTGGCGCTGACTGCCAGCGAGCGGCTGACGATGGCCCAGAGCGCGGGATCGCGCCCGACGAGCAGTTGCAGCGCGCTGAACGCGGTATCGGTGAAGGCGTCCATCTCTCCCCTGGCGGTTGCCGGGCCGGACTGAAGCCGCAGGCGTTTCAGCGCGCGAGCCGGCGCGCGATCTCGGCGATGAGCTGGCGCGCCAGATCGGTCTTGCTGCCGTGCGGCAACTCCTGCGCGCCCTGCTCATCGACCAGCAGCAGCGCGTTGTCATCACGGCCGAAAGTCGCCGGGCCGATGTTGCCGACCAGCAGCGGCACCTGCTTGCGCGCGCGCTTGGCCTGCGCGTTGGCCAGCAGGTCCTGGCTCTCGGCGGCGAAGCCGACGCAATAGAGCTGGCCCGATCGCGCGCGTTCGCTGGCTGCGACACCGGCCAGGATGTCGGGATTCTCGACGAAGTGCAGCGCGGGCGGCAGGCCCGAGCCGTCCTTCTTGATCTTGTGCTCGGCCTCAAGCGCCGGGCGCCAGTCGGCCACGGCCGCCGCCGCGACGAAGACGGTGGCCTGGTCAACCTCGGCCTGCACCGCCGCCTGCATCTGGCGCGCCGACTGCACGTCGATGCGCCGCACGCCCATGGGCGTGGGCAGATGCACCGGTCCGGCGATCAGGGTGACTTTGGCGCCAGCCTCGCGCGCGGCACGCGCGACCGCGAAGCCCATCTTGCCCGAGCTGTGGTTGGTGATCCCGCGCACCGGGTCGATCGCCTCGAAGGTCGGCCCGGCCGTGACCAGCAGCTGGTGGCCGGCGAGCCGCTTGGGCTGGAAGGAGGCGACCAGCGATTCGAGCAGCTGAGCGGGTTCGAGCATGCGGCCGTCGCCAGTCTCGCCGCAGGCCTGCTCGCCCTGCCCCACCGGCAGCACGGTCGCGCCGTCGGCCTGGCATTGCGCCAGATTGCGCTGCGTCGCCGGATGCGCCCACATCTCGCGATTCATGGCGGGCGCGAGCAACAGCGGCACGCGCTGAACAGGGCGCGCCAGGCACATCAAGGTCAGCAGGTCGGCGGCACGCCCCTGCGCCAGCTGCGCCAGCAGGTCGGCGCTGGCAGGCGCGACCAGGATGGCGTCGGCGTCGCGACCCAAGTTGATGTGCGCCATGTTGTTGGGCTCGCGCGCGTCCCACTGGCTGAGCACCACGGAGCGGTTGCTCAGTGCCTGCATGGTCACCGGGGTGATGAACTGCGCGGCAGCTTCGGTCATGACGACCTGCACGGTCGCGCCGGCCTTGGCCAGCAGCCGGCACAGTTCGGCCGACTTGTAGCATGCGATGCCCCCCGAGAGGCCCAGAACGATGTGTTTTCCTGCCAGATCTGTCATGGCGATCAATGTACACCAGGCGCCGCATCGTTCCAGCCCGAACCCAAACCGGGCAGCGGCTTTTATAATCGCCATTTCACACTCCTGCGAGTCCCTTCGGCTCGTCTGCGACATGACCAAATTTGTGTTTGTTACCGGTGGCGTGGTGTCCTCCCTGGGCAAGGGCATCGCCGCCGCCTCGCTGGCTGCGCTGCTCGAATCGCGCGGCCTCAAAGTCACCCTGATCAAGCTGGACCCCTATCTCAACGTCGATCCGGGCACCATGAGCCCGATGCAGCACGGCGAGGTCTTCGTGACCGATGACGGCGCCGAGACCGACCTCGACCTCGGCCACTACGAGCGCTTCATCAACACCCGGATGAAGAAGACCAACAACTTCACCACCGGCCAGATCTACAAGTCGGTGCTGGAGAAGGAGCGCCGTGGCGACTACCTGGGCAAGACGGTGCAGGTGATCCCGCACGTGACCAACGAGATCCAGGACTTCGTCAAGCGCGGCGCCGGCTACAACAGCCCGGACGCGGTGGACGTGGCCATCGTCGAGATCGGCGGCACGGTGGGCGACATCGAGTCGCTGCCCTTCCTCGAAGCCGTGCGCCAGCTCAGCCTGCGGCTGGGGCCCAACAACGCCGCCTTCGTGCACCTGACCTATGTGCCGTGGATCGCCGCCGCGGGCGAGCTCAAGACCAAGCCGACCCAGCACACGGTGCAGAAGATGCGCGAGATCGGCATCCAGCCCGACGCGCTGCTGTGCCGCGCCGACCGCCCGATCCCAGACGACGAGCGCGAGAAGATCAGCCTGTTCACCAACGTGGCGCAATGGGGCGTGATCTCGATGCCCGACGTCGATACCATCTACAAGGTGCCGCGCGTGCTGCACGAGCAGGGCCTCGACGGCCTGATCTGCGACAAGCTGCGCCTGAACACGCCGCCGGCCAACCTCAAGCGCTGGGATGATCTGGTTCACGAGGTCCTGCACCCGCAGGGCGTGGTCAGGATCGCCATGGTCGGCAAGTATGTCGAATTGTCGGACAGCTACAAGTCGGTCAACGAGGCGCTGCGCCATGCCGGCATGAAGAACCATGTCCGGTCCGAGATCACCTACGTCGATTCCGAGACGCTCGAATCCGGCGACGTGGCGGCCCAGCTCGGCGGCTTCGACGCCATCCTGGTGCCGGGCGGCTTCGGCAAGCGCGGCGTCGAGGGCAAGATCGCTGCAGCGCGCTATGCCCGCGAGCAGGGCGTGCCTTATCTCGGCATCTGCTTAGGGATGCAGGTCGCCACCATCGAGTTCGCGCGCCATGTCGCCGGCCTCGCGGGCGCCAACTCGACCGAATTCGAGCCGCAGACGCCGCACCCGGTGATCGCGCTGATCGACGAGTGGCAGGAGGCCGACGGCAGCATCCAGAAGCGTGACGCCAACTCCGACCTCGGCGGCACCATGCGCCTGGGCGCGCAGAGCTCGGACGTCGCGCCCGGCACGCTGGCGCATGCCATCTACGGTGACGTCGTGACCGAGCGCCACCGCCACCGCTACGAGGCCAACACGCAGTACCTCGACCGCCTGCGCGAAGCCGGCCTGGTGATCTCGGCGCTGACGCAGCGCGAACATCTGACCGAGATCGTCGAGCTGCCGCAGGACCAGCATCCCTGGTTTGTCGGCGTGCAGTTCCACCCCGAGTTCAAGTCCACGCCCTGGGACGGCCATCCGCTGTTCAACGCCTTCGTCAAGGCCGGCCTGCAGCAACACCAGCAACACAAGAAAGCCTGATATGAAACTCTGCGGCTTCGACGTCGGGCTGGACCAGCCCTTTTTCCTGATCGCCGGACCCTGCGTGATCGAATCCGAGCAGCTCCAGATGGACGTGGCCGGCCAGCTCAGGGAGATCACGACCGAGCTCGGCATCCCCTTCATCTTCAAGAGCAGCTACGACAAGGCCAACCGCTCCAGCGGCAGCACCTTCCGCGGCCCCGGCATGGACCGGGGGCTGGAGATCCTGGCCAAGGTCAGGCGCGAGCTCGGCGTGCCGGTGCTGACCGACGTCCACACCGAGGCCGAGATCCCGCTGGTGGCCAGCGTGGTCGACGTGCTGCAGACGCCCGCCTTCCTGTGCCGCCAGACCGACTTCATCCGCGCCGTCGCGCAGTCGGGCAAGCCGGTCAACATCAAGAAGGGCCAGTTCCTCGCGCCGCACGACATGAAGAACGTGATCGACAAGGCCCGTGCCGCCGCGCGCGAGGCCGGCCTGCCCGACGACGTGTTCATGGCCTGCGAGCGCGGCGCGAGCTTCGGCTACAACAACCTCGTCTCCGACATGCGCGCGCTGTCCGTGATGCGCGAGACAGGCGCTCCGGTGGTATTCGATGCCACTCACTCGGTGCAGCTCCCAGGCGGCAAG
>JACCEC013019273.1_pt1 | contig 17012 bp, 10 predicted proteins | sample 7450121 | NCBI WGS metagenome assembly JACCEC01 (sample SAMN15323455, study PRJNA562643) | freshwater metagenome | isolation source: river surface water | place: USA:Blue River Watershed | collected 2017-08-18 | reverse complement strand
TCTAGCTAGGGGTGCTTTGAGAAATTCTTCATCAAACCATTCATTGAGAATATCTTCAGCACTATTGAGCATTGTTCGCACAAAATCAAGACTTTTGGCTGGTGAACCAACTACAGAAAATAAATCTTTGATTTGTTGAATATTGAAATTACCAAAAATATCTATAATTGATTTTGGTGGAGCATTAAACATGGGAATCATGGCGTTAATTGCCCGTTGCCAATAATCTGTAAACTCCGCATATTTTTGAGCGTCTCTTTCACTATAACGAGCAATTTCTGCACAGGTTTTTTCTAGGGATTTATGAGCTAAAAAATATTTACCATCTGGATGCGGACAAAATACAACTGGGTCACATTCTAGATACTCTAAGCCATATTTTGTTAGCCGCAATTCTTCAATCACTGGACCCAAATGAATAAATTCATGGTCAATGGCGCATAAGTTAAATTTAAAACCTGGTGCTTTGTCTGGAATACATTCTTCTGTTGTCGCTGCACCACCAGGAACAGGCCGTTTTTCTAGTAATAGGACACTATAACCCGCTCTAAGTAAATAAGCTGCACACACTAACCCGTTATGTCCTGCACCAATGATGATAATGTCATATTTTTCCATATTTTTTACTACCGGAAAATTCCACTTTGTTTATATTATTATATTTAGAGGCAATAAAGCTAGTATTTACACAAAACACCATGAAAGTAGGGGTAATTGATGAATTACCACTAGTAAACAATCAGATTTTTGATTACTTGACGCGTGGGTCCTAAATGCAATCCTATTGAGTTTGTGTTAGCGAAGATTCAGATCCCCTACTTTCCTAAGAAGTCGGGGATCTTGTTGTTTAAATATTATGACTTGGTGACTCCCAAATTCTTAACTTTAATTTAACCCCATCACTTGCGGATAATGGGGTGCTAAATTAGCCACATTGGGGGATTTTTGTTGTGTTTCCCAGTGACTACGATTAAATAATTCTTGTTTGAGTTCATTAAGATTGATTATGGTGATTTGTCCATCATTAATAATTTTTTTCCCGTTTACCCAAGCACTATCAACAATATAGTTTTGAGACTACTAGTTGGGACGATTTTTCCGCAAATTATCTTATGACAAACTCAGATTATTTTAGATCCTCAAATCAAAAGAAAAAAATGTAGGCTAGTTTATAAATAACCTACATTTTAGGATCATGAAACAAACATTTATCCTAAAGATTGTTGTTTGAAAGAACTAAATTTTTTGGATAATTCTTGTCGAGTTTCATATTTAAGGAGATAACGGAAAGTAAACCAGATGGAGTAAAATAAGCCAATTAACTCCAAAATTGGTTGTAGTAACGGTAGACTATTCACAGCATCAAGTAAGGCGATCGCTACTTTCACTGTGACAAAAGCTGATAAAATTAAAACCAAAGTAATCAGACTCTGTTTATTGTTGTTAAAAGCACTACCTAAATAATCTGGCAGTTTATTTAAAAAATCAACAATTTGTCTAATAAATTTTTGCCATTCGGGTTCAGATTCCTTACTAGCTAATTGTGGCAAATTACCATTATCTGCACCAGAAAAAGATAAAATATCTAGTGATGCGGTAGGATTTTCCTGTTGAGGTTGTGGTGTTTGAGTTTCCATGATAGTTATGATTGAGAAATGACAACAGCTTGGCAAAATTAATTAACGTGGTTAAAATATAACAGGTTAGATGTGAAATTTACAATTATCAAACCAAATAATTTATTTAACGTTTATTTGTAATTATTCGCAGCCAGCAATCGTTTATACCCAGATCCCCGACTTCTTCTATTTATTTTATCAACAAGCGATAAATTGATATCATAAGTCGGGGATATTTTTACATTTATTTATCAGATTGTAAACCAGAAAATAGATTTTTCCAATTAAGATTATTAGCAGTTGCTTCAGCTTCCTTAACTTCAAAAGTTAAATAACTTGCTTTTGGTTCTTTAAGTGCTTGTACACAAATTTCCGCTACATCATCACGGCTAATTTTTCCCCTGATATTATCACCTTGTTCAAAGATTAAATCTTTTCCACCTGCTGTTTCCGTCAACGCACAAGGTCGAATAATTGTATAGGGAATTCCACTTGCTTTGATACTTTCTTCTCCGCGTAACTTCCAAGTTAAAATTCCACCCAATTGGTCATTTAATCTTACTGCTGGTGGTTCTTCCTCTAAATTAATTCCCGGTCTTCCCGGACGAGTTACCCCAGCAGAACTGATGAATACAAATTGAGGTAAAGCTTCCGCACCATAAGCTTGAATTGATTCAACTTCCAGCGCAAAAATACCAGGAGAAAATTTAGGATTTAAAGCACCATCATATTCAAACTTACTCAACATTAATTGCAAAGAACAAACTTTACTAATATCTATTGGTGGACAATCTTTAACAACTTTGGCACGAAATACGGGAATTAAATCTGCAAAAAGAATCTGAATATCTAGCCAAGTATTAGCGACAGTATCGAAAGAATAGCTATAACCAACTCCGTCCCAAGTTGACTCCGTGCGTAAAAATATTTTATAACGTTGTCCGTCACCTTTCACCCGTAACTTTACACCTTCATAACCTGATAAATTAATAGCTGGTGAAAAATTCTTGGTTCTAACAGAAGCAAAACCTCCAGAATTAGCAGTCGAAACATTACCCGTAAATATGGCTGTATTTTCCCTAATTTGGAAACTACTTGCACTCACCCCACCCATAACTATATCATCTAAAGCACCCCAGATATTTTTAATTTCCTCCGATGGTTTTGTAAAATCAAAAATAGGTTTTTCACCCACAGCAACTAGATATTTTGTAGCTGCTGTAACTAAATTTTTTACACCTTGATATTCAACATTTTCAGGTGTATCTCCCACAATTTCCGGTAGATAAAATTTCACACCTTGATTATATTTTGCCCTATCTGGTGTATCTCCTTCAACTGGTTGAACACGCACTGCTGTACAACAAATAACAGCTTGAATATTAGCCATGACTAAATTAGTCAAAGTTTCTGGTTTGGTAATATCCCCAACTACTAAATTAATATCATCCCCCAAAATTGGCCGCGCTTTGTCAATATCTCGAACTAAACAGCGCACATTATACCCCTGTGCTACCAATTTTTTCACAACTCTTTTACCCACTCCACCCGTTGCACCAGCTACCAGAATTACACCCATGTTACTTCCTACTTTTGATATATCTTGATTATCTTTTGGACTACTTGAAAATAATTTCCCTATCCAATTTAAAACCGGAAATACTTCAAAATAAGTGAGGGTTTTGATAAACCTGCATAAATCCCAGCGATAACTATTGTTATTATTCATTATTGAGTCACTCCATTTTAGTCTTATTGTATCAATTTTTGGTAAATGCCACAAGGTTTAGATCACCGACTTCTTTGAGAAGTAGGGGATCTGATATGATATAATGTTTATAGAATAGGACAATTGCCATGACGACTCAATTTGAAAAAGCCCAAGCTGAATATGAAAAATTTACCGAAGGGTTTACCAGTATTATTATTAGTACGGTGAATAAACAGGGAATTCCTAATGCTAGTTATGCTCCTTTTGCCATGGATGATGACAAAAACATTTATATTTATGTGAGTGGACTAGCTACCCATACCCAAAACATTCAAGATAATCCTGCTGTGAGTGTTTTATTTATTGATGATGAAGCTAAAACTAAACAGATTTTTGCCCGTCGGCGGTTAAATTTCGATTGTACAGCAACTTTGATAGAACCAGAAACAGAAAAATGGCTAGAAATTGTTGATAAATTTGCAATTCGGTTTGGAGAATTGATTACCACTTTACGCAGTTTACCAGATTTTCGGATTTTGCGACTGACACCCCATAGGGGACGTTTTGTAATTGGGTTTGGGGCTGCTTATAATATTAATGGTGATCATATAAATCAACTTGTCCAAATTACTAAAGATTCACTTTCTTAATTATGCTCAAATTTCAACCGCCAGGTTTTGGAAGTAAATTTATTCATACTTGTTTAGGTCCAATGGTTTACTATACCCAAGTTAGCGCACCTTGGGAAAATAGCAAAGTAAAAGATCTACCACCATTATTGTTTTTACATAATTTCGGTGGTGGTGCTTCTGCTTATGAATGGTCGAAAATTTACCCAGCTTTTGCTGGAAAATATCGCATTTTAGCCCCAGATTTAATTGGTTGGGGAAAATCTGCTCATCCTGTGCGAGATTATAAAATTCAAGATTATTTAACAACGATTCTTGAGTTTATTCATCAAACTTGTAATCAACCTGTAACTGTAATAGCATCTTCTTTAACTGCGGCTTTTTCTATTCGTCTTGCTGTTAGTTATTCTGAGTTATTCAAGGGTTTATTTTTAGTTTGTCCTGCTGGTTTTAATGATTTTGGAGAAGGTGCGGGAAGAAGATTACCACTGTCATTAATTAACACACCATTAGTAGATAATTTAATTTATGCTTTAGGTGCAGAAAATGAAATAGCAGTCAGGAATTTTTTACAAAGTTTTCTTTTTGCTAATCCAGAAAGAGTAACTCAAGAAATGGTAAATGCTTATTTAACTTCTGCACAACAATATCAAGCTAAGTTTGCAGCTTTGTCATTTTTGCGGGGAAATCTTTATTTTGATTTGAGTTTATATATTCCGCAACTTCAAGTTCCCACTGTAATGTTGTGGGGTGAAAAAGCACAATTTACCAATATTCAATTAGGACGACGGTTAGCAAGTTTAAATCCCAATGTAATTAAAGGTTTTCACGAAATACCAGATACGGGAATACTGCCACATTTAGAAATTCCAGCAGTTGTCATAGGAATGTTGGAAAAATATAGCAATTCTCTTTAATTTGTAAACCTATATTCAGATCCCCGACTGCTCAAAGAAGTCGGGGATCTTGTTGTCAAAGCATTGCAATATATAAAAATAAAAAGCGCTGCTAATTTTCTGTTTTCATCTTCACAGATTCAGCAACGCCCATTTTGTAGATACGCAACACCCAAGACTTAGTATCTATACGGCTTCTGTATTCTTTTCTCCTGTGCGAATCCGTACAACTTGTTCAACAGGAGAGATGAAGATCTTACCATCACCGATTTCACCAGTACGGGCTGCGGCGATAATTTTATCCACAACCATGTCTACTAAAGCGTCTTCAACCACAATTTCCACTTTCAGCTTTTGCAAAAACTCCACAGTGTACTCTGAACCGCGATAGCGTTCAGTTTGGCCTTTTTGCCGTCCGAAACCCCGAACCTCGGAAACAGTCATCCCGACAATACCCGCATTCACTAGGGCAATTTTCACCTCATCCAACTTAAAGGGACGGATAATGGCTTCTACTTTTCTCATTTTTTGATTCCTGACTTTTAATAACGTGGTTTATATATCTAACCAGATTCATTGTCTCACGCTGTCAATCTAACCATAGTTATTTAATTTCAGCCTGATGTATGGAATTTACGGACTCCAGGACTTACGCAAAAAATCTCTGAAACTCTTATTTCTCCGTGAACTCTGTGCCTGGAGTAGTTCGTTTATTCTGTAACTTATGCGTAAGTCCTATTCCCCAATTATTATGGACTATTTTCTTGCAAAAGTAACCGCCAATCAGCGATCGCCTGTTCGGTCCATAGCCAATTTTGTGATAACTTCTCAATCGTAAAATTTGCCGGCGCATTTTGGATTACCATTTGTCGCAATTTAATCGCCTCATGTAAATATTGCTGGCGTTTATCACCCGTGTGACTTTGAGCCGATTTATATAGACCTAAAGCTAACCCAGCATAAGCAGTTAAAGCCTCCTCATTACCAGCTATTTGCGGATATTTCACAAGGCTAGAACTTTTATTTTCCTGGGGTTTTAAAGCCACATCCAGGGATTTAAACCAAGCATCATTAGCATAATTGAGATTATTTTCCGCATAGTAGGCAAATCCCAAAGCATTTTTATACATAATGGAATCTGGCTGATTCTCTACCGCCCTAGCCCAATAACGACGAGCATCATCAATACTATACTTATTATTTTTAGTTTGTACCAACTGCCAAGCCAACCGTCCCCGCAAAAAGTTCACCGATGGATTTTCCCCATCCTCTGGACGAATCAGATTTAAAGCTGTTTCTGCTGACTCAAAAGCCCCACGATTGAGTAATTCATTAATGGCATCCAAACCAGCCTTTAAATTGCCTTGAGTTAACTGTGCCGTCGCCGTCGCCGTCACAATACCCGTGGCTGAAGTAGCCAAATTAATGTGAGGATACTCTGGTTTTGAGGAATTTTGGCTAGGAATAGTTGGCACCACACCAGACTGGGGAAATTGATATTGATACCACCAGCCCACACCCGCAATAATTGCCATTGCACCCGCACCAGCAAGACCATACAACAGCAATGGGGATTTTGTCCGCCCGGAACCATGACCCTGCTTGGGTACAGGTGAAGGTGATAACTGAGGATTGGTCTGACGCTTCTCAATATTGGATGAAGTTGGGGTAATCTGAGTTGATACATTACTCCAATCTAAATTTTGATCGGTTTGGGAAACCTGCATTGATGATAGATGAGTCCTATCCTCTTGAATCAGTTCTGCTTTCATACTTGGTTCTTCTAGTGTCTTCACAGACGAGCGAAGCTCACTCAACAAATCAGAAACCATAGCCGAATCTTGATGATAGCTAGGATCATCATCCTCAATTTCATCTACCACATCACCCCAAGTATCTTCCTCCAGCCAGTCTAGACCCGAGCTATCCGCTTCTAAATTAGGATTGAGAATATCATCAATCGCTAAATTCATCTCTGGATTATAATTATTAGCTGCTATCCCAGGCTGATACTGGCTCAATAACTCAGAGTAGTCAGATGAGTTAGCATTGGGGACTAAACAACCATCAAATTCTCGCTGAAGATACAAAATCGGTAAAGCCCAGTACATTTGTTGAGAACCATAGGCAGAAATTAAGCCTTGACGTACCCGACTCACACATAAATCCAAAGCATAACCCTGACTCAAATTCCGGTAAAACAACTGGGTTAATGTCAGTGCCACCTCATCAGGAATGCGTTCTGACATCGCCAAAATACTTCTAATGCCGCGTTTGACCAAACTTTCTGTTAAATTCCTTTGTGGTGATTCTTCCTGGATCTGGGGTCTAGCCCGATACGCTCCCAAACAGGAGTTAAACACCGCCATTTGAATATTATTATTCACCAGCAACCCAGCCAAATCATCGCCGCTGAGAATTTCTGTCAAACCAGTTTTTTTACTCACCAGATAAATTTGTCCACCATTGTCACCTACGTTACTATGGCCGGAATAATGAAGAATATGATAACGTCCCTGTTCTAAAGCTTGGGTGAGTTCTTCTCTTCCCGGTTGATCTAAAACCGTTAACTCAATTTCCGGTAGATGATGATTACTATCACCCATCCTTAATGCTTGGCGATGTAGTTCAGCCTTGAGATTGATAGCTTCCTGTTTGAGCAGATCTAGCCGTACCAAGTCGGTTGGCGAAGAAATGACCATTAACACTCTCAACCCCCGTCCTGGTGACATCTGGGGCAAATTACTACTCATTAACCGCGATGGGGGAGCAATACCACTTTGGTAACGGGCAAAGGTAATATAAGGACCGGTAGCTAAAGGGCGATCGCCCGCGTGCATCACTTCCCACGGCAACCGCGCCAACTTGGTATCCTTCAATCCCAATCTTAGCCGTAGCACCTGTTGGTGATTTTGGGCAATACCTTGAGCAGTAATCCAACTATCTCTTAAAGTTCCCTGAAATAGTGCGTTATACAATTCTTGACCCAAGGCTACCAAATTAACAGAGTTTCTGGCCATCATATCCCCTTGCAAAACCAACTGCAAAGGGTCATCCATCAAATGTCCTGCCGCAGCTAACCACTCCGTCACAGGCCAATGCACCAGTTCTTCTGCCAACGGCACCCCAGGTGCAACTTGTTCCGTCCTCACCAGATAGTCATTTTGTCCCACCGGCGTTGCGGAAAGATGAAATTCCTGGGTCACAACTTATGCTCCATAAAACTTAGACAATGCTGATTAGCACAGCTTGGCACAACTTATACATTCATCTTGAATTTGTCGCGCCTAAAATTTGCACCATAATCATTGTAGGCAAAACCTATAAATCTTCATTACTTTTGCAAACCACTTCATTACCAGCTAGTTCTGCCCATAGTTTAGATGTGTTTTGCTACACTAATGTTTCAATTATGGGTTACTCTCCATCCATTTTAATCTAGTTTTTCAAGAGCAGTTTTCCGCAACCGGGCTTGGACAGGTTTATTCCGGATTCTTTGATCCCCGTCCAGAACTTTTTATTGGTAGATGCACCTTGATCTTCAATTCCCCTAGTTGATAACAATCCACTAGGGGTTTTCTTGTTTTGATTCTGGCAAATAAAAACGTCCCTGGTTGCCAAGAACGTTTATCAGCAGTTGTAGATTTGTAATCAAGTAGATGATCTCCTAATAACTAACTCCCCTAACCAGCTACTGTCCACAGAAATTTTTTCGGTATGTGACATAGAGTGATATTCAGGTGAGTTTGTCCGGAGCATAAGTTAAAAATCGGGAACAGTTTATTGGTAGATGCACCCTGATAACTCAACTCCCCTAGCTGGCTAACACCACTGGGGGTTTTTTCTTTTTCTAGTTAGCACCACATAATTATAGCCATGCACCCATTTTCTTCCGGAGCATCATCCAGAAGCCCAGAACAATTAACCAGTAGATGCACCCTGATAACTAACTTCCCCTAGCTGGCTTAAACACCACTGGGGGTTTTTTCTTTTTCTAGTTAGCACCACATAATTATAGGCATACACCCATTTTCTTCCGGAGCATCATCCAAAAGCCCAGAACAATTAACCAGTAGATGCACCCTGATAACTAACTTCCCCTAGCTGGCTTCAACACCACTGGGGGTTTTTTATTATCAGCACCCTTACATAGATTTAGTCATAGATTTTTCTCAATCAAAAATATGTATTACCTATCCGGAACTTGTCAGTGAACACCAGAACAATCAGTTGGTAGATGCACCCTGATAACTTAACTCCCCTGGTTGGCTAACATCCACTGGCGGCTTTTTCTTGTGCTATCCTTTACTAAGATCAAAACCAACTTTGCTAATAATAAATTTATTCCGGATAACAGTTATACCCATGAGAACATTTAATTGGTAGATGCACCCTGATAACTTAACTCCCCTGGTTGGCTAACATCCACTGGGGGTTTTTTCTTAAAAATCAAATCTCAACCTACCCTATCATCAAAACCTTTCTCTGGCAATATGCTTATGCAACAAGATTCCGATTATTTTTGCCCGCAAGTGATCCACTTGAGAGATTCTGGATCAATCTAGACATTTATTTTTTGCTTCAACGGGGGCAAGGGAGCGTTTATCCCTCCATTGTTATCCCTAGCTGCTACTTCAGAATGATTGCTACGATAGATAATAGCGCTGTTAATTATTTCTTTATACTTTTTCTTAACAAAAGCTATCTTGCAACCTGTTATTGTTTTATAACATATTCCAAATTGATCTATCAATATCTTTGATCAATTTCAGTGATTCTACTACATCAGGAATAGGAAACAGGTAAAAAGTTTACAAGTTACCTATTACCCATTACCAACTTTGTTTAAAAATCTTGTTTTTTAGCCCAACCACCTCGTCGGTTATCCTGACGTGGTTTTGCTTTATTCACTTTTAACATCCGACCCATCCATTCTGCACCATCCAATTCTGAGATTGCAGTATCTTCCTGTGCATCCTCGGCCATTTCTACAAAAGCAAAGCCCCTCACTCTTCCGGTTTCACGGTCTGTGGGTAAAACAACTCTTTTGACTTTGCCATAGTCAGCAAATACAGCTTTTAAGTCGTCTTCAGTAGCTTGGTAGGAGAGATTTCCAACGTAAATAGTCATTATGTATCACGTAATTTTCAACAAAGCGCGACTAGTCCAGGTGCAAAACAGAACTAAGTAAATCTGAATTTTGAGACAAAAACTATTGTAAGATATGAGTCCTGATGGACTCGTGATTTACAACTGAATAGATGCCACCCGCCTGAACATACGCATATCTCTAATATGATAACTGATTGTCATATTTTTCAATGTATGGTATTTGACAATCTATTATTAGCTACTTTTATAGATTCATGGTTAGAAAATTAATTAATTTAATTTAACACTTAGGTAACAGGTGATAGAAAAGTATAATTAATAATCTATAACCTATTACCCATAAATTTCTTGAATTTAGAGAACTAACACCCAAATCAATTTAGTCAATTGTAATCTGTTGTGGTTTAGTGGCTTTGCCGTTGTTAGCGTCGTTGCCCAGGGAACTGGAACTATTTCCACAACCTTTCTTATCCAACCAACTTTTTACAGGATCTTCGTTGAGGTTGAGTCTAAGGACACCAGAGGCGAACCCACCCAAGAAGGAAACTGGATGCTGGGCAAGTTCTTGAAATAGGGGCGACAATTCACTAATAAACATTGTACTCTCCCATGATTGCGGTAAAAAATTATTAATTCTTCATTAATCTTAACATATTTTTGTCAAGAAGACACAAGTAAAATATTTGATGATATTTAACTGTCTAAGGGTTATGATGATTTGTATGATCATCAAACACAATTTATCTTGATTTCAAACAGGTATTAAAATACAATAATCTTTTTAAAAAATTAAATTATGACAAGCAACTGGGAAAACTTTCTCAAAAATCTAGGGGAGTGGAGAGGTTCATTTACTAAAATATCTGCCGATGGAGAAATCATCAATTCTACTCCTAGTATTTTAAATCTAGAAGCCTTTGATAATGATCAAGCAGTGCGGTTTAGATTACGGCGTTTTGATGGGAGTGGTTATGATAGTCCGCCGATTGAAGATTATCAACAAGAATACCGTTCAATAGGTAGACAAAATATTTTTTTTGCCACAGGAGCTTTTACTAAAGGAACATTACAACTAGCACCTTTTGCAGAATTTGGGGCTGAATATGGATTTGTAGATCATGATAGGCGATCGCGTTTAGTACAATTATATGATAAACAGGGCAACTTTACTAATTTAAGTTTAATTAGGGAATTTCGGAGTCATACAGATGCTTACGAACGTCCACAACTAACTGTAGAACAGTTAATTGGCAATTGGGAAGGCAAAGGTCATACAGTTTATTCAGACCTAAGACCCTCGGAAACTTATGTTAGTTATTTAGAAATTAAAGAAATTGGCAATGGATATTTAGAACAAAAATTATCTTTTGCATCTCAAACCCTTACTTTCCAGTCCAAAATAGCAGGAAATAAACTCATTTTTGAAAAAGAAGGAAACATTCGCCAAATATTATTATTACCTGATGGAACATCTAGCAATGTTCCCTTACAACTACAACTAAGAAAACCCTTTTTTGTCGAAGCTGGTTGGTTAGTCACAGAAAACGAACGTCAACGTTTAATTCGTACTTACAACGACAAAGGAGAATGGGTAAGTTCAACTCATGTGATTGAAATTAAAAATTAAAAATTTCTCGTTCCCAGTCTTCAGACTGGGAATGTGGTATGGAGTCCTTAGGTTGGTGACTGTTGAGGGAACATACACTTATCAGAATCACAACCGCTAGGGCCTGCTTCAGCTAATTCTCCCAAATCATAACGACTGAGCGCACCACAGAAATCATCGGTTTTCCGCCGTGCTTTCACATCCTGAGATAAACGTTGATAGGTGGCTTTGTCTATGGGTTCAAAGGGTAAACGAGGAAAGGTTTGAATGTCATCAAATCGCGCTAATAAAGCGGCAGAAATGTAACCCTCATCATTTTGAATGGCTTGATAAATGCGTGTTCCCAAAGCTTCAACCTCCTCAGAACGTAACTCTAAAGTCGCTGAGGTGTTATGGGCTGTGTAGTATTTCTGCACCTGCATGACAAAATCCAACTGTGCTAATACGGAGAATCTCGATACATCAATAACATCAGCACCTGGTAAATCTGCCCAAGAAACAGCAACGGGTATTTCTACCAACCACTCTGTACAACGGTAATCAAAGGGGTCATTAAGTAAATTACCGTTTTCATCTTTGTCAGATTGAGAAGGTATGACATTATACCCATAATCTATACAAGCTAATGCCACTGGATCATTTTTACGGAAAGTGATCCGACGGATAAATCTTTGGGCTTTGGGAGGATGCCAACCGGGGGATGCTCCGCTTAAAAGGGATTTTGTCCCTGCTGGTTGTACCGTAGTACAACGATTGGGGCGTTTAATTCCGTGTTTGTCGCAATATTCCCAAACGGCTTGATGAACCACTTCTCGCCATTTGCTGAGGTATTGTTGCTCACCACGTTTAAATATTAGCCCTTCCGGGGTTTCAGGTCTACCTTGTTCCCACCAGCGCAACCAGTCTACACCAAAAGCATGAACAAAGAAGTCAAATAAACCGGTGAAGGAAACACCAACAATGGGATCAAGTTCCCGACTATATTGATAGCGTGGTTCTTGGAAGTGATGGTTTAACAATGCAGCAACAGATAAAGCACCGGCTTTAAATGCTTCCTCTTGTTCTTTGTAGTTGTCGGGATCGAGTTGATTCAAGTGTACTTCAGACAAGTTACAGTGAAAATTAGCACCTATAATCTCTCCACATGGGTTTAAAGCATATCTACTTAAACGATGATCTAACTCTTGTTCATCAATATTAGGATAATGTTTTTGTATCCATGCTTTAGCTTGTCCTTGTTCGTAAGCTTGCAGGAAGTCTTTTTTCAGTTCTGGGGTGTTGAGTAAATCAATGTTAGCCCTAGCTACTGCTTCCCCAGCCCATTGAATTGCACCTTCACCACTGTAATATTGCTTTTGTACGGCGGCAATAGATTCTTCCAGGGTGGGTTTATGATAAAATACTCTTGTGTGGTTGGCCATCCGTAAAGCGTCACGTTCTGGATCTATGCGCCAGTTTCCTTCTGCGTCTTGTTGCCATAGGTTATCTTTTGCTGTTGCACCTTGTTGATCTTCTGCAACGAACTGACGCATACCGGCACTGTTAGAAACTAAAATACCTTCACAGACAAATTCATGGACAGTGGCAACTTCTATATCATAGGTAGGTGCAGTCCGTACATCAAAGTCAACTCCTAAAACTTTGACTGGTACTAAGTCGGTTGCTTCGGGAAGGTGTTTTTTCAATGTTGGGACTATCATTTGTTCCTGGTTATTACTCCAGCCATGCTGGTAGGAGTTAATAATGGGACGTACCATAGTTTTCGGGAAACCATGATCTTTAAATGATGTGGGTGTTTGGCGTTTTTGGCTGGAATATTGCAGAGAATATTTTTCAAAGCTGTTTTCTACTGCTTTATAAGCTGTTTCACCAACTGTAACTAATTCGCCTTCCCATTTGCCCGTACGTTTACGAATTGAATTACATAAACGGGTGGTAATTCCCAAGGATGCGTATAGGGTTTGAACTTGCTGTAAAAATCGCTGTTCCACGGAAGCGACTAAAACGCCTTGAGAATAACATCCATCTGCATCAGCAAGACCGGCTAGGTAAGCTTGGCGAATGTCTGCTTTACCTAAGAGGATACAGTCAGGAATGTTTAAGGGTTGAGATGGTTGTTTGAATAATCCTAAATATTGATTTAAAGCTGCTGAGTTGAACTGTAACTCGTAGGCTTTGGTTTGGCATTGTTCAGAAGTTCTCAGGGTATGTGTGTCTAAACCAAATTCTCGCCCAACTGCAATTAAATGTTCTAAAATTTGGGGACTGTTTTCATGTACCCGAAATCTGACTCTCACACCATCACTGCTAACTGAACCGTCACCGTGTAAATAACCGATGAAGTAGGCAATATCGGGGGTTAATGCGGGTATGGTGATGGCTTTGGTTTTGCCTGTGATTTTACCGCGAAATTCTGGTAGTTCGGTGGCTGTTCCGGGAATTGCTTGTGGTAAAAATATGAGGCGATCGCCTGGTTGCAAGTCTTTAGCTTTCACCATTGTGTAATTGCCGTATACATCGGTTAATACAGCAACTTTATGATTTGCGGTACATTCAAAACTACCATCTTCGGTTTGAATGCGACAAAGTGACTGTTCTCCTTGAACAAAGAAGTTAGTCACAGGATAAAAACCTTTGCTGGTGAGGACGCGATCGCCTATTCTCACTTTAGCAATGGGAACTAAACCTGCTTCTGTATGCACTAAGGCATTCTCAGGCAAACAGCGGCGGATGTTACCGGCAACTATACTGACAGCCGCTTCATCAATTAATAAACAGCACTCAACAGAAGTTAACTGTCTACCTACAGCTTTATTGAGAATAGCGGCGCAGCGTTCATATAAACCAGGTAACTTGACAGGATTAGCCATACCGCCAAAACCTTTGAGGGTTTCACCAGATTTACGCACGTCGCTAATATCAACAAACACCTGAACGTCATCTGTAAAGCGTTCATCGGTGGAGAGTTCCAACAGGGTTTGATAGGACTTTACCCAACCTTCCCGACTATCGCCGAGGTAAATAGTAACGGTGTTACCTTGTATATGGGTTTCTGTAAATTCTCGACGCTGTTCTTTGGGCGTGTCACCAACTTCACCTGTAATGGTGACATTTAAACAGTTACGGATAGGATGTAATTGATTAATATACTTAGGTTCAATAACTGCACCTGTACCACAACCCATCATCGCCAAGTCCATCATTAAACCGAAGGCTTGCCAATCGGTTAAGTTTGTAGAAGTACAATTATAAGCACCCGAAAAGTTTTTAGATTTTTTTAACCATTCTGTGCCACCAACCCATAACCAGCGGCCACTGGGAAGGGTTTTCATGTTGCGTTGCATTTTGTCTAAGAGGGTGGCTTCTTCTTGGCTAAGTTTACCTAATTCCACTAGACCTTGTAAAGTGCGATCGCACACCTCATCCCAGGACTCTCTTGAACCTGCTGGTGTACGGCGGCTGTAGGTTCTAAAAAACACAGGATTCGCTGCTGGAGCAGTTTCCGGGAAAGATGCACTCTGACGTTTGCGTTCTAGTTCTTGAACCATAATAAAAAGACAAGTTTAGCATAAATTTTGAATTGTACCATTTGTAACGAAATTTTATCCAGAAGTTCTATATAAAATTTAGTATAAAAAGTTACTTTCAAGTAAGATTGTTGCGATCTTGGCACAGTTTAATCTAGAACAGGATTTACGCAAAATATCTCTCAAACCCTCATTTCTCCGTGTTCTCTGTGTCTGGAGTGGTTCGTTGATGTTCTATAGAAATTGGATAAAGTTCAAGTAGAAGATCTAAAAAAATGTTGCTGCGAGTTTTCTATAATGGACATCTCCAGAAATTAAATATCCGGTTTCCAGAACCCTTATAGAGACTTTCATTTTTGGAGAGGTCTAATCAATATTTGTCACAATTACAAGCAAGTATTATATCAGACTATTGATCTAGAGATTAAAAGCTTTACAATAACCCGAGCAAAGATAGTATTATGAAGGATTGTTTCACATTGCCACATTCTTTGAGCCTGTCAATATGTCAGAAAAATTAGTACCATCTTTAAGGGATTCTCTTCCCCATGCTTCAGCACAGCAAAATACTATTCGTGTTCGCGGTGCTAGACAGCACAATCTCAAAAATGTGGATTTGGATCTCCCCCGTGACCAGCTAATTGTCTTTACTGGTGTGTCTGGTTCGGGTAAGTCTTCTTTGGCTTTTGATACGATTTTTGCCGAAGGTCAACGCCGTTATGTGGAATCTTTGAGCGCCTATGCTCGGCAATTTTTAGGTCAGCTAGATAAGCCCGATGTAGAAGCTATTGAAGGTTTAAGCCCCGCGATTTCTATTGATCAAAAGTCTACTTCCCATAATCCCCGTTCTACGGTGGGAACAGTAACGGAAATTTATGATTATTTGCGGTTGTTGTATGGTCGTGCGGGTGAACCCCATTGTCCTCACTGCGATCGCTGTATTTCCCCCCAAAGCATTGATCAAATGTGCGATCGCATCATGGAACTTCCTGATCGGACACGCTTCCAAATTCTCGCTCCCGTAGTGCGCGGTAAGAAAGGGACACATCGTAAACTGCTATCTAGTTTATCAGCGCAAGGTTTTGTGAGGATCAGGGTAGATGGAGAGGTTTTTGAACTGTCTGATTCTATTGAGTTAGATAAAAATAACACACATAATATAGAACTGGTTATTGACAGGCTGGTTAAAAAAGATGGTATTCAAGAGCGTTTAGTAGATTCTCTCACAACTTGCCTTCGTCAATCCCACGGAATTGCTGTAATTGAGGTATTAAATAATACCTTAGATAAGGTAACGCTGGAGCGGACTGATAGTAAGTATATAACAACTCCAGGAAAAGATCAAGATATTTCTGATGCCGAAATACATCCAGAAATGGTATTTTCTGAAAATTTTGCTTGTCCAGAACATGGTGCAATAATGGAAGAATTATCACCACGTTTATTTTCTTTTAACTCCCCCTATGGAGCTTGTTCTCATTGTCATGGAATTGGCACATTGAGAAGATTTTCACCAGAGTTGCTCATACCTAACGAAAATGCACCCATGTATGCGGCGATCGCCCCTTGGTCAGAAAAGGAAAATTCCTATTATTTAGAATTGTTATATACAGTCGGTTTAAATTATGGTTTTGAACTTCAAACCCAGTGGGTTAATCTAACACCAGAGCAGCAAAAGATAATTTTACATGGCAACGAGAAAGGCACAGAAGATAAAAAACAAACATTTAAAGGCGTAATTCCCATTTTGCAAAGACAGTATGAAGGAGGAACAGAATTAGTTAAACAGAAATTAGAAGAATATTTAATAGATCAACCCTGTGAAGTTTGCGGAGGTAAAAGATTAAAACCCGAAGCCTTAGCTGTGAAATTAGGACAATATGGAATTTTAGATTTAACCAGCGTTGCCATT
>JACCEC010271528.1_pt1 | contig 17015 bp, 13 predicted proteins | sample 7450121 | NCBI WGS metagenome assembly JACCEC01 (sample SAMN15323455, study PRJNA562643) | freshwater metagenome | isolation source: river surface water | place: USA:Blue River Watershed | collected 2017-08-18 | reverse complement strand
TGAATATTGTAAATCCAGAGTTTCCAGACGCACGCACTGCATCGCCCACGGTAATTGCGGTAGATGCATCGGATGAAAAATCTTGGAAACACGAGTGTTTTGGTCCGATCGTTTTTGTGGTTAAAACGGAAAGCGCTGCACATAGTTTGGCGTTAACTGCGAACTGCGCTGCAGAATTGGGTGCAATTACTTGCTCTTGCTATAGTACGAATGAAACTTTTAAGGGAGAAGTTGAAGATGCGATGAATGCGGTATTTACCCCTGTGAGTTTCAATTTTACGGGTGCTGCTTTTGTGAATCAGCATGCGGCATTCAGTGATTTCCATGTAACGGGTGGTAATCCGAGTGGTAACGCTTCATTTACCGATGCGCAATATGTGAACCGCCGATTTGTTTGGGTGGGGAACAGAAGCATGGGTTAATGAGAATTGCTGAAAATTTCATATTCTTGAAGTATGAGAAGATGGATTACATTTTTTGTTCTTTCGGGAATGTTGATTTATCCGACGCAGAAATTGTGCTCACAGCGATTGGGTTCAATCTACCAAGATCGTTTGATCAACAACTCTCGATCAACTGGATTTGGTGGATCTGTCTCATCACCTGTAGTATTCCGATACTCGCCTGTTTCTGCAAATTCATCAGTGATTTATGTAACAAGTCCGCGACTATCTAACTTTACTTTATTTGTGAATGATACAGTTCGTTACGATGTTGTTAAACACAGTTATCAGGATTTTGTAATCATTGAGAATGTTCCGGCCGGTATTCATCGATTGCATGTTGAACGAGAGAAGAAATGGCCATTTCGTGAAGATTTGAATGCTGAAACAACGATTGTAGCCAAGGGGGAGGGAGAACGTATACGCTGGGCAATACCAAAGCCGCGTTACGGAGTTGGAGCAACGGCATTACAAGTGGGTGGTGGTTTGGCGGTTTTGGTTGTGTTAAGTACGTATGGTCGACAGCAGTAAGAATACATTTTGAGTTGTATACAAAGAGAGGGGGCCCGCGCAGCGGGCCCCCTCTCTTTGTATTGCCGTAAACGGCACGACACTCAAATTGTTATTTTTTCGCAGACAAGTTGATGTTCAACGTGATGTCTTTGCTAACAACTCCATTCTTCAACTTCTTTTGAGCAGCTTCTGCCAAAGTCATGTTGTCTTTGTCGTAGTTGATTCCCCAATCCAAACGGTTGATAACAACCTTCGCAGTAGCGGTAACACCATCAGCCACAGTTACTTTCGCTGGGAAAGAAATGTTCTTGGTAGAATCGCGCAAAGTCAAGTTTCCGCTGATTACATGGGTGTTTTCACCGTCAACTTTAGCCTCGCAAGCAGTGATTTCAAATTTTGCAGTTGGGAATTTAGCGGTGTTGAAGAAATCTTCAGCAGCCAAATGTCCGTGCAATTTTGTCAAGTACTCTGCAGGCAATGAATCTGTGCACTTGATGCTTGTCATGTCTACCACAAATGAACCAGCAGTGATGTTTCCGTTGGCCAAACTCAAAGAACCTTCTTTGATGTTGATTGTGCCGTTGTGATCACCTGTTCCTACTGAGTGTGTACCAAACCAGCCCAAAGTGCTGCTAGCGGCGTCAACCGTGTAGGTGGTAGCAGTTGAATCTGCTTGTGCTACTGAATCTGCAGCAGATGTCTCTGTTGCGTTGCTGCAAGAACCCATGGCCAATGCCATTGCAGCCAATCCGATGAATAATGTATTCTTTTTCATAATGATATTTGTTACAACAAATGTATGGATAAAATTGTTTTTTGTAAAGTTGAATTTGAAATTTTACTTCTCGGGTTTCCAGATGATTTCAACACCTCCATTTTGGTGATCCAAAAAGCGGGCGAGCGTAAACAGGTAATCACTCAAACGATTGAGGTATTTTACCACAAATCCTGGTACATCTTCGATATCTCTAAGGTGAACGACTAGGCGTTCGGCTCTCCGACAAACGCAGCGGGCTACATGAGCTTGGGCGCCTTGGATAGAACCGCCAGGAAGGATGAAGTTTTTTAACTCGGGTAACACCGCGGTTAATCGGTCAATTTCAGATTCGAGCCGACCTATTTTTTCTTCTCCCAATGCGGGTAAGCTCAAATTCGATCCTGGCGCTGATGCCAAATATGATCCAATGGTAAACAAGTCGTTCTGTACCTCTGCCAATAAGATTTCTTCTTGTTCGCCTTTCAAATGGCAGCGAATCATGCCGATGTGACTGTTGAGCTCGTCTACTGTACCATAACTCTCAACGCGAATGTGGTGTTTTGATACTCTTTCCCCACCAATTAATCCGGTTTTCCCGTCGTCACCTGCTTTTGTGTAAATCTTAAATCCCATGCTTGATAAAGGTACAAAGTTACCAAGCTTTTGTTTGGAATGATGTTCTTGATATCACCTGTTTTTTAAAAGACAGCGTCTAAAATCCATTCCGGGATTACTGTGTGATATTAACGCTTCTACAAACTCAACGCAGACTATCCTCACTCAAAGTGCGGAAAGTTCTTTTGGCATTGGCGTTTTCGTAGATAACCTGGTATACAGCATCCGCGATGGGCAATTGTAATCCCAGCGCTTGACTTTTTTCATACACCAATTTGGAAGCGTAATATCCTTCGGCCACCATGTTCATTTCGAGTTGGGCTGCCTTTACGTTGTATCCTTTTCCCAGCATGTTCCCAAAAGTTCTGTTTCTGCTGAATTGCGAATAACAAGTCACCAACAAATCTCCCAAATAGGCGGCTTCATTCACGTCGCGCAGTTCATTCGGGTCCATGGTGTTTAAAAAAGTTTCCATTTCTCTGATTGCACAACTCGTATATAACGCCAAGAAATTATCGCCATAGCCCAAGCCATGCGCAATTCCCGCACCGATAGCATAAATATTCTTCATGACTGCGGCGTATTCGGCCCCAAGCAAATCGTTGCTGCATTTTACCTTGATATAAGGACCAACCAAATACTGTTTAACACGTTGGGCTACATCCAACCCATTGGCGGCTACCGTTAAGTAGGATAGTTTTTCGGCAGCCACTTCTTCGGCGTGACAAGGTCCAGTAATGATCGCAATCTGATCAGGAGCAATGTGGTGATATTGCTCTAAGTACTTTGCTACCACCAATTGAGTATTGGGTTCAATGCCTTTAATGGCAGAGACATACGTTTTGTTTGTTGGTAGCGTAACCCCGTGAATTCCTTGGTGCAAGAACGCAGACGGAATTGCCAAGATGATGGTTTCACAATCATCGAGGACTTCTTGCAGGTTGGTGTGCACAGTGACCCAAGATGGGTGGACCTCAACACTCGACAGGTAATCTGGATTGTGCAAATGAGATTCGATGTAATCGGCTTTCTCAGGATTGCGAATCCACCATTTGACAGGACGTTCCCCATCGGATATCATTTTCATTAACGCCGTAGCCCAGCTGCCACTTCCTACGATTCCAATGGGGGATAAATGTTCTGTCATGGTATACTTGCCTTATTTGATGATCTGATTTGCGTGGTTTTTTGTATCCACTTTTTCAATGATTTCTGCCAAGTTGCCTTGCTCATCAATCACGAAAGTGGTTCTTGCAATACCCATGTATTTGCGACCATACATACTTTTTTCAACCCAAACACCATAAGCCAATGCTACGGCATTATCCGTATCGGCGAGTAAATCAAATGGAAGGTTATACTTCTCAATGAATTTTTGGTGTTTTGCTTCTTTGTCTGGACTCACACCCAAGATGGCATAACCTTGCGCCAACAAAGCATCGTAGTTGTCGCGGAGGCTACAAGCTTCGGCAGTGCAACCCGGTGTATCGTCTTTGGGGTAAAAATAAAGAACCAGTTTTTTACCGGTGTAATTTTTCAAGGTAACAGTTTCACCTTTTTGGTTGGGTGCTGAAAAGTCAGGGGCGGGGGTTCCAATGGTCAAGTTCATGATGATTTAACAATTCAAGTTTAAAAGCGTTTGATGTCTGCAAATCTCGCCATACTTCCGTTGCGATTTTCGCCATACACCCAAAACGAGTTACAATTTTTCCAAAACGAATTCGGTCATTCTGCGATACAAGTGGTAACTCGCCGCGCGATCACCAATCCCGTGGTTTCGGTTTGGATAAACTTCAGCATCATAACGAACGCCTGATTTAATCATCGCATTGATCATCTCCGCAGAGTTTTGCCAATGTACGTTATCATCTCCCGTGCCGTGTACCAACAAGTAGTTCCCTTTGATGCCATCCGTAAAATTTAACGGTGAATTGTTTTCGTAACCTTGTGGGTTATCAATCGGTCTGCGCAAATATCGCTCTGTATAAATGTTGTCGTAGTATTTCCAATGGGTGACTGGAGCCACAGCCACAGCGGCTTTGAACACATCGCTATGTTTGGTAATTGCTGAACTACTCATGTATCCGCCGAAACTCCATCCCCAAATGCCAATTCTGCTCGCATCAACGTAGGGGAGGTTGGCCATTTGTTTCGCCGCAAAAGCATGGTCAGTACTTTCCAATAATCCCAATTCTAGGTAGGTAGATTTCTTAAAAATTGCGCCTTTTCTGCCGGTGCCACGATTGTCTACCACGGTGATTAAATATCCCTGAGAGGCCAAATATTGGTGGTAGAAAAAGTTGCGACTGCCAAACTGATTGCGAACTTGATTGCTGCCAGGGCCGCCGTATACAAACATCAAAACGGGGTATTTCTTGTTTGTGTCAAAGTTGGGCGGGTAGATGGTGTATGAGATTTGTTTTGACAGCAACGCTGCATGCGCGGTGTAGTTCGCTGCGCTGGTCTTTGTGTCCCATCCGTTTTGTGTCACCAAATTCCAGAATTCTGTTTTCCAATATCCTTGTTTGGTGGTGTCTGTATTGAATTCGCCAAATTTTACTGTGCCCAAATTCAACGAACCCATCTTCTTGGTCCACTCCGCGTTCAGTTCTACATCCTTGCTCCATTTGCCATCCATGCGTTTGATGCGGTGTTCCACAACAGGTAGATGACTGCTATTGCTGCGTGATTCAGTATAGTATAAGGCGTTGGGGCCTAAATTGATTGAATAATTATAGCCCGGCTCCGTGAGGCGCTTTTTGCCCTTGCCGTTCAATCCGATGCAATACACGTGGTCCTCTAAAACAGATTGTTCGCTGCTGCTGTATACCACACTCTTGGTAGCATTCACGTATCCTAGGAATCGAATCACATCAAAATTGCCTGTGGTGATGGCTTTTGAGTATCGCTGTGTAGGTGTGCAATAATTCTGAAACTGTCCTTTCTCAATGCAATCGCGGTAATCGTGCAGATACAAATGATTGAAACCTGATTTCTCACTGCTGTAAATGAATTGTGTGCTGTTGGGAATGAAAGTCAGGTTGTCGGTGATTTCAACATACGCCGAATCGATTTCTTCCAATGCCACCCCACAATCGCCGTTTGCTGAATTACAAAACAACAATTCCCAGTGATTCTGCCAACGGTTCAATCGCTGTATGCTCAAGAATTGATCGGTTTGGGTCCATTGAATTCGTGGTAAATATTGGTCCTTTTCACTACCTGTTTTTGCGATGCGGGTTTGTTTGTCGTCAAGCCCATAAATATGCACATCCACTTTGGCATTGTCTTCACCTGCCTTGGGATATTTCCATTGGGTCTGCGATGGATACAGCGCCTTGCTGTTGAACATGTCCATGGAGAATTCCTTCACCTTGCTTTCATCGAAGTGATAAAAGGCCAAAAATTTGCCACTGGGCGACCAGCGCATGCCGTTGTCCATGGTGAATTCTTCTTCATATACCCAGTCTACCGCGCCGTTGATGATTTTGTTTTCCGCGCCATCGGTGGTGATTTGGGTTTCTGTACCGGCAATCAAATCAAAGATGAATACGTTGTTGTCTTTCACGTAAGCCACCCGTTTGTTGTCGGGCGATAGGGTAGGATACCGCATACGTCCGGGTATGTAGGTGATTTTATGTGATTGTAAATCAACAACATAGCATTTTGCAGTAAATGAATGACGATAGACCTGCTGTTTTTCAAATTGAACCACCATGAACTTCTCATCGCTGCTAATTTCATAGCTGCCTTGCGGTGGTGTTTTATCATACTGCTTTGAATCGAAAAGAACGGTAGTACTGTTCGATTTGCCTTCTATGTCTTTTTTGATGAGCGTCCAATTGGCCGGTGTGTTTGCTGGGGCATCATCCACTTGTAGTTCAATGAAGTGTTTCCCATCTGGGGCGAATTCACCGAAGTTGCCCGGTTTTGGATAGAGGGCAGGGTCGCGAAAAATACGCGCTAGGGTGAGCCCAGGGTTTTCCTCAACTGCCTGGACAGTTTTAGAATCTGTGGTTTGAGCGATGGCGTAGTTTAGGGTAAGTCCTAAAAATATCGCAGCAGAAAACAGGGGTTTGGTCATGTGTTTTAGAAAGGTTGTGAACGAATCGATTAAATGCGCTGCAATTTGACCGAGCTACGTGGTTTGATGATTACGGGGACCATTTCGTGGGTGACAACCGATCCATCCAAACCGAACCATTTTTCAGGTTTTCCGGCGAAGACTTTCATGTTGTCATAGGCCTGCATAACCAAATCATCAATGATAGGCAATTCGTTTTCTTGGCTCATTTCCTCATCTACCAATACAAAGCGGAAATCGCCCAAATGGTTTTTGTCGATGAAGGCATGATAGTATGGATCCAAATCGATTTCGTCTTTATCCACCATTTCCTGAATCACCATTCGCAAATACACACTGATTTTTTGCTGAACCCTGAAACCCAAACGGAATCGAACGCGAATGATGTCGTTCTTTTCTACTACGTTGATTTTGTATTCCATGGTATGCGGTTCATCCGTGATTTCGATGTTTACAAACCAGTAAAAATCGGCCCGTTTCGGACGTTTGTATAAAATGGAATAAATCAGGGGCGATTCAACCTCGTCATCGGCCTTTGCTTTACTCAAATAGATTAAGTGGGTAGCAAATTTGGGGAGGGTGGTATCTTGGCTCAATGCGCGCAATTTGTCGCGGTAGCTGGTTAGCTTTTCTGTAACGACCATGCTCTGTTTGATTTTGCCACCTCTGTAACTGATGTACATAACGAGAATGATGCCGGCACCAATCAACAAGGTAACAAAACCACCGTCTTGGAATTTGCTCAAGTTCGCTATCAAGAAAGCACTTTCAACCACCACAAATACGGCCATAATGAGGTAAACCAAGATGATGTTCCAGCGTTGTTTTCTCAAATAGTAAAACAGCAGGATTGAGGTCATCAACATGGTTACGGTAATGGCCAATCCGTAGGCAGCTTCCATCTTTGCGGATTCTTCGAAAATCAACACGATGAAAATACAGCCGAGCAAAAGGGCATTGTTCACCACGGGGATGTAGATCTGTCCTTTTACATTGGTAGGGAACTTTACAGTGAATTTGGGGAAGAAATGCAATCGGATGGCTTCGGATACCAAAGTGAAAGATCCGCTAATCAATGCCTGTGAAGCAATAATCGCCGCCATTGTGGCAATGGCAATTCCCACCAATAAGAACCAATCTGGCATGATGCCGTAGAAGGGTTTCTGTCCTTCCAACGACGTACCCAAGCGGTTCAGCAGCCACGCACCTTGTCCGAAATAGTTCAATAGCAAGCTGATTTTAACAAAGACCCATGATACACGGATGTTTTGTTTGCCGCAATGTCCAAGATCGGAATACAACGCCTCGGCCCCGGTGGTGCAAAGGAATACGGCACCTAGGAGTAGGAATGCGTTTGGACTTGATTGCAAGAAATCAACAATATAAATTGGGTTGAATGCTTTGAGGATTTCTGGGTGATGTACGATTTGATTGAATCCCAATACGCCCAACATGGAGAACCACACGAGCATGATCGGACCGAAAAACTTCCCCACGGCGTTGGTGCCCACGCGTTGGAATAAGAAGATCACGCAAATGATGGCAATGACGATGGGAACGGTATGGATTTTACTGAGGTCGTAGGCATATCCATGTTCGGGAGTGATGTACATCAAACCTTCAATCGCAGAAGAAACCGAGATTGGGGGCGTAATGATACCATCGGCCAAAAGCATCGCTCCGCCAACCATGGTGCCTACCACGAGGTAAGGGAATCGTCTTCTCAATAAGCTGTATAAAGAGAAAATACCCCCTTCGCCGTTGTTGTCGGCCTGCAATGTCAAAATCACATATTTGATGGTGGTTTGGAGCATGAGCGTCCAAAAGACAGCGCTAAGTCCCCCGTAAATGAGTGTGTCGGTGATGGGTTTTTCGCCCATGATGGCACTCATAACATACAGTGGAGAGGTTCCGATGTCGCCGAAAATAATACCTAGGGTAATCAAAAGGCCCGCGCCGGTGACCTTATTTATGTTAGAGTGACTCATTTGATGTTTGTGGGGCGAATTTAATGAGGAATTGATTTCGTGGATAAGAAATATTTCCATGTGTTCATTTTGTGAATAAGTGTGAACAACGCGATTTATTGGGCGATGCGCGATGTGGACGGATGGGTAAAATTTGACAGAGATAAATGTTTAATTGACACTTAAAATGTAAGAACTTTGTGGCGTCGAAAAACTCCTCAAAAAACACATGTCAACGAAATCATCTTCCACGAACACCCCAGAAAACGATTATTCTGTAAGCCACGAAGGTATCAGCACATTTTACGCTGATTTGGTTTTTGGTCCGAAAGCCCAATCCAAATACCTTTCTACCGCAGCGCAAAATGCTATCTCTCAGGCCGCGAGTCATGGACAGCCCATCTCTCGTGAAACAGCTGATGAAGTAGCTGCTGGCATGCAAGCTTGGGCCTTGGATTTGGGAGCAACCCACTACACCCACTGGTTTCAGCCATTGCGTGGAACAACTGCAGAAAAGCACGATAGCTTTTTTGAACCAACAGGCATCGATACGGGTATTGAAAAGTTTGGTGGTAAAGCATTGGCACAACAAGAACCTGATGCAAGTTCATTTCCATCTGGTGGTATTCGCAATACTTTTGAGGCGCGTGGCTACACCGCTTGGGATCCTAGCTCTCCTGCTTTCATCATGCCGAAGGCTGGTGCGAAGACCCTTTGCATTCCAACCGTATTTGTATCGTACACCGGAGAGGCCTTGGATTACAAAGCCCCTTTGTTGAAGTCGGTGGCCTTTTTGAAGCAAACCGCTACAGATGTTTGTCAGTACTTCGATAAAAATGTAACCACCTGCTCGATCTCTTTGGGTATTGAGCAAGAGTATTTCTTGGTTGATGAGCAGCAGTTCAAATCACGTCCTGATTTGATGTTTGCCGGTCGCACCTTGATTGGGAATAGTCCAGCGAAAGGACAGCAATTGGAGGATCATTACTTTGGTAGTATCCCCAATCGTGTGTTAGCGTTCATGGCAGATTTTGAAGAGCGTGCCCATTTGTTGGGTATTCCATTGCGTACCCGTCACAACGAAGTGGCGCCAGCACAGTTTGAGTGTGCGCCTCAGTATGAGGACATGAACTTGGCGGTTGATCACAACTCTTTGTTGATGGATTTGATGGAGAGTGTGGCCTTGGATCACAATTTACGCGTGTTGTTGCACGAGAAGCCCTACAAGGGAATCAATGGTTCAGGTAAGCACAACAACTGGAGTATCATCACCGATACTGGCGTGAATTTGTTGGCTCCAGGTAACAGCCCAGAGAGCAACTTGCAGTTTTTGACCTTCTTTGTAAATACCATCAAAGCCGTTCACGATCACCGCGATTTGTTGCGTGCCAGCATCGCTACCGCCGCCAACGATCACCGTTTGGGCGCCAACGAAGCTCCACCAGCAATTATGAGTGTGTTTGTTGGACATACCTTGGAAAATGTATTGAATGATTTTGAATCGGATGCGAAAGTGGGTACAAAAGCCAATGCATCGGCCACAATCAATGTTCCCAACATCCCTGAAATTTTGTTCGATAACACCGACCGAAATCGTACATCGCCCTTTGCCTTCACTGGAAATAAATTCGAATTCCGTGCGGTAGGTAGTTCTGATAACTGCTCTAGTTCAATGGTGGTGCTGAATACCATCATGGCGAATCAATTGAAGAACTTCAAAGCGGAAGTGGATGCGCGTATGGTCGAGCAGAATGTGACTGCAGAGGAAGCCATCAAGCAAATCTTGCGTACTTACATCACCGATACCAAGCGCATTTTGTTCGGTGGAAACGGTTATGGCGATGAGTGGAAAGAAGAAGCCAAGCGTCGTGGATTGTCGAACATCACCACCACCCCTGAAGCTTTGCAGGCCTATTTGACGCCAGAGGCAGAAAAATTGTTTGTTGAAAACGGTATTTTCTCGCACCGTGAGTTGGAAGCCCGCACTGAAATTCGCTACGAAACTTATGTATTGCGTTTGCAGATTGAAGGACGTGTGATGAACGAATTGGTGAGCAGCTATGTGATCCCTGCAGCGGTGAATTACCAAAAGCGATTGGCCGATAATATCAATGCGTTGAAAGGAATGGGACTTGCCGCCAGTGCATACAAAGCGCAGGCCGAAATCGTAGAATTCCTAAGCAAGCATATCAACCGCGTATATGAATTGAATGAGCAAATGACCTCTGAGCGCGCGAAGGCGAACAATTTGGAGCATGCCGATAAGAAAGCGTTGGCTTATTGCAATAATGTGAAGCCCATGTTTGATGAAATTCGCGAGTGCTGCGATGAGATCGAACGCGTTTGCGATGATGCAGAGTGGACTTTGCCTAAGTACCGTGAGTTGCTGTCGTTGAGTTAATCAATGTGTTGGGGAGCCGCGAGGGTTGCGGTTTTCTACTCCCGAATAATCACTTTTTGCGTGGTTCCTCGCTTGTATCGGAACAACAAGAGTTGATTTTTGGGCAGTGATTCCCCCTCAGACAGTGGCTGTCCTAAAGTATTCAATATTTGCCATGGCGCCTCCTTCGGGGGCGCCATGTTTGTTATACCCGCATAGCAATCGGGGATTTCGAATCGGGCATAAATGAGCGTGTCTTGGCTGAAGCACTGGTGCGACCATTGTGCACGTAAGATATAGCGACCTTTTCTGGGAAAACGATATTCGAGCAATCGTCCTTTGCTGCTGCCATAGATTAATCCGCTATCTGGGAAGGCATATTGCTTGTAAATGCTGAGATTGGCAGGGTCGTTCCACCGAGCTGAACCAATGGTATCCAAGGTGGCATCGCTGTAAATCAAGAAGTAGTGTTTCCAGCAAGTGTCTTTGGGGTCGGAGGCAACGAGCGACATGCGGGCGGTGAGAGAGTCGCAATGGGTTTGTTGTGTGGTGAGGTTGGCGGCGGCAAATGACAGGATATTGAGTTCTTTCACGAATAGGGTATCGCAGTTTCTACATTGGTTCCAGATGCTGAGCGACATTTTAAATTTGCCGGGGGAAGGAAAGGTGTAGTTACAAAGTCCGTTGTAATGTTTGCCGGTATCGGTTTTGCCCGTTTGATAATTATAAAAGCGATATTGATAGTTAAGGCATGAATCGGGATAGATGTTTTCGAGCTGCCATTGATAGTAACGGTTTTGGTTGTATTGCTTGAGTTTGGCGGAGAACCAATTGCATTTGAGGGGTTTGCAGCCAACTTTGATGGTGAGGTAGATGGTGGAATCGTCGCGACCGCACTTGTTTTTAACGAGTATCGTGCCATAGTATGAGCCGGTGTCGGGGAATACGACGTTGAATTTTTTGCTGAATGTGCGATAAACGGGGTCTGCGTATTGGTCCACAAATTCTGTTTCGAATTGCGAGAAACAGGTGTCGCTTACGCCTTGTAGCTCAAAGGAGTACACATTGCATTGGTTGCTGAAATTAACCGATACTTTAGACCAATTGGTTTGGCCCCACAAGGGAAGGTTTATCGCCCAGAAACAAAGCAGGGTCAAGCTCCAAGTGATGCGTTTTCGTTGCATTGAAATGACAATATACAAAATTTTGTTCGGATTTCCAAAATAAACAGTGTGAACAAAATCACGATAACTCCCGAAAATGGAGTTTATTTTTGTGAAGTTTTATGGAAAAAGTAGAGTGTTTGATCATTGGTAGCGGTCCGGCAGGTTATACCGCTGCGATTTACGCCGCGCGTGCGGATATGAAGCCCGTTATGTATGAAGGTTTGCAGCCGGGCGGACAGTTAACCATCACCACGGAGGTGGAGAATTATCCCGGTTTTCCTCATGGCATTCAGGGTCCTGAGATGATGAATCAGTTCAAGGAGCAAGCGGTTCGGTTGGGTACGGACGTGCGTTTTGGGATGGTGACATCGGTAGAATTTAAACAAGGCGGTCCACAAAAAGTGATTGTTGACGGCAGTCATGAGATAGAGGCCCAAGCGGTGATTATCTCTACAGGTGCCAGTGCGAAGTGGTTGGGCATTCCCTCAGAGCAGCGTTTGAATGGTTCAGGTGTAAGTGCCTGTGCGGTTTGCGATGGGTTCTTTTACCGCGGCCAAGATGTAGCCATTGTGGGTGCGGGAGATACCGCTTGTGAAGAGGCTTCCTACTTAGCTAAAATTTGTAATAAAGTATACATGTTGGTGCGGAAGGACGAATTCAGGGCTTCCAAAGCGATGCAGCATCGCGTGATGAATACGCCGAACATCGAAGTGTTGTTTAACACAGAAACCGATGAAATTCTGGGCGATTTTGGGGTTGAAGGATTGCGTGTAAAGAATAATGTGAGCGGTGAAACCAGAGAGTTTCCTATCAAAGGATTCTTTGTGGCGATCGGACATAAGCCCAATACAGATATTTTCAAGCCCTACATCGACATGGACGATCAAGGGTATATCATCACAAAGCCGGGTACAAGTTACACCAATGTTGAAGGGGTGTTCTGTGCGGGCGATGCGCAAGATAAAATTTACCGTCAGGCGGTTACCGCTGCGGGCAGTGGTTGTATGGCCGCTTTGGATGCTGAGCGCTGGTTGGGTGCTAAGCATGCGCCCGCTCAATAAATTACATTGAAATCGATCATAGCATATTTGTGGGTCATTTGTGCAGGTGGTGCTTCGGCATTGTCTGGACAAGTGACCCATGCTGTTTTATCGGGCGATGGTGGTTCACAGCCATTGAATGGGAATGAGCCGAGTATCGCTTTCGATCCCCGCAATCCTGTGAACGGGATCATTGGTGTAAACACCAGTACGGTGATGCAAACCTCCGATCCACTATTGAAACAGTGGCAGTCTGTGGTGGTGAATCCGCCCCAAGGATTTTATGGTGACCCGGTGATGAAGATCAGCGAAAAGGGGGTTGTCTACTTAGCCCATTTGGCCAAAAACAAGGAAGGGAAATGGCCCGAGTTTTTTGATCGGATTGTTTTTGAGCGCAGTGAGGATGGGGGTAAATCGTTTACAGCCACAGATATCGGATATCGCCAAGGGAAGATGCAAGACAAGCCCTGGTTTTCGATGGATGAGTGGAAAAAGAGCAAGGGCTATGGCAATGTTTATGTGACGTGGACGGAGTTTGATGCCTATCACAGCGCATCGCCAAATGATTCTTCTCGGATTTGGTTTGCCCGGTCGTTGGATGGAGGAAAGCAATTTGAGACGCCTGTGGTGATTAGCGATCGCAGTGGGGATGCCATGGACGATGATGCTACGGCAGAGGGGGCCAATGTTACCGTAACTCCCGATGGGAAGTTGCACGCTGTTTGGTCGAGAAATGACACCATTTGGTACGATTGCAGCGCGGATTATGGAAAGACCTGGGGCGTTGATCAGTTTGTGGCCGAACAGTTTGGTGGATGGAATCACGATGCTGTGCGCGGAACGATGCGGGTGAATGGTATGCCCTTTATTGTTTCTAATGCAAAAGGGTATTTGTTTGTGGTGTATTCGGGTGGTGCTTGCAAGAAGCAAGAAACGGGGACTTGCAGAAGCAGAAATGTTTACTTGGTTTGTAAGTTCAGTGCCAATGGATTGTTTACCGCGCCGGCGGTAGTGAATCGATTGGAACCGGGTATGGATGATGCGGCGCATCGGTTGGATGTCAATACCCCCGATTTTGAATTTACCGAGCAATATTCTCCCGTGTTGGCGACATCTGCCGATAAACGTCGGGTATTTGTAGCTTGGCAGGATCGTAGGCGGAGTGTAACAGGTGGATTTTTCGATGTCTATGGTGCGGAATTGGTGGTAAAACCCTGGTTTCGTGGGAAATCGGGCGGTCAAAGTTGGCTCAAGCAATGTGAAAATATTCGGTTGTCGAAAAGTGCTTCAATGGCCCCTGGCAATGCAGTTTTCATGGGCGATTATATTGGTTTGGATTGGCATGGCGATATGGTGGTAGCGTATACGGGCTTTGATGTTTCGAGATCGCATCCGGTGATACACTTGGCGAAGGTTCATGTGAAGTCACGATGGATGGGACTGCGAAAAATCGAGGGGGAAGATCGTGTTCGTGAGCCGGGTTTGAGTTTGTGGGTGATGGACGATGTGGTTGAGAAGAGCAATACCCGGGAGGGCGAGGTGGATTCCAGAAAAGATAAAAAAATCTTCATTTGGGCAGAATGGCCCGAAACGACCAATTTTACCGTTGAGATTAAAATGGGATCTCAGGTCGTTTTTTCGCATGTGTTTGAAAATGTGTTGGATGGGAAGGTTGATTTTGAATTGCCATTATCGCGATTTGTCCCCGGATCCTACGAAATGGTGTTGAGAAAGAAGGGTAGAAGCGTGTCTTTGCCCGTTTATTTAAAATAATTGCAGAAAGAATGCACGAAATCGTGCAAGTCCTTTGTCTAAATACACTTGAAAACCTATTTTTGCTTCCCTTTTAATAGACTATGGCAGTAATACAGAAGTTAAGAAACTCAGGAATGGTTGTGATTGTGGTCGTGGCCGCCTTGGTTTTGTTCGTGATCGGAGATCTTTTAAACAGTCGTTATGGCGCTAACAACAACACTGCCGAAGAGGGTGTGTTTGTTGAGATCGCAGGCAAATCGTTTAAGGAAAAAGAAGATTTGGAGCCTTTGGTGAACAAATTGTATCAGCAAAAGATGGCGAATGATCCTTCTTTGGCAACCAAAATGCAGTCGGATGAGAAATTCCGTACAAAAACTGTAAAGGAGTTGTACCAGAGTGCATACGATCAATTGATTCGCGAGCAGATTTTGATGAAAGAAATCGAAAAGTCTGGTATCACTTTATCTGATGCTGACATTAACGAATTGTTGGTTGGTTCGCATCCTAGCGAGTCGATGATGCAGATTCCTGACTTTCAAACCGACGGTAAGTTCGATGGCAAGAAAGTGGAAATGATCTTCAAGCAAGGTAAGTCAAACGCCCAGTTGAAAGCCAACTTGTTGAGCTTGGTTGAGAGTATTACCAACTACGAGAAGATTGAGCGTTATGCTACTTATGTATCTAAAGCCAATGTGAAGACTAAGGCCGAGAAGGAATACGAATACGTAGTTGCCAACCAAGGTGTAATGGGAAGCATCATCAACATCGCACACAACAGCATTCCTGATAAGGACGTGAAGTTGACCGATGCTGATTTGGAAGATTATTTGGCTCGCAACAAAGAGAAATTCAAATTCAGTGCTGAAGCGCGCAACGTGAAATATGTGGTTTGGGATGTAGTTCCAACCCAGCAAGATACCATGGAGGCATACACAACTGCCATGAGAACCGCAGAAGGTATGCGTACCCAAACTGAGCCGGATACCATGGGTGCTTTGGGATTCTATAACATCACCAACTTGCCAGAGTCGGCTCCTGAAGAAGTGAAAAACATCGTTTGGAATTCACCATTGAATGCGGTTGTTGGTCCGATTTATCGTGAAGGCAACTTCTACATTTGGCAAAAAGTGGCTGAAGCCAAGGATACTGTTCCTATGGTACATGCCGCGCATATTTTGATTCCAACTTCTGGTTCTTTGCCCGATGGTACTACCATTGCTGACTCTGTGGCTGCTGAAGCCAAAGCCCGTGAGGTATTGGGTCAGATCGTAGGTGGTGCAAACATGGCTGAATTGGCGCCCAAATTGTCAACAGATCAAGGATCTGCTGCCAAGGGTGGTGATTTGGGATGGGCTGCTGCCAGTGGTTATGTGAAAGAGTTTGCAGAATTCACCAAAACCGCGACCAAAGGTCAGGTAGGTATGGTGAAAACCCAGTTCGGTTTCCACATCATCAAGATGGTGGATGACGCTCAGAGCAAGAAAATCAAATACACCCAGAATATGGTGGAATTGGCTGCAAGTCCTAGCACGGTAAGTGTGGTGGATGAGAAGAGCCGTGCTTTCCGCAACAAAGTAACTGCAGACGCTGGTTCATTTGACAAAGCGGTTGAGTCGATGGCGTTGGTTCCTCGTGTAATGAAGGATTTGAAGACTGATATGCAGGGAATTCCTGGTATCAATGCACCAGAGAACGTGAAGACCATCATGTACTGGTTGTTTGATAAAGAACGTGAAAAAGGAAATGTTTCTGATGTATTCCAATTTGCCGGTGCACACGTAGTTTTCAGTGTTGAAGCGGTGAAGCACGTTGGATATGCGAAGGTTGAAGATGTTCGCTCTGAAATTGAGCCATTGGTTCGTGAAGAATTGAAGGGTAAATTGATCGCTGAGAAATTGGCGAAGGCAGCTGAAAAAGCAAAATCGCCCCGTGAATTGGCGAGCATGGCTGGTGCAACTTTGATTCCTTTGGAGTCGTTGAAAATGGGTCAAAACTTCTTGCCTCAGTTGGCCGCTGAAATGCGCATTTTGGGTGCTGCGTTTGGTGTAGAATTGAAGAAATTCTCAACGCCTGTGATTGGCAAAAATAATACTGCCATGATCTGGATCGACAAGCGCGATGATATCAAGGTGCCTAAATCTGCTGGTGATGCGCCAGATCCATTTGAGTTCTACAACCGTCCTCAGTACATCATGAACACATTGCAAGATGTATTGACTAAAAAGGCCCAAGTACAAGACTTCCGCTACAAGTATGAGTGGTTCTAGTATCGGGTAACGAATAGGAAAATTTTGT
>JACCEC013281078.1_pt1 | contig 17031 bp, 20 predicted proteins | sample 7450121 | NCBI WGS metagenome assembly JACCEC01 (sample SAMN15323455, study PRJNA562643) | freshwater metagenome | isolation source: river surface water | place: USA:Blue River Watershed | collected 2017-08-18 | reverse complement strand
CCCATGTGTGTGACACAGGTAATATACCTAATTGTGATTGGTCTGATGTTGCGTCTTTATATAATGTTATCTTTTCTTTCCAAGTCTCAATTCTTAACAAATCCATCAGCTCAATCTGATTTATTAAGAATTGAGACTTGGAAAGAAAAGATAACATTATATAAAGACGCAACATCAGACCAATCACAATTAGGTATATTACCTGTGTCACACACATGGGCTAAGAAAAATATTCTTGGTATGAGTGATAGTGAAGTCGTATTAGATTTACAACAACAACGTCTTGAAAGAGCAATGGGATTTGAATTAACAAACACACAAAATATCATAAAACGTTCAGGTGTGTTTGATGAAGTTGATAAGAAATATGGTATACCCGAAGAAGAGAGAAAGAAATTAGAAGCTCAAGGAGGATTAGGTGGTGAAGAACCGGGTGGTTTAGATATGGGTGGTGGAACACCTCCACCGGCAGCACCACCAGCTGGTGAGGAAGCGGCACCATTAAGTGAATCAACAAAAAAATCAAAAATATTGGGGATGTTGGGAGAAGAAAAAATGAGTTTTGAAGATTTATTTGATATGAAGAAGGCCCAACAGAATATTTATGAAATAGAAAATAAAATAAAAGATATTTTAAACGATTAAAAATGAACAATTTCGGAAAAATAAAATCCAAATTTTTGAAAAAAATAACGGAGGCTTACGAGCAGGGGGGTTTAAAAAATAACACCAAGAACTTAATTAAAGTCGTTAAAAAGAATAAAGACTTTAAAGAAATGTATTTGTTCTACGAAGAAATTGAAAACAAGTATTTCGACGATAAGGAAATTGCAAAGTTATATGTCGAAGAAATCGGTGGTATATTAAAACAAAAGGCAACAAAAGTTAAAGACTTCTGTGAAGTTATTAATATGTCAGTTTACGATACTCAAATCGATGAGAATGAATTATATGATTGTATAGACCAATTATTAGAAGAAGATACGTTGAAAAACATAGACAAGAAGGTAATTGCTAAGAAGAAATTAGTTGAGCATTTAACAACAAAAAAAGAAATTAAAGAATCTGAAAAATCTTCACACACAGCAAATGAAAATCTTTTACATGCCGTATTAGCAAATAATTTTAATGTACTTTATAATAACACATTGAATGAAGAACAAAAAAATGAGTTAAAAACTATTCTTTCATTGTCTAATGAGGAATTGGATGTTAAAACCGGTGAATTAAGAGAATCGATTTTGGGTAAAGTTGAAACTCTTTTATCTGAATCTAAAGAATCTGAATTCTCATCTAAATTAAATGACGTAAAAAAAGAGGTTAATAACATGTCAACCTCGAAATACAATTACTACAAACTATTACAATTAAAAGATGGTCTTAATTAATCATTAAGACCATCTTTTAACTTTTGAATGTAAATCGCCTTAAGTTTTTGAGTTCTTTTAATAACTGAAGGTTTAACAAATTCTTGTCTTTCTCTCAGTTTTTGTATTTGTTTAGTTTTTTGAACCTTACTTTTATAAACTTTAAGTGCGGTTTCAATGCTTTTCTGTTTAGTTACATCAATTATTATCATAAATTATAAGTATATTACAAATATACAAAAAATATTTTGGCTTTTTAAGTTTTTTTCTTTATTATTTATCTTACACCATAAAATAAAATAATATGAAAAAATAAATGAAAATTGGGAAATATATTCCTTTAGGTGAATATAAAAATGTAAAGATAGGATACGGAACTGTCGATTTTAAAAATTTAAAAACAATTTACTTAAAATTAAATTCTTGGATTGAGCCATTAGGTGATACAGACAATTTTGACCAATTAGTGAGTTCATCAAGAAGAGGTGTAAAAGAAATTATCTACAATTTAAAAAATGAAAAATTTAAACCACAGTCTATTGTGGATTTAGATATTAAAACAAAGGGAATTAAATTAGATAAAAGGTCTTTTATGAATTTAGAAATCACATTATATGTGGAACATTTTTTTGATGTTAAGTCAAAAGATGTGAAAAAAACAATAAAAGAAACCATCGAAACTGTCATCGATAAGGGTTTAACAAATAAAAACCTCTTTAACTTCTACAAAAACAAGAAATAACTTATATATCGATGTATTTATATAGTATAATTACTATAGTAAATGAAGATATTAGGACCAAATGAAACCGGCAAGGGTATATTAATTGAATACGATGCTGGTCATGTTTCTCCAGAAGATAATAAAAAAATCATTTCTGAAATGAAGAATGTGGACTTCTCTGAAGACCTCATTCTTTATGCCGTTTTACAAAAATACGACACCCCAAATAAAAATGGTAGAATCTATCCCGAATTATTACTTAAAAGGGAAAATGAAAAATATCAAACATTAATTAAAAAAGGTGGTGCTCTTAACGAACTAAATCACCCTTCATCATCTCTTATCGATTTAGATAGAGTTTCACATTCAATCCTTGAAACATGGTGGGATGGTAAAATGTTAATGGGGAAAATTAAATTATTCACATCACCAGGTTGGAAGAAGATGGGTATCGTTTCCACTAAAGGGGACCAAGCGGCAATGTTATTAATGAATGGGGCAACTTTAGGTATTTCATCTAGAGGAGTTGGTTCGTTAAAAAATATCAAAGGTCAAAACATTGTTCAAGAAGATTTTGAATTAGTGTGTTTTGATTTAGTCTCTTCACCATCTACACCAGGTGCGTATATTTTTTCTGACCCTTCAGAAAGAGACCAATATCAAGAATCCATCTCAGAAGAACCCGTTTTAAACGACAGAATGAAAAAATTAATGGGTGGATTAGATAGATTTTTATCCAAATAATAAATTTTATAGGGATATCTATATTGTAATAATGATTTTTTTCAAAAATCCCAATATTTATAAAATAATAAAACAATAAAAATGACCGAAAAATCAATTTTAGAACAAGCGTTACTTCAAGTTCAGACACTTGAAGAAGCAGTAAAGCAAAATGCAAAAGGTATACTTGCTTCAACAATGAAGGAAGAACTTAATGAATTGCTTAAAGAGTCAGAAGAAGAGGTTGAAGTAGATGAACAATCGGAAGATAGTCTATCTATGGATGAACCTAAAGAAGAGGAAGAAAATGACATGTCAGAACAACCTGTAGCCGACGATGAAGAAGGTGAAGATGAATCTGAAGATGATGAAGAAAACCTCGATAACGAACCAAGTAAAGACATTGATTCAATGGATTCGGAAGATGGTGAAGAGGACGATGAGTTCACTGCCACTGACGATTCAATGGACGATGAAACATCTATGGATGACATGGATTTAGGTGGTGATGATGTTATGGATATGACAGATGCTTCTGATGAGGAAGTTTTAAAAGTATTCAAAGCCATGAAACCTGAAGACGGAATTGTTGTTAAAAAAGATGGTTCTAATGTTGAACTTGAAACCGGAGATGACGAGTATATCATTAAACTTGACGAAGAAGAAGACGAAGAAGTTTCTGAAGAAAAAGAATGGGGTGATTCTGAAATGCATGAAGAAGATGCTGAAGTTGAATCCGATGAAGTATCTGAAGAAGACGAAACAATCTACGAAATCGAGTTAGATGAAGAAGAAGACGAAGAATCAGAAGTATCTGAAGAAGATGCTAAAGAAGTTGAGGCTACAGAAGCGGCAAGAACATTCGCTAACGACGTTAGAAAACCAGCAAACCAAGGTAAAAAATTCAAAGCTGGTCGTCCTGAATTAAACGAAGAAGTTGAAACTCTTAAGAAACAAAATTCTGAGTATAGACAAGCTTTAGTTCTTTTCAAGGATAAACTTAACGAAGTTGCAATTTTCAACGCAAACTTAGCACACGCCACTCGTTTATTTACAGAACATTCTACGACTAAACAAGAGAAATTGAATATTCTTAAGAGATTTGATTCAGTTTCGACAATGAATGAGTCTAAAAGCTTATTCAATACAATAAAATCCGAATTAGACACTAAAAAACCTGTGACTGAATCGGTTGTTGACAAAATCCCAAACACTCCAACAACATCTACTTCTCAAGAGGTGTTAGCGGAATCAAAAGCTTACGAAAATCCTCAATTCAGAAGAATGAAAGATTTAATGAGTAAATTAAAATAATAAATAAAAACCAAAAAAAATAAAATCCAAAAAAAATGGGAGCATTATTAGAATCAGGTATGGTTGGTAACATCGGTCTTAAGCACCTTCGTGTTATCAAAGAAGATACCATCAAAAAATGGGATGACTTAGGATTCCTAGACGGTCTTGACGGCCATCAAAAAGATAACATCGCGCAATTGTATGAAAACCAAGCGTCTTACTTAATCAACGAAGCAGCAGTTTCTGATGCTAGTGGTTCTTTCGAGACTGTAGTTTTCCCAATTATCCGTCGTGTATTCTCTAAATTATTAGCTAACGACATCGTGTCTGTACAAGCTATGAACTTACCTATTGGTAAATTGTTCTACTTCATTCCGAAGATTCAGGACACTAAAAAGAGACCATTCGGTTGGCCTAACACAGCTGATACTGACCCTCAAGCTGGATATACATCTTCTCAAAGTTTGTATGACAGATTCTATGAAGGAAGTGATGAAGCTGACCAAGGTTTATTCGATTACTCAAGAGGTGAGGCTACAACTAACGAAGTTAACCCACATGCATTCGTTACATTCGATGCTGGTGTTCCTTCAACTTCAGCTGCGGCATTAAGTGGTGATAGTGTATCAAACTTCATCATCGTTCTTTCTGGTTTCAGTACAGACGGTCAAGGTAAAATGATTGGTGCTGATGGTAACGTAATGGATACTGAAGAGTTCTTAGCATCTCTACAAGTTGAAATCACTGGTAACACAACTGCAAATAATGGTGTTAAAAACTTTAACGTAGTTACTCAAAAGTACGGTAAAGGTATCGTTGAATACGGTGAAAAAGCTGGTAGCGGTTTAAACAAATATAACACTATTTGTGACCAAGAAGGTAAAATCTACTTAAGTGTAGACGTAGAAGGTTACACTTCAACTTCAGGTTTCAGTGCATCTGACTACAGTGCGAATGATTTATCATTAGCTAACATTAAAGTTACATATAGAACTTACGATAGTTTAGAATTTGAAGAAACTATTGGTGAAGTATCTTTCGACCTTCAATCAGTAACAGTTTCTGTAACTGAAAGAAAGTTAAGAGCTAGCTGGTCTCCAGAATTAGCACAAGACGTTTCTGCTTTCCACAATATCGATGCTGAAGCTGAATTAACAGCTTTATTATCTGAGCAAGTTGCAGCAGAAATCGACCGTGAAATTTTACGTGACCTTCGTAAAGGTGCCGCTTGGACAGCTAAGTGGGATTACAACGAATGGAAATACGGTAATGGTGGTACAGCGTTCGCAGGATACACTCAAAAAGACTGGAACCAAACGTTAATCACTAAGATTAACCAAATTTCAGCACAAATCCACAAGACTACTTTAAGAGGTGGTGCTAACTGGGTTGTTGTTTCTTCAGAAGTATCTGCAGTATTAGATGATTTGGAATATTTCCACGTATCTAACGCTCACCCTGAGCAAGACCAATACAACATGGGTATTGAGAAAGTTGGTTCATTAGCAGGTCGTTACCAAGTATATCGTGACCCTTACTTCCCAGCAGGTAAAATCCTTATTGGACACAAAGGTAAGTCATTGTTAGACGCTGGTTACATCTACGCACCGTATGTACCACTTCAATTAACTCCAACAATGTATAACCCATTCAATTTTACCCCAATTAAGGGTATTATGACAAGATACGCAAAGAAAATGGTTAACAACCGTTACTTCGGTGTAATCAACGTACATGGTTTACAAACATTCAGTTTGGACACTTTAAGATAATATTATCTTAATATATTAAAAGAACCCTCGAGAAATCGAGGGTTTTTTTATTTTATAATATTTTGTATATTTGTTCTATGTCTGGAACTGTAGATTATAATAAACTTAGACTTGATGTCCTTGAAAAAATCATTCATACAAGAGGTATTGAATGTAAAATGAAAAAGGACGAAATGATTAGGGTTTTAAAATTGGACGATGAGGGTAAATATGAACCCCCAATGAATGTAACCGTCTATGAAAAATCTGAGGGTGGGTTTAATATCGGAATAGACTTAAGAAATCACTCAGATTTGGTTCAAATTGGTAAATTAATGGAAAAAAAGGAATCAAAGTCACTTAACAGATATTCCGACAATCGACTATGGTATTGGTCAAAAGTAAAATTGATATGATGAATTGGATAAACTATTTTTTAAACATTGCAGAACAAGTAAAACTTAAATCTAAGGACCAATCTACACAGATAGGTGCAGTTATCGTTGGAATCGATAATGAGGTCCTTTCTACGGGTTATAATTCATTTCCGAGGGGAATGGACGACTCTAAGGAAGAACGTCAAGAGAGACCCGAAAAATACTTCTGGTTTGAACACGCAGAACGTAATGCAATTTACAATGCTGCACGAGTAGGAACCCCATTAAAAGGGTCGACAATATATTTAACATCAGGATTACCATGTATGGACTGTGCTAGAGGTATAGTAAACAGTGGAATTAAAACAGTATATTGTAAGGAGGTGTGTACCACAAAAAATAAGGAGAAGTGGGATGAATCTCAAAAGAAATCTCTCCAACTCCTCCTCGAATGTGGGGTTGAGGTAATTTATTACTAATTACCAAGTTTTACAAGCCCAATATCTTGGTTTCCAACGTGGTCCAGGATTTGAACAATTATGTCTAGCTCTAAATGATTTACGTCTTTTTGGGTTATTTTTCTTAATAACCATTCTTTTACCTTTTGCGGATTTACCACCAAAACCGAAGTTTACTTTAACTACTTTACCTTTGTCGTTTTTAACGTAAACTTTAAATTTCTTTATATCTCCTTGCATTATTTTACCTAATTGAACTTTACGTCCTTGGTACTCAGCTTCATTAATTAAAAACCCGTCACTTTCGTAATTAGTTTGTTGTACAGAACCAAACTCATCTTCATATATTAATACTGGAGTCTCTTCATTATATTCAAATAACCTATTAAATTGTTCTTCGGATATTTGAATTATCATTTTTTTCTGTTCGTCGAATTTTGTCATTGTCGGTTTATTTCCTTTTCCAATTTTAGGGTCTTTTTTTTCTGCTCTTCTTTTTTGGGATGTCATTGATTTTTTTTCTTTTTTATCATAAGAAGACGCAATTTTTGGTGTACTTTTTGAGACTTTTTTTGATGGTCGACATTTTGGATAACCTTTTCTTCCTTCTTCCCCATTTGCAGATTTTCTACCACAAGGGGGGTGTTTACCCTTTATTTTTCTACTTACATCGACCCACTTTTCTTTAAACCATCTCGCTAAGTCTTCTTTTAACACTTCTCCGGACTCAAGCGATTCGTTTAAATATTGTAAATCTTCTTGGTTTATTAATATTTTCATTTAATTATTTTTTACCACTACAGTACGAACCTGAACATTTTTTCTTACCATCCAAACCTTTTATTTTACCCTTACAAACCTGTACGGCGTAACCATTTGCATAAGCTGAAGGGTATACTTTAAATTTCGATTTGGCGGCACTTATTCCTCTCGAACAAAGTTTATTACTCTTTTTTTTATCTTCTGAGAGATTTTTTTGTTCGAAATAACCCTCCATAAAGTTTGCAACTTCCTCAATGTCATCCTTTGATGTTGTAAGATGGTCACCTGCCCAAGCATGTTCACCAGTCACTAATTTTGGAAAATCGTTTTGGTGTTTAAATGATAATATCTTTTCGATGTCATTTTTCATTTGTGTCAAATTACTCAATACCATATATGTCCCATCGTCAGATATATGATTTTCTGATTGTTCATTTACCACTTTGTTAACTATCTGTTTTAACTGTGATTCGGTTAATTTAATTATTTTCATATTCATAAATATTTTATTTCTCTGAAACAATTTCAAATTTAATGTGCTCATCATAGAAGATTTCTTCCGTATGTGTTTTACCTTTAATTTCAATGTAATATTCTCTTGGAATATAAATTGAAGTATCTAAAGAGAAAGAATTTTCATTTGTTACGTCTACTTGGGTCCAATCATGTACAATGACATTAGTATGTCCCTCTTTGATGAACATTCTATAAAAGACCTCATCAAAAATTTGTACTTTTGGGTAATCTAAAGATTTAAAGGTGATAACCACTTTTCTTTTCTCACCTCTTATTATTTTTTCATTTTGTTTAATACCGAAATATTGGATGACGTATCTTTGTAATTCAGTTTGATTTTCACCGATAGTGTATAATGAAGAATATGGTTTCGGTATAAATTTTTGTGTAACGTCATTTATTTCCACACCATCCAATTCTAAACCTTTCCATTTATCGAAAAAGAAACGTTTACCGTCACATAAAATACCGTCGATACCAAATGTAATTTTATATACACCTTTTTTAATTAATGTACTTGTTAACCCAGTTAACCCTTCAATCGGTGTACCTGTAGAATCTAATATATCAACTGTTGGTAATTCGTCTAAATTATAAAAATTAGTACCCTTTGTTATGTATAGGTATAAATTTTGTTCGGTTTTTTCGATAAAATTATGTCTATCATCGTCAATCCTATCGTCAAAAAATGTCTCAACATAGGGTTCAAAAAACGTTTGTGTGTACTTTGAAAAGAAAGCAACTGATTGGTCGATTTCGGGGGTAATGTCTTGGTATAATACAGCGAAGGCCAAACCTAAACCATGGTTAGTGTTTCCTGAAACTATAATACCATTAACATAGTCCGTAATATCAACATTTATATCTTCATTTCCGTTATCAAAATGTATTGTTTCTAAAATTACCGGATTGTCGGTGTAGATACCTTCTGCAGACCATTGATTTAGAGTTGTTCTATTAAACCAGTTAGATGGTCTTTCGTCAAACGTTTCATTTCCTGTGGTGAAATCATATCCACCATCCTCATAGTCAAATCCTAAACCTTCATCCCAAAATTCGGAAACTTTAAAAACTATTAAATCAAATGAATTTGTTCTTTGTTTACCCGTACCCCTTTTAGCCCCTAAGAAAGTTTCATCACCAAAAATAGTATTAGTTAGATGAAGAGTGTGTGTGGTACCTGTTGTGATAACCTTATCACTATTATCAATTAAATTCTTTAAATCGGTAAAATCTACCTTAAATATGAATTTTGAAAATGATGAACCATAAAAAATCTCAGTTGTTGGATTTTTTGCGGTATTAACTTGAGAATTCTTAATTATAGTATTGTTCTTCTCAAAATATGAACGGAAATATGACATCTTTTATCTTTCTCTATAAATATCATATTAATTTATTCGGATTGAGCTGTTGAGTAAATCTTCCATAATGGTTTCCCTAAGTTTATTTAATTCGGTATAACTTTTAAACTCATCGGTCGCAACCATTGGTCCCGTCACATTATGTTCATGTTGGAATATAACATTTATAAGTACGTCTAAGAATCGTATCAAATTCTCACCTCTAACTAATGCGTAAGTGTTAGGGTCTATTTTCTTAATATAGTCGTCTTGGGTGTATTCGTATTTATCTAATGTTGTGAAATTTATTCTTTTTTGTGTTGGTTCATTTGTGTCGGTGGATAAAAAATAAATTTTATCAGATTTTAAAGCAGAAAATGTCTGTTCTTCGGAATCGGGGTGAACTTTAGTTACTTCCGTCTTTATTTTTTTAGTTTTGAACGGTGGTTTAACACTCAATATTGAATATATCAAACCACTTTTTGGTCCAACCGAAAAAACTTTAACATTTGACAATATATTATTTGTGATACTGTTGTTATTATTGGATGTAACAAATTCTTGTGTTGGTCTAAAATAGATTGGGTGTAAATCTGATTTACCATATTCTTTATTAACACCTTTTAAACCATTTTCGTGTACGGTATATAAAAAATCACGTATTTCATTGGGAATATAATTCTCATTTGAACTATCGATTGTTATGGTATGTGTTGGTGTGGTATCACTCCCATCCGTGTTTATCAACTTTAAAACACCATTCGGTTTTGGAGTGTTCTCATTAAAGAAATTGGTTTTTGTTGTTTGACCGAATGATTTTGTTACGTTGTATACAAAAAAATCAATTCTAGTTGGGTTTGTCACATTATTTACTTCATATTCAATTAAAGTTTTAATGTCTTTAACTTCTAAAGTAGTTTCAGGTATTTCTTTTGTCTCCAACGTCATTTTTTTTGGAAACTTTTTCAAGTATAAAACCGAAGATTTTTTACCCATAATCGGGTAATTAACCATTTTCTTTCTATTGATAACACTTGAGGCACCTTTAGATAATAATTTACCTCCCCTCAATTGTAACCCATCTTGTGTAAAAACAATATCGGAACCCGATTTACCATAGATGGCATAATCCGTTTTTTTTGCTAAAGATGCGTCTGACTTTTTATCGATATAATTATCATTCTTGTCAATGATATTTGGACTTTCTCTTAACACAACACCGTATGTTGTATTTTCAATTTGTTGGGTAAAATTTTGTGAATTAAAATCGTGTACATTGATAAATGGACCCGCAATGTACTCAACATTTACATGTTCCTTATCGGGATTGTAATTAATTATTTTTACCGCTTGTTCAATTTCAGGAATGAAGTTTATGTTATATGGTAAAAATGGTATTGCAACAAATGGGTCAGTGTCAGACCAAGCCTCATAAGATTTGGCTTTCTCTTTCTCACCAACATAATCCGAATATCTAACGCATCGAATTCTACCGATACCCTTTGGGTCAATGTTGTCAATACAAATACCGATATCAATTATCTTCATTATTTTTTAGTCCTTTTTAATATTTCTTTATTCACGTTGTTATATAAACCCTCAACAGACTCTAAATGTCTTGTTAAATCAATAATCAAAGTTTTAGTTTTTTCGAACTCTTCCGATAATTCATCTAACACCAAAAACAAATCTTTATTTGATTTGTTTTCAACGTCGTTTGCAATATCTATTATTTTTTTAGAATCCATTTATATCAATTTTCCTGCACTGTTTAAAATACCTGGAGGTATAATAAGTGGACCAACTGGTGTTGGTATTATTATTTCTTTATTTGCTACTTTAACAAATGAATTTGTATCGAGTTCTTCTGTGTTACCATCAATTATTGATTTCACAACTTTAGGTAAATTATTATCAACTCCAAATATCGGACCTAATTTAATTCCCGCAGCCTCCATTCTTTCCATGATATTTAACGCCGCCCTGTCTTGGCTGTAACCTGGTAATTTATCAGATAACCCCAATAATATACCCGGTATGTTAAATGCCGCCTTAGTTCCTAAAGCCCCCTGTATAGTACTCAAAATCGTATTAAATAACGCATAACAATTGTCCAATCCATCTTCCAATATTTTCACCAATAACGCGATTAATGCTGTGATAATGACAACGTAACGTTTATATTTATTTTTTAATATTTTTTTCACAATTTTAAACAATAACGCTAATAAATCTACCTTTACTCTTTTCCAAAATTCATTAATAAATTTCCAAAATAAGTCTTTAATTATATTGTAGAATAATTTTGATAAATTTTTCATCACAGTTAAAACGTCAATTAAAGACGAACCTAAATTCTTTAATACTTTATAAACAATGACGATTGGTAAGAAAATTTTAGGTGATAACACGGACATTATTAATGCCTTAGGTAAATTCAAAATAAATAAGTTAATTAAATTTAAGTTGAAATTAATCTCGGGTATGCCACTATCTGATTGTACGTATGCATCTGTGGCGGTTCTCGCTATTGTTGAGTTTACCAAATCATTTAAATCTTTTTTCGAACTTAGGTAAACGAAATCTTCTAATAATGTAGTATTAATTGGTACTTCAAAATTATTACAATCCGTAAACTTTAAAACTTTACGAAATCTTGCGTCTTCATCATCTAAATCAATACCTTCCACGTCGTCGAAGTTAAAATAAAATTGGATGTCTTCATCATTTTCGTCGAATAAATCGGTAGCGTTTTGATTTTGTAAATTATCTCGATTTGTTGGTGTACCACAAACCGCAAATAATTTTTTCAACAATCTGTTTAGGTTATCCATTCCTTTATTCAATAATTCCGAATCGGTGGAACCTCCCCCTTGAAGAGTCATCAACATTGAAGTTTTTATTACATGTTGAATGTCGGGATATTCAATAGTAGAATAATACCCATTTAGATACTCTTCAACCTTCAACGTATTTGTACCTCCTGTGATGTTAAATTCTTGATTGGTAGAATCCCATTCCATTTCAAATAGAGTATCGTTACTATTTGTATCAAAGGTGTATGGTCCACCTGTAAAGGAATCATATAATTCCCTATTTACTTGTTTTTTGTTTTTTGCTGGAGTTTTTTCGTAAACAATTTGACCGACTGATGTCGATGGGTCCACTGTTAAAACATTTAAGAAATCAAATTCAGACGGTTTCATTTTTATTTGATATGAACCTAATGTGGTGTCAGTACCACATATACCATCTGAAGCAAAAAATATCTTCTTAACATTATTTAATACGATATCTTTAGATGATTCTAAAGTTAGTTTTGTAGAGTCTATCGCATGTTGTTTCAATCTACCTTTACTAAATAACTTGTCCGATGATGGGACCTTATTATTTAAACCTAGAAACCCTTCAGTAATCTCAACGAGTTCAGCAAAAATGTCTTTATTATTGACCTTTTTTTTTCTTCTTTTTTCTAAAAAATCGTCTAATTTTTTACCAAATAATTGGTCGGTAGTTGGTAAATCTGTAAGATACTTGTCATAAATGGAGTCAACCGTACCACTTGGGTCGTCATTAATTTTCTTAATGGCGTCTAATTTGGATTTAACTTTATTCTTCGTATCTTTTATCTTACTCATTATAATTTGTATGTTTGAGAATCGGCACTGTCTTCATTAATCATTTTCTCTAAAAGTATTCTATCTTCTTCGGATAGTTCTAATTTACCCATTGGCATATTTTTACCTCCCCCACCTGATTGTGTTTGCTTTAGAAGTACACTTTGGAGTTTAACTAATGATATCTTCTTTTCTGTACAGTCATTTAATATTTTTTGTTGTTCTTTAATTACGGGACCAATTACACTCATGTCCTCAGCATCTTTCATAAAAGACAACATTTTTTTCATAATAAGAGATGCCGTATTCCTGTTCTCAACGACATCGTTATATATTTCCTGCATCAACGCCAATGCGGAGTCAACGTCTAAGGAAATAAGATTTTTTCTTTCTCTCATACCAATAAATAGATTTATTCTAAAAAACCACCCATTATACCATTGTATAATTTTCGATATCTCTTAAGTGATATTCTAATTTCTTTGGTGCTAAGTGATGTCATTTCCCTTAATGAAAGTAATATTAGGTTTTTATTAAACTTATTACCGTCCCCAACTTGGAATATTTTATCAAAATTTGAAAATATTTCGAGTAGAGCATATCCTAATTTTTGTTCGTTGTCCGTTAAATCTTCGGTTTCAACAAATTCTTCTAAGGTTATTGTGAGTTTAATTATGACGTCTCTATAATCCAATGGAGTGTCGTCAATAGTGTAGGATAAATCGGCTCTGTCCTCAATATCTGACGATATGTCGTCATATGAAACTTGTCGATTTTGTTCTTTGGTATCTTTTTGTATTGCACCCATCAAATAATTCTTACAAATTGTACCAAAGTAAGAATATGCTTTGTGGTTTTTAGTGTGGTCAAACTTATTAATCTTTGTAATCAAAAAAGACATGGTATCGTTGTGAATTTCCTCAAATTCCATGTCTTTTCTGTACAACTTATATCGTCGAATAATTGATTCGACCATTATAATTAGGGGTTCTCTTAAATATTCATTGAATATCTTATTCTTTTCTATATCGGATTCTGATTCTAAATATCGTATTACCGCTTGTTCTTGGTCCTCCCCAAAATATATTTTTTGGGTTCTTTTTCTTGGCATTTAATTATGATTCTACATACATTACATCACGTTTATTTTTAAAGAAAAATTCTTTTTTTGCTGTTTCTAACCAAAATTTAACTTCTGATTCTGTCAACTTTGTACCGTCGTTATTTTTGTAAGACCAAAATAGTGAGTCTTCTCTAAAATTAACATGTTGGTAACCAATTTTTGGGATTGACATGATTTTAACACCATTGTGTGTTAATCTAAGTAAAAATTCGTAACTGAATGTTAGTTTTATATTTTCTTTAAATAGACCATTTTCAACGATAACTTTAGTTCTATATAAACCACCACTTGTTTGGTAGTTTTGGAAATCTAATAAAACTTCATTATCAATAAATCCTTGTTTTTCGGTGAATCCGTATGCCCAAGCTGATTCGTTAGTGAAATTTAAAAATTTACCCTCAACGTTAATGTCTTTAACAATTGGTAAAAAAACATCAACATCTTGATTTTCGTTGACGTAGTCATTAACCGATTTTAACCAAGAAGATTTAAATTCATCATCGATTTCTAAAATACTAAACCATTCAGTATCACAATTTGTAATACCTAAATTTACTTGCGAACAAAAATCAGTACTATTTGTGTTAACTACAAAATTGATTTCTAATTTTTGTGATAAGTCATCCAAACCTTCTTTTACATTTGGTGGACATACTATTGTTAATTTGACGTCGTTATGAAATTGTTCTACCGATTTCAATGCGTTATCTAACATTTCCTTATATTCACCTTGTAATGTGTGAATTGGTAAAATAATTGTTATATTTTTCATACTGATTCTTCTTGTTTTAATTTTTCTAATGCCTTTTGAATTTCTTCAACTCTTTTATTTTTAAATGATGTGAAAATTGAATTGATATTATTTTCCGTAACTGATGTTGTATATGGTAATAATGTTTCTTTCATTTTCTCTTTCACCTCAGTTGTTAATTCAACTCCTTCTAACCAAGCAAGTACATATGTTCCTAAGATTTCAACGATTTTATTTGAATCGTACGTCCACATCCCATTTTCAGTTAACCAATCAGGTTCTGTGTTTGGTATTTTACCGATTACAGGAACATCACATTTCATCGATTCTAATGGGAAGGTACCAAATGTGGATTCGTCATCAACCCAAACAGAAACAAAACATTCTTTAAGTGCATCTGAAAATTCCTCATATGACATTTGTACCATGTCTCTAAATGTGACCCATCTTAATTGTGGGTATTTTAGATAAAATTCAGAGATTATTTTTCTATGTATAACTCTGTCTCTACAACTAATACCAATAAATGGTTTTCGTAATTTTTCGGATGGTTTAAAATTGTCACCAATAATTGGTGGTATAATGTATACGACTGATTCTGGAAAAAAGTCTAAAACATATTTTTTAGTTTCTTCAGTTGTTGTGATTACTCTTAAAAATCCATAATCACTCCATCTACTTCCAATTGGTAAAGTTTCAAAAATGTAATCTTTTTGTTGTACTAACATTACCTTCACACATTTAACATTTGATAATTGTTGTAAAACATTTGAATAGTATTCAGGAACAACTAAAGTATCATCAATCTTTAATTCAACCTTATCGTCCTTAATCGATACTACTGGAATGTCCTTGTAATCATCACCTAACCAATGGGATACTCCACCATATGTGTTATCCTCAACTAAAATCTTAGTTGGTATACCATTATTTTTTAATGTTAACGCTAAATCGTAAATGTATTTTACGGAAGCTCTTGGGTTATTCTTAGTGTCGTAGGTTAAAAAATAAACAGTACTTTCACTATTCTCCAATCTACCTAAAGCAGATTCTAATTTTTCTATATTTTCTTTATTATTCATCGTCTTCTATTAAGATATTGTTTTTTATTAATGTGTTAAATGCTAACCTAAACGAAATTGCCGTATCTTTTTGTGCAAATGGTCCCATTTCTTCATCTGATTCATCGAACTCATTTAAAACTCTATCGATACACATTTTTAAAATTTCATATTTAAAAATGTTAATTTCCATAGTTTCACCACCATCCTCATCTTTTATTGTGTTTCCTGTCCTGCATCGCTCGGTAACTGCTTCGAGGTCGATGTAGTAGTATTTTCCGAAAATTTCAACCATGGTTCTTGTATTTCTGTTAATTTAGTTATTTCTTTTTCATAAGTAAAGTGTTCATTAAAGTTGGTTTTAAATTTTAATCCCATTTTACTTTCTGGTTTTAAATCAAGTATTTGTTTAGAATCTGTTAACCATACGTCACATTTTTCCCATTCACTTTCAATATCCTTGGTTTTAATGAATTTAATATTGTTACCTAAAAATCCATTCTTTGATAGGAAAAATAATGTTGCTGGTTTCGATTTACCCAATTCATTTATCCCCACTAATGTAAAATTATGTTCAGGGTTATCATAAATCATTTTATTCAAGTCAGAAAAGGTTGTTGAGTAACTTAACCCCGCGTGTCCAAAAATTTCAATCGGATATTCAATGAATAAAAAATACTCAAACTCTTCTACCGATTGGAAGTTATAAGACTCTAAAAGATTGTCATTGTGTATAGGTTCTTTTATTGAGTAGTTAAAATTATCTTCATTTTCAAACTCTGAATTTAAAAATGCATCTCGATAATGATAATCTAATTTTTGTATGGTGTTTCTCAACACACCATCAATACTAATGAATATTTCCATAGTGGAAAATATAATGTGAATAGAATTATAAGTAAACCCTATTCACATTATTTAAATGATTAATAAATTTAATCGTATCTTTCTAAGATTTCTCCGATTATTGGGTTACGAACAATATCCCCATTTCCAAATTCAAAGATACCAATACCCTTAACGTCATGTAATCTTTTTTTCGCATCGTATAATCCCGATTTAGTTTTGTCTTTAAATTTATCCGACTGTTCTAAATCTCCCGATAAGAAAAATTTGGAATTAAATCCGATACGAGTTAATAATAGTTTTATTTGTGCAGGTG
>JACCEC012327128.1_pt1 | contig 17046 bp, 15 predicted proteins | sample 7450121 | NCBI WGS metagenome assembly JACCEC01 (sample SAMN15323455, study PRJNA562643) | freshwater metagenome | isolation source: river surface water | place: USA:Blue River Watershed | collected 2017-08-18 | reverse complement strand
CTTCACGCAAGTCCTGGGTACCAAACTGCTCGTTATACGCCATGAACGAATCAGAATCCTTAAAGTGAAGGACGCGTTCCTGGCTCATCTTTTTAGCTACGTTAGCTGGTCCTTTAAAACCATGCAAGAAGTTGCTCTCGCTGTCTCCTTTAAAGCGCTTGTGCATCCCTGTAGTCAGGCCAAGATACGCGCCTTTCAAGAATTCTTCAGGGTCTGCGCCTCTAAACGTAGCCTCAATGTCTAGTTTATCAATGACGTAGTTCTTCCAATTCTCGTAACCAGCCTTACGGATTCGGGCTTGGTCGTGGCTTTGTCTGAAGATGTAGCCTGGTCTTGCTTGGATGTAGGCACCTGCTCGGTTTGCTCGCTCAATGGCTGCTGACTGATACTTGTGGATGACGGCTGCGATCTTTTGCGCCACAGGGTTTTCCGACGCGCCGGGTGTTCCATTTGGTTTGATCTCAAAAAGTTCTCTAGCAATGTCGTCGTCCATGTGTCCATTACTGAAATGAACAAGCAGATCGTCTTTCTCTAGATCGTGAATCAGTCTGCCTAGGTACTTGTTAGACAGGGCTTTACCTTGCGCGTCAATGCTAAGCTTTGAACCAACGCGATTCTTAACCGAACCCACCATCAAGGCTTGTAGACCCTCAGCCGGATCTACAAACTTACCGACAAAATTATAGTTCTGGGCCAGCACCTTGGCGTTGATCATGGTGTTGCGCTTCTCAATAGCTGCGGCCAAGATACTGTCATTGAGACGCTGTTGCAAGTGTGCGGCAATCGTGGCATCTAGGTTGTCCACATGCAGCATTTTCTTTTTTGACGTGATGAATGTGTCAATTTCAGACAGCAAATCACTGGCTTGCTCGTCAGTAATCTTGCCCTCACCAGCGGCTTTCTTGATAATGTCTAAGCAATCTTGCATCGCCATCTTACATTCCCTTCTTAATACAGACCACGGCTGCTTCTGCCGCCTTGTGCATATCAGTCGCGTTAGCTTGCTTTTGGTCTAAAGCCTTAAGCTCAGTCTCTAGGGCTGCCTTCAACGCGTTTCCAAGCTCAGGGTCTAGGTTAACCATCTCGGCTTCAATATTAGCTTGTATTGCCATCAGGTCGTCGTCGATTAACTTAAGATCGTTGCCAATAGCTTTCATGGCGTCGGCCACGGAGTCCTTAGGCTCATTCAGCATGGGCTCAGCATCTGCGGCATTGCTTGGTTGCTTATGGTACGCCTTAGCCAGCTTTAACTTCTGAGCATCTGACACCTCAAACGGCATGACTGCGTTAGGATCAGGCAACACTTCAAGCACAAGAGTAGGATCGCCAAAATCGTGAGTTGGCTTAATAACCTGCTTTACGCGGAACTTTGCGCCGCGATCAAGCAACAGTTCTACTTCGCTCTTGTGAGACGACACTGAACCGGCAAGCACGGCTTTACTGCCTTCAGGCACCAGGATTTTTGTCAAGGGCGCCTTGCCCTTAAAACTACCGTGCCAATTTTTTGCAGTCTCATAAGAGAACGAGGTGCTGCTGTAGCCGTGCATCGTAATGATGTGGCCTTCAGCAGCTTTCAATAGCTCGTACGCTTTCATGCCATCAAGATTCTGGTCCCACACAAATTGTTTAAGATTTAAGTCAGCCAGAATATTGTTAAAAGCCGTGTACCTAACGTTGCCACGCCAAACCTCATATTTTTCTTTTGTCTCCGGAAGTTTCTTAAAGACGGAATCGAGCATGTCAATTTTGCTTTGCAGTTCAGGGCTAATAGTTTTACCAAGAACCTCTTTCCCCCACAAGGCGTTGTTAATGTCAACATAGCCACTGTTTGTGTAGCTCTTTAACACGCTCATTTCTGAGCTAGTCAACGACTTTTCAATTTGATCGTAGAACTTGTTCAGGAATTTGTTAGCGTCGTTTGTATTGAAAAACTTAACAGTGTTTGTTTCCTTCGCCACTTCCTTAGCCACGTCGCTGTATGTCTTTTCAAGATCAAGACGACGCAAAGCAAGTTTTTCTTTAAGTTCCTCAGCAAGTTTTTTGTCCATGCCTTGCAGCACGGCTGAATCAACAAGTTTGTTAATCTCGTCTTGAGGAATACGCAAAATACGGGCAACGGCTTCTTCGGTATCTTTAAGACTAACTTTGCCAAACACATCAGGATTCTTGTCCATGATGCTCTTGTAGTCGCCGATCTTAGTTGTAAACTTGTCGCCCTTAAGTTCACCTTGAGCTCTATACAGCAAGGCACCGCCCGGATCAATACGCCAGACAGCTCCCTTACCCTCAATCATTTGCATGTTGAAGTTAGGGGCGTTACCTACGACATCCCAGTTGGCCAAGTATGCATCAATAATCAAGTGTTGAGCAAAAGCTTTTTGCTGCTCTTCTGGCAGATTCTTGAATTCGCTTGGACTCAGGGTTTTAAAGTTTTTAATCCAATCACTTGCAACGCCAATAACCTGCCGGTTCTCTGTAACGACTGTTGCTTTTGGCATCGGCACGCCAAACCACTTGTACAGGGTTGCTGCCACCCATTCATTCAGAGCTTGATCTTTGCCGTAAAACTTGACGTAGTACTGGCTATTGTCGTTCTTGTCGATGAACAAGCCACCCTTGTTTGTGCCAAGTTGTTGACCGGCGCTTTCAAGGTTGTTAATGTCAAAGGCCGTGTCATAGCCAGCAAACGAGTTATACACGTCGCCACTGGTTTCTAAGTATGTGTCGGGGTCAAACATCGCCGACTCAACGGCGGCCTTACCTTTAGGGTTTAGGTCGTTGAAAACCTCGCTAACGGCGTCTTGAGCAAACATAGACTCCATGGCAGACTCAGGGCCAAGGGCTACATTGTGCTGATTTTGCTTAGGATCAAAGACTGCGTTCTTGATCTCCATGACGTGAGTCATGTTGTTCTTAGCAAGGTTGTACGAACCCTTGTAAGCAATATCCAGGGCCGCCTCTTCGCTGATCTTGATGCCATGGATAGCCAGCAGATCTTTAAGATCTGCCGACACCTTAGCCATATCAATAGTGCCCTCAGTTGAAAACGACTTCGAAGTCAACAAGCCCATAGGAGCTCGAGGATCTGCTTTGACTGCTAAAATTTGATTGTCGACAGTCCTCACGTAAAACGCAATATTGTTTTGCATGCCGTTAACTTTGGCGAGTTGAACGGCTTCATCAAACTGCGGGTCTGCAAGAGCTCGGGTGATTTGAGCGGTCGTAACTTTAGCTGCCCGTGGAGTAGTGGCTTGATCCATCAAGGCCATACTTGTGGTCACGTCTTCGTAAGGCTTAAACTCTTTGATTGGGCTGCGTGCTTTGCCAGCCTCGTCCCCTTCAAATTTAGTTTCAACTCCTTGCAGTGGAGTACCTGCTTCAGTAGAAGTTTCACCCGCTTTCTTAATTGCTTCAAATGGGTTGATCGAGGCCTCGTCAGGGGCCATCGCATCAAAGTTCGCAGCATAAACCTTGTGTGAAGCCCCATGTGTCGCAATAGAACCCACCTCAACACTGTGCCCATTGGCTGCTTGCTTAACGGCAGTCTCTAATGCTGCTGCGTGACTTTTTGAACGAAGACCCTTATAGCCGTCGTAGACTTTTCCGCCAACAGCAAATAAGCCGGCTCCCGCCACAGTGCCAAAGGCAATGTTAGTCAGGGAGTTCATCATGTCATAGTCTGCTTTTTCTTGCGTCTTCGCAGCGTAGATCAATGGCTCAACGGCAAGTGAACCTACAAAACCAGCTTCAGCACCACGAGCTAAGCGCGCGGCAGTGACGCCTAGCTTGGCGTAGCGAGCTTCACCAAGGATAGGAACAAAACCAATGGCAAGACCTACTGGGTCAAAAATAGCGGTACCCATGGCTAAGCCAAAACCAATTGAGCTGTCTACAAAACCCTGGGCACGATCAAGGGTACTACCAAGGCGCAACTCGTCAAGTTTTCGCTTGTGCTGAATCTTGGCAACTAAGCTGCTCACGGGCTTGTCCCAAGACAAGTGCCCTGAAATGCCATACTGAGTATTGGCTTCGTCAGGTTGCAGAATAGAAGGGCGCTCGGTGAGGTTAAACTCTTCGAGTGTGGGACGATTTTTCCAGCCTTGACTGCCGCCGCCCCGCCCTGAATTTGCTCGACGGTTGTAAAGCTTTTTTAGTTCGTCGTCAGTGTTGTTGGTTAACTCCTCAGCTCTGCGAATCTCTCGCATACGCTTAATGGAGTCAATTCCTGTTTCAGTCCAGCCAACGTCAATAGCTGCATCAGCTATTTGACCAGTAGTCGAACGCAAATCATCAAAACCAAATGACTGAAACCACCTAGAAGGCGCAAGTGGAGTATGGTTAAAGCCAAGCTCATTGGCTTCCCGAAGCTGGGACTCAGTAATTCCTAGACCGTTTCTAGGAATGTTGACGTCTTTTTTAATCTTGTCAACCATATTAGTCGCCTAGAATTCCGCTAAAAAACCCCTTTTTCTTTGCAGGTAAAAGAGTAGGGTTGTTAAGTTGTTGCCAGTTAAGCTCGTAAGGCTGGCCTTGATTGTTGACAACCGGTTCAACAACCCCGTTGGCGTCAACGACAAGTTGCAAGCCCGTACCGTTGGCATTGTTAATCCAGTAAGAACGCTTCTCAAGGATCTCAAGATACTGCTGTTGTCGATACGCCGGATCCTTATTGCCAGGATTCAGACTACCTGGGGCGAGCACCGTATCTAGCTTAGTCAGCAAGTTTTTATCAGTGCGTACTCGCTCAGCATTAGAGTGAATCAACTTTGTGTTAAGTGAAGTGCCAGTACCACCAATCACTTTTGTCTGAATATAGTAGGTACCGCCCTCAAGGTCATAGCCTTGCATGACTGTCTTAAAAGCTTTTTTCAAAGCTCCTTGCATGTCGTTTGATCCTGTTGTTGCAAGGTCCATGGCCGCCATACGCACAGCTAAAGCCCTAGCTGAATCATAGACGTTAAGTCTGTCAGGAACATTTCCTGTTAGAGCTCGGCGATACGGATCACCTATTTGCAAAGCAGAGTTTTCAAGAGTACTCCAACTGACGCCTCTAGTTTGTAAAGATCCTAAATTGTTTTTAACCGTTTCTAGTTTTGTGCTGAGGGCCTTAATGATCTGAGGTTCCGCAGCAGTGCCCATTGCGTTCGCAGCCCAGATGTATTCAGTCGGCAAGGGGTTAGGACCGGTAGTTAGCTGGCGCCAAACAATTTGTAAGTCACCGCGGCGCTCACCATTCTTGCCACCGTGGCGTTCAACAAAGCTGCGCAAACGCTGACCCAGTTGTTCTCCACTTGTACCAGTCAAGTAGGATTTTTCTGTCTCAACTTCCGGCTTACTTAAAAGAGTTAATTCGTGGTCTGGCGTGCCATTCCGGCGTTGAGCCGCAATAATGTTGTCGTTTGCCTCTCCAAACTTGCCGTCTTCGCGAAGTTTAATGATGATAGGGTTATTTTTATAGTGAGCCGCTTGGTCATTTTGACGTTCTGTTAAAACGCTGTTAGCCATTTGAGCCACGCCTTGCTGAATTTTTTCTTCATCAGCGGCGTTAAGCCCGACTGGTTTTAAATTTTTTACGGTCCTTACAATCTCGTCGTTTGACATCTTAGAAAAGTTACCAGCAATACCAAAGATTTTTTGGTTGACTGTTATTTCACGATGCGCTTTGCTAGCAACCACATAAGCTTGTTCTTTGCTTTTTGGATCATTAGGGTCTAAGACGCTAAGCACTTTGGCTTGAATGTCTTCAAGTTTGGTAAAGCCAACGGGAACAGTGCCCGTCTTTGCAGCAGATACTGCATCTTCCAGTTGTCTGTCAAGTTCATAACGAGCTCTAATATTCACAAACTCGCTTGAAGTTTTGCTGCTGTTAAGCAAACGCAGGTACTGATCACCAGTAAAACCATACAGGTTTTCAAGCTTCCACTTACCTTCAGGAGTTGATCCAAGTTGTCTAAGGGCCTTGTGTGCTGTAGCTGGATCGTCAGCAATCATGCGCAAGAAAGCAACCTCAGCAACTTTGTTAAGGTTTTCTTTTGCCTTTTGTAGGGTAGCAGGACGGGCCACTGGCAGGTACTTGTCTGCTCCTTCTGGTTTTACGCCGAGAGTTGTAAGCCCTTTCATAGACTCAGGGACTTTATCGGCCGGCATGTCTCCCAAAATAGTGCGCCACATCATCATGGTGCCGTCTAGTTGAGTAGGATTGTTTGAGACAAAGGTCGCGGCCTTTTCAAGTCCTTCTTGCAGACCAACCTCAACGGCTTGAACGTGAAATCTACTTTGCTGGTCAATAGCTTTTGCCATTGCCGCTTCTCTAAAGCGGTTTCGAAACTTCTCGTATTCGGTTCTAAAATATTTGTTTTTATCGCCGAGACTAAGATAGTCCTCACTGTTAAGCATCTTCTCAACTAAAGTCGAGGTTCTACTAACTAAGTCAGGGTTTGCGTCGTCTTTTGCAACAAGACTTCTATTTTTATACGTTGAAACGTTGCGTTCTTCTTCAAGCGTAAGTTGTTCAAAATCCTTAGTAAAACGCTCTCCAAGATCTGACGTGGCAATGGCCATATCAAGCGAAGCTTTTTCTTTTTGCTGCTGATCGTACCACTTGTATGCGATACTTGCTGCTTCGCGAATATCTTTACCGGTCTCAGCCGTGCCCTGTGAGCCGAGAGTAAAAGCAGCTCGCTCACGAGAATCAAGTCCTTGTTGGTAACTAACGGGTAGTTGACCACGTCGTTCGTATGTGGGAATTTTTGGCATGATTATGAACTCTTTTTAATTTCGCCTACGCCGACAGTGCCCCGAGTAGTTTTCTTGCTACCCCACACACCCATGTCATAGCCCATGTAAGCGGTCTGCGCGCTGCCAGTGAGAATGGTACCCATGGCCGAAGTCTTACCTTGGCGAGCAGCCGTTTCCCCTTGAAAGCGAGACATGTTAGCTTCGTTTTGAAAACCTTCTGCTTGCAGTTCACCGCCATAGAGAATGGCCAACTGCTCCATGGTGCCCTGAATGGTTGTGTCTTCTTGCAAGTCAAGGAATGTCCCTGACTTACCAATGCCGCTCGCGCCTCTCGCAGCATTTTGAGAGCCAATCAACCGTCGGAGTCGCTGAGCTTCTGCTTCTGACTCGTACTTTGCCTTTTCAAGAGCGGTCTGTTTATTCCGCTCCATAATTTGCGCGTTGTAGTCAGCCGCTTTCTTAGCGTCTTGTCCTGCTTGGTATTGACCATAGGCCTGCATCGCCGTGCCGGCGACCATGGCAGTCAAGATCATCGTTTCAACACCCATCAAAGAACCTCACGTATCTGTAATGATCTTTTTGATCGGGACCCCACATACGTAGCGTCGATTCTCGCTGATACCCTAGCCACTCTAACCAGCGAATGGCCTGCAGTAGATCTGATGGTACAGTTGTTTGAAGTCGATGCAGCTTGAGTTCCCTTCGCAAAAATTCCTGGTTTAGCTTGATGTACTTTATACACTGAATCTTGTGTTTCGGAAATAGTGCGGACGGGATCAAGTACGATTCTGCCACTCCCTTCCAAATAGGAATGACCCCGGCAATAGCTATTGGCCTTGCGTCGACTACCGCCGTAAACGAAATTGAACACTTTTCTAGTGCCAAACCGTTGTGAAGTACTGGCCAGATAGGTTTGATAAAGTCTAGGTGCCATGATTCGAATGGAACTACGATCATCTTTCAGAAACAGTCATTGCGTACATGATTGCCAAAATCGTGCAAGGATGCGGCGTGTCTGACTGTACGAGTAGTTCAAACTGACGCTCTGGCGCATGCTGCACTAAAACCCGTTTGTCACCTGTAAACAGGCGAACTGAGCCCATTGGCATCGCCCCTGAGCGGAATGGAATAATTTCCAAGGCACTACCGTTGGCAGAAAACTTCATGTTAAACGTGTCAACTAAGCGATAGGTAACTCGTTCAATACGGCGAATCTTGCCTTGAGAAGGACCTGTTTGTGTTTGAACCTCAGGATCAAGTGTTCGTACACGAGCAACATAAGGCAAACCGACGCTAACCTTTGAAGCTGAACGGGCTAGTGTGATTGAACCTGAACTAACTACTCGGTCTGGATGAACGGCTCCATCAGCCAAGATCTGCACGGTCTCGCCTTCTAAATGATCAAGACCTGATAGACTGTTTACGGGGGCGCCATCATAGCTAATGCCACTGTCAATAAAAAATGCGTCTTCAACAACCATACCTTTGGCTGTATCAAAAGATTTTTCTAAGTATTCGACGTACTGCGTGGTTGCTCCATCAATCGTTCTTTCAACAATCAAATACAAGACTTCTTCTGATTCGTCGTTTTTAGGAATGACCGCAATACTTTTAACGACAACGTCTGTGCCACCAATGATGTGTCTATGCCAAGCTACCACCTCTTGATCTGGCTCGTAAGTCAAGCAGCGAAGTTCGCCTGTTTGCAGCAGCGTCCAAACAAGATTGTCTGGTGAACGAGCATAGGCGATCTGCTTGACGTTGCCTGTTGTAATGTGCTCAGCAAGCAACGTTAGATCAACCGAGGCGTACCCGTCAATGTTGATGTCATACGATAGCTCACGTACTTTTAGGCGTGAACGGTCAATGTATAGAGTGGTCCTACTGGCACCCACAGGGCGTTCATTGGCTGTGCCGTCAGTAGTCTCACGAGAGATGGTTGAGTTTGACGGCGTCAGAGCTTCATAGTTTCGACCGGCTGACAGAATGAAAGGACCGTCTGACGTTCCGAGTTGCAAACGCTTCTCACCGTAAATCCAGCGAATCGCGTTCACCTGGTCAGTGGCCAAGGTGAAACTCAGGGCTGAATCATCTAAAACCTCTGCCTTAGCGTTTGACGGACTAAAGGTTGCAAATTCACCAGTACGAGTTCCCCAGATGGTTGATGGCTTTGAATTGCTAGCAGCAAAGAACAAGCGCTCTTGGAAAAACGCCACGCAAGTCGGCCAGCCAAGAGTATCTGACCAAGCACCTAGGCGCCAATCCTTAGTCGCGTTGCCGGCCCCTGTTGAACCAAAAGGAAAGTCAGCATCAATAGAAACAGTTACCGTAGTTGGGTTAGTGTACGCAGTAATCTTGGCGGCCCCCCAAACAGCTGGCGAACCGTTTTTAAGTCGAAACCAGCGCCCAATATCAGTAACAGCAAACACGCTGCTGCTGGCCGTAATTGTTGCCGTGCCGGTAAGGTGCGAAGGGTGACAAGTAATTGCAGTCGTATTGACCTCGTTGTAAGGACCATCACGAGGCTCATACAAGCTAATTGCCCAGTTAGTAGGACCAAGACGATTCAACGTGCGCGGCTGATAATTCTTATGCACAAGGTACAAGACGTCGGCAGACTGCGTAAAGTCTAAGTCGTCTAGGTCGTTTTCTGTATACGGCGAAATTAGCTCGTAAGGAGCAGTACCAAGAGCGTTAAGCAGCACAGCCTCATTACGGTAAAAGCGCACGTACAGATGGCCAAACTCGACAATGTAGGCTTGCTCAGTTGAGAAAATAAAGGGAATTAACTTTGTTTTTTTGTCTGCAAATTTTGTAGGTGAGATGTAGCGAGTACCAGATCTCTTAGTAATACCGCCGTGAGGGAAGATGATAAAGTTCTCGCAGCGCTCGACTGAGGTTGCGTATTTTTGCAAGTCAACACGACCATACAGGCGAGGAGAAATCTCTCCACCTGTAAAGTTGGTTTGAATTGGCGTTGTCTTAGACATCTATTACCACCTTGGAGGAGTCGTCAGGCGAGAATCAGCAATACCAAAACGACTATTAAGCCAATAATCTGCATCAAGAACTTCTTGCGAGTTTTCTTGTGCATCAACAAACTTAGCTTCACGCAACTTCAGCTCGTATAGCTGCCACATCTGCTCCATCGACGTCGTTGATTGAAGCAAGGGGTGCGCAAGGTCAGCTGCAAGACGAGCAGCTAAGGCATCCACTAACAAGGTATCATAGCTCGGCACATCAGTAAGCAGAGCGATGTATTTTATTTTTAGCGTGTCCCCATCATAGAGAATACGACGAGACTCAATTGAGTAGCGACCATTGACGTCTTCAAGAGTCAATAGACGCAGGAAATCTGCAGGTAAAACAAACTGATGCGAGTATTCATACGCAGGGATTGCGTTGTCTAATGGCAAAGCAATTCGACGCACCAAGCAGTTCCAAGGATGCGCGCGAAAGACGGCGGCGCGACTGTCATCATATAAACGACGAGACGTTGCTGCTGCCTTAGTAGGATCAGACAACGAGTTAATTGGGTCTACGCCCAACAGGGTGAGTGCTCTGTTTACTACTTCAATGTCTGATGCTGCCATTCGTATCTCCTAACAAAAACGGGAGACCAAGCCTTACGGCCCGATCCCCCGCACTACCGGTGTTCCTTTGACTTAGTCGAGTGTGTACAGGATCTGACCGTTCAAAGTAGCGCCGTCTGGGATCGTGCCACCAGTAATGGTTGCGCGCACCGTCATACCAGTCTTGCTAGACAGTTTAGACGAAGCTGCACCAATGATGGCGCCCGCAGTAGCAACCGACGTGTTCGCCATAAAGGCGTCGTCGTCAGCAGCAACGGCTGTGTTTGAAAGGTTAGTGTAACCTGTATGACCGACTTTGATCACGCGAGACGCGCCAAGGGCCGAGTTAATAATATGCACACCAACGATGCGCACAGTACCAGCAGGCATTTGGCAAAGAGTCACGGTATCGCCATCAGCGCCGGCACCGACTTGAGTGAAGTCAAATGCACGAACGCGGACACGACCGTGCTCATCGCACACGTCATTCATCGTCGCAGGAACAGTCTGGGTGTTAGCGTACTGAGTGCTATTTTGATTAGCCATGACTATTCTCCTTATTCAGCGCAGATGATTTCAACGACCTTCTCTTCTTCCATACGGGTTGCGCCGAAGGAAGCAGAGACGTAGACTTGAGTCGAGTTGCGCTTGTCGCGGCGAGGGCCAATGTCTGTGATGATGTCTTGACCAACGGCCAAGAGCAAACCAGACTGTGCCCAAGCAAGAACGCGACGATGGTTGGAAGCGTTAGTACGAACCAACTCAGTGCGAACAAACTCAAAGCCCATGAACGTGTTGAGTTCACCTTGTACCAGAGCACGAACAGTGTTGTAGTCGGCGCTAGAAACTTCGGTGGTTTTCAACAGATCAGTCACTTGTTTTGCAGTAACTGCGATATAGCGGCGCTCGGTAGGATCTACCTCATTTGCGTCAAGGATTTGTTTTGCCTTGCGCAGCTTAGCGATAGTCAGACCAGAGTTAGCTGCTGCTCCGCTCTCCACATAGTCCACAGCAACTTGCTGCGTGTTAGGAAAGGTCACGGTAGTAGCACCAGTCTTGCCGGTATACACAGAACCAAAAGCAGCGTCAAGAATCACTTCGTCCATCTTACGACCAAGCGCATAAGCTGCGTTTTGACTGTAAGGTGAGCTAGGATCAATCAGCATGCGGATGCGATCAGGACGATCAATCAAGTCAGCCCAATCGAAATCGCGCAAAGAAACGCGACGACGATCATGCGGCACATTGATCAATGGAGTATCTTGATGGCGGCCGGTTACCTCCTGAGCAGTGGTCGCACCAATGCGGTCGTAGAACTCAAACTCAGCATTCTGAGTTTCAGCACGTACGAGAGCACGCAGACGCGAGCCTTTCTGCTGGACGAGGTGTTCAACGTTGGCACGGTACTGCTGTACAAATGCCGTCGTAATTTGAATGGACATATGTCCTCCTCATTCAGTTAAAAAGTTAAAAACACGTTTGCCCGCAGAGGCTGCCCAAACTTCGGACCCCCACATACCCTTGTGGCTAGGCGACGCCCACGGACCCTTTCGGGTTGCCCGTAATTAGATAATACAGCAAAAACCGGAAAAATAAACTAGCCCAGCATCTTAGTTTTTCCGGTCTTTCCATCCTTGTCTCGGACACTAGTCGTTCCCATGTTGACCGTGCTAGTGTCGATAAACCGCATTTCACGCTGGACCTTCTTGACTACGTCATCGACATCGTCTCGAACAGGCTTAGCTTTCAACCGCTCAGCAAGAAGTTCGGACATACTCTTCTGAACCTCAGACGGCAGAGACGTAGACTTAACAGCGTCTCGAACAACCTGCTCCTTCTTAATTTCTTGAGAAGGCAGGGTATTAGTAACCATCTGCTGAAGTTCTTCCAAGTCTTTCGAATTTTTGCTGAGCAGTGTTTTCATACCTGGTTTACCTCGTCGGGATAAGCAAAGCCAAACAGATCTTGCATCTTCTGTACGGCTTCTTTGTGGCCAGTAGCTCCTGGAGTCATGTAAGAGTTCATGAAGTCTTTATCTCGCTGCATGCGAGCAATCTCTTGACGAGCAGAATCAGGAGTCATGGTCCAGCTGCGTGATTGACCAGGGCTTGCTAGGGCCTCTTGCATTTGTTGTCCAATCTTGGCAAACATCTTTACAAACATAGGATGATCGCCAAGGCCTGTCTGATCAAGCCACGTCATCAGTTCTTGACCGCCAAAGGTTTCAACAGCGCGAACGGCAAGATCAACTCGCTCATCAAAAGCTTTGCCAAACTCGCGTTTGACGTCAGCAACCCACTGCTCACGAGCAGCAGCACCGTTTTGAGTTACGCTGTTGTGCTGTTCGCCAACATAGGACATGTACTCTTTAAAAATACCCTCAGCTTGTTTTTGAGTCAAGCCATTTGCGTGAAAAATCTTTTTAAACCGGTCTAGCGCTTCGGGTTGAAACTCCAAGCCCTCTGGAACAACGCCATTAGGTTCTAGTTTGTAGTTACCGTCGCCTGGGCGACCAAGGCGCTCGTAAAACATGTCCCATTCAGATTGATCAGACGTGTCGCCAGGGATAGCGATCTTGTCCTTACCAATCATGCGTTGAGCGTGTACATACGATTTTGCAAGACCATTCAGGTCCTTAATGTCTGCCAGAGTGGGATCTGCGCGCAGCGTATCATCAAGAGAAGCTCGCCAATCCATTACTGAACCGGCAGAGCTGCCCCCAGCATCGCCTGCGCCAGCATCGCCAGCACCTGCTCCTGCGGACCCTCCGTTCATATCACTCATTGTTTAACTCCTCAAGTTGCTTCAAAAGTGCCCGTGCGTCTCTTTCCAAAAAACGCAAGATGCTAAGTACCAAGCGGCGTTGACCTTCGCGGTGCGCCGTCTCGGTGGGATCACCTGCTACGTAAGTGGTGTCTGCTAGAAAACCTACTTTGCAGAGGTGTTCAAGCACACGCTCACCATCAGGCGTGGAAAAAGTTTTCTTGTAGCTGTCGTGCAGCTCAACGACGTTAGGTTTAGATCGGGGCACCTGGGACTCCTGAAGCGCCTGGCTCAACACCTAAAGCAGGCGGAGGTTGCATTGCACCCTCAGGCATTACGGCAGCAGCGGTTGCTGCGTCCTTAGCCATGGCAGCCATTTCGCGGTTCTTAGCCAAGTCAAGTTGTTGTTGTGCTTGCTGACCCTTTTGATCGCGCATCTGTTGCAACTGTTCTAGCGAAACAAGCGTTTCAAGCGGAGCATCAAGCAGTTTAGCCGCCCAACGCACGGTACCGTCAGCATCAATGTTGTCGAACACCTCAGGTTTGACGTTGGCCAAGGGAACCAAGGACTCCATCAAACGAGTGAAGTTAAACAGCTGTTGAGTCTTCTGTGCCCGTGCAACTGGAGACACGTAGTCAATGCGAGTATTGCGGCCACGAATCTTCTCAGGGGCTGGCGGCAGCATCTTGCGACGAACCATGATATTGAAGACCCGGTCAATCATAGGACCAAGCAACTCAAACTGCAAGCGACCAACCATAGGACCCATGAGGCGCATACGCTCTTCTTGACGCTGCAGCACTTCAGTTGCAGTCATAGAAGGACCTTCGCGCATCTGCATCCAGTCAACGTGGAATGTCTTCAAGATGTGCGTACGACGTGAATCAATGAACTCCAGGCCGATGTCAGGACGAACACCTTCTACAAGAGGCATGACGCGGTCTTGCGTGCCTGAACGGTAGTAGTTGAGGCCACCAGGGATCGTGCGCAATGGCAGCATGAAACCGTCATCAGGAACAAGCAAAGGTGGATCAGTGGCCTTCTGAGCAGCCTTGATCACTGTCTTGCTCATCTCATTAACCATCTTGATGTCTGGCAAAGCAGTCATGGCAGGAGACCTACCGTAGACTTCACCAGCGGTCTTAGTCCAACGAGGCACCATGTAGGGGAACTCGTTGAAGCCACTAAGATTTAGCAACAGCTTTTCTTCCTCAAGGATGTATGCGCTCATGAAAGGCATATCCTTAGCAAGCTTGCTGTCTGGGTTAAACGTGTCACGAGGCTCTACTGCGTGGACGCAAGTAAACTCCTTGTGAGGATCCTTGTACACGTTCTCAATGAATTTCTCTGGCAGAACGTCTTTGTACATCTGCAACAGCTGACGGCCAGTGTGCTTATACTGGCGATACAGGGTGTCAACAGTGCCTTCCGCATTTTCAGCGATGTAGCACTCGGCCAAGTGATAGGTTCTAAAGTTAATTGGCCTGCCTGGCTTGTCTTCAATGTACAAGACACCGGTGCCGTATGAACCAAGATCAAGATACAGCTCGTGAATCATCGAGCCAAAGTTAGAAGATGGCGAATGGAAGACTTCGCGGAACATCATTTCCACGACGCCTTGCAGCCAAGACCTAACCTCCTCAGATTCTTCCTCACGGCTGCGCTCAAGCAGCAGCGTGAACCAGGTCTCTGAAGGAGCTGTCAAATAGCCATGCAGACCAGAGGCTAGCTGCTCATTTGCAAGCGGAGCCGTCGAGTCATAGACCTTGTCATACCTAGTTCGGTCGCCCTGGCTACGTTGAGCATTGAAGTCGCCGCGTCTTGGATTAACGTAATCTGTGCAATCTTGCCACAGATTTTCCCAAGGGCTGCGAATCTGCTTTAGTTTTCCTAGACGATCAATCGTGGTGGTGACAAGCTTCTTTTGGTCTTGTCCCTTATCCACGATTAACTACCGCCAAGAGGTGAGCGAGTACCGAGCAGTTTCTTCTTCTGCAGTTTTTCCATGCCAATCGAAACACCCTGTGCTCCGGTTAGCATCGTGCCTTCACGGGTTTGTTGACCTGCTTCACCCTCTTTACGCACGTTTTGAACTGCATCTTGCACCGCTTTGTCAGAAGTCTTAGGAGCTTCTGGAGTCGGGGCAGGAGCTGCAGGGCTACTGGGAGCAAGTCCCAAAGTTTTACCAAGCCATCCACCACACATAACTATCTCCTTTTCTTAAAAAGGTTACCTACAACCTCGTAACCCAGGAGATGGTACAGTTGTGCCGTTCTCTCTGGGGCTACTTGAGTCGACGTGGCCGGAACGATTTCCTTAGCGCCACGTTCAAAAGCCCAATCTTCAAATGCCTGAACTAACTTGACTGCAGCCAAACCGCCGCGTTTCGTTGGATCAACGTACAACGCCAGATCGACTGCCATCAGATCCTTACTGAAATAATACTCTGTTAGCAAACCCAGGTACATGCCAATTATAGTGCCGTCTTTTTCGGCGACGTACAAAAAATATTCGTCTGGCGTATCAACCATCAGGCTCAAGAGATGAGCCACCTTTTCGGGATCATACTTGCAGACCTTGGCATAGGCTGATTCGTTAAACATCCGTTCACCAAGTTCATTGATGATCGGCACGTCAGCATGGACTGCGGGCCTAATCATAAGATCCGATATTCCATGTCGGCCATGCGAGGCAACTTCTTGGCGTTCATGTCGAGCTGGTCGCGAATACCAACACACATATATCGGAAAGCGTCGGCAGGGTGACTGGTCCAGTCGTGCAGCGGACGATCTCGGAAGACCTTGTTCTTCTCGTCAAAGTCCTTACGGTACTGGCGCAAAGACTCGATTAGGTGGCGGCACTTGACTTCATCAAACCAGCACTTAGGCAACGTGGTTCGGACGGCTTCAATACCGTCATCGATCCTAAGGTTTGGTACCACTCGGAACCTGATGCCAAGTTCTCGGGCAACTTCAAGTCGAGACTTACCGCTGCCAAGCTCACGAACTTGAATATCGTGCGGGGCCAAATGTTCTCCATAGACGTAGTCTCGCTCCTTGATGATTTTGGCGTAATGCGCAATGCCCTCACCGGAGTTCTCGTAGTAATCAATGATCCGAATTTCTTGGCCGTGCTTCTGATAAAAAACTATTGCAGTCGAGTCTGAGACTCCAAGGTCCCAGGCCGTATGCACTTCAAGGCGCGGCTCATAGGGGAGACTTCCTAACCGGCCGTCAGCGAGCAGTTTGGCCATGGCAGTGCCATAGTAGCTGCCGACAAGAGGTGCATCAAAACTGCAATAGAACTCTTGCTGGATCATCTCTTCTGGCATGCCAGCTAGACGTTCTTCGTCTACGGCGTCAGAGGAAATGGCCCTGGTGTCTTCAACTGTCAGTGTTTGCTGGAACCACTTTTCATTTCGTCTTGCCATATTAAGCAAGTCGTATCCATGGTTTCGACCTCGAGCGGTATAAATAAATAACGCCCATCCGCCATTTTCTGCCAAGATGGGACGAATGTAATCCCATGCACGGGGATCTTGGAGGGAGTATTCAGAAAAGACGACTCCAACGGGATTGGCACCGACCAATCGGTCCACGTTGTCGGTACCCACCACCTGATAGATCGAGCCATTCTTCAGCGTCAGCCGCATCTCCGTATTGTTGACGGCCTCCCACATCTCCTTAGGAAAGTGTTCGATAAACTTGCGGCCATCACGAGTCATCCCGTCCCAGGCAATCTTACGACCCTGGTTATAAGTCGGGAACAGATGCCAGTATAAACCAGGTCTGGTTAGAGCAGAGACAGCGCACCAGTTGACAGACAGCAAGTCTTTGCCAGCCCGCCGGTGCCAAACAGCCACGGCCCGTTTACCGCCAATTTGTGCCATGGTCCGTACCTCCTGTTTCAGATAATATAGGAACTTTGAGACATTGTACATAGATCCCCTGAATTTTGCTTGGGGTCATACGG
>JACCEC012689258.1_pt1 | contig 17047 bp, 16 predicted proteins | sample 7450121 | NCBI WGS metagenome assembly JACCEC01 (sample SAMN15323455, study PRJNA562643) | freshwater metagenome | isolation source: river surface water | place: USA:Blue River Watershed | collected 2017-08-18 | reverse complement strand
TATTCAATTTTCTTAATGCATCTCTTGCATTGCTATTATAAGAAAGTAACAGATTATTCATAGCTATTTAAATCAAAAAAAGGTTTTTTAAGAAATATTTCTCCTGCATTTTGAATAATATTCATTATTTGACTGGTAGTATTCCCATTCCCATAAATATTATCTACTTTTCTACAAAAATCTTGAAAATCTGTAGAAATGGCTTTATAAATAGCCTCTTCAATCTCACTTTGTTTGTATCCACAATCGATAACACTTGCTGCTCTTTCCCTCCCTTTCTGTCTATCTCCAATATTTATTGTTGGAACACCAAAAGAAGGTACCTCAATAATGCCGCTTGAAGAATTCCCTATTACAGCACTACAATACGGAATCAAGGATAAATATCTTAGCTGCCCTAAACTAGTAAAAGCACAAGCCCTATGTGAATTTTTTGAAATATATTCATCTATCAATTGAATAATTACCCTTCCATTAGCATCAGCATTGGGTTTCGTGAAAATTACGAACGCTTCTTTAAAAGAATTTAAGGCAGCAATCAACTCTACAAATTGGGCTTTAGCAGAATTATTCTCTAGCGTTACAGGATGGTAAGTCACTAAAAAAACAGGAATATTAAGTTTAATTTTGAGATTATTTTCTATTTCTTCTCTACTCAATAAAGATAAATTTTTAATATTGTCAATTCCTATGGCTCCTACATTGAAAACTCTTTCGGGACTTTCTCCCAGTTGAATAATTCGTTTTCTATAAGCTTCTGTTGAAGCAAAATGAAAATATGCCATTTTAGTAATTGCATGACGTAAACCCTCATCAGTTGCCCCTTCTGTAACTTCCCCCCCATGCAAATGTGCAATTGGTATTTTCGACAAGTATGCTGCCGTTGATGCGGCAAATGTCTCAAACCTATCTCCCAACACAACAACTAAATCAGGCTGTAGCCGAGCTAAGGCATCTGCAAACCCTATCATTGCTAAACCCGTAGATTTCGTAATTCCAACAGTTGTATCACTAGAAAGAAGCATCTCAACTTTTTCATCAATAGAAAAGCCATCCTTCTCAATTTCTTGATATGTTAAACCGAATTCAGGAGAAAGATGCATGCCTGTGGCAATTACTTGAAGCTCAAATTGTTTGTCTTCTCTTATAGCTCGCATCAATGACGATAAAAGTCCATATTCTGCACGAGTACCCGTAATGATACAAATTTTTCTCATAAAGTTATTAAATCATCTTCATCAAAATCTTTACATGCAGCTTTACCTAGTACTGCATCCCACTCCATAGGACTAATACCCGTTCCAGGACGTTTAACAGTAATATTTTCTTCTGAAAAAATATCCCCCTTCTTTATCTTGATTGCGGCAACAATACTCTTACGAGCAATAGATTTATTTTTTAATTCGGAAGCAGACGCCGTTTTAACCCCTGTTCCAGCCAATGCTTTCTCTATATTTCTGATTGAAAGAACCATGTCCTTTAACTCTTGAGGTTCAAGCGATGCCTTATGATCGGGGCCTTCCATGTTTCGATCTAAAGTAAAATGTTTTTCAATAACCTTTGCACCTAATGCGACTGCCGCTATAGGTACTTCGATTCCCATTGTATGATCTGAATAACCTATTTTAACCCCTAATTCTTTCTCTATTGTCAGCATTGCATTCAGATTCACATCTTCAAAAGGAGTCGGGTATTCCGTGTTGCAATGTAGTATAGTAATATTTTCAAGGGGAGTTCCTGAATCCATTAGTACTTTGACTGTTTCCTTAATCTCCGATAACTCAGCCATTCCAGTTGACAGAATGATTTCTGAGAAGTTTTTTGACATTTTTCTTAAAAACGGCAGATTGGTTAATTCTCCAGAAGGTATTTTGCCAAGTGTAACATCAAAACTTTTGAGTAATTCAATACTTTCAAAGTCAAAAGCTGTCGATAAAAATGCAATCTTTTTCTTTCTGCAATAGGCTATTAACTCCAAATGGTCTGCTTCACTCAATTCTAGACGCTTTAGCATTGCCAATTGACTTTCTTCTCCTTCCGTACTTTGAAGTTGATAATCCGCCTTTTTAGCGATTTTAGAGGCTATTTTATTTGCCTTAAAAGTCTGAAATTTCACAAAATCAGCACCTGCATCAGCCGCAACATCAATCAACTTTTTAGCTAATTCAATACTGCCATTATGATTTACTCCTGCTTCTGCAATTATTATAGTATTATTCATTCGAAATCAGTTGATTATTCCAATAAACTCCCGAGACTTCTATATTTTTTCTTACTACACTACCCGCCGCAATAACAACATTATCAGTAATTTTAATACCTTGAAAAATAGTTGCATTACTACCTATGAAAACATTATTCCCAATCGAACATCCGCCATTTATCACTGTATGAGTAGAGACATGACAATAATTTCCTAAGTTAGAATCATGCTCGATATTAGAATTCGTATTAATTATACAATTATTTCCAATTATTGTATTGGGTCCCAATATTGCACGATGCATAATTATACTTCCACAACCTATCTTACTATATTTTGATACATAAGCAAGAGGCGACACAATTGTAGCTAAGTGACCACCAATACTCTCCAAAAATAAACCAATACTCATTCTGTATTGAGCCGACTTTATATGACCTAATGTTATTAAAAAGTTAATGTTAGGTTCTATATATTTAATAATATCATTATCTTCTCCTATAATTTTATATCCTAATACCTCACCACCTATTCTTGGCTTTATATCAATTATACCTAGTATTTCATGATTATTAGTTGATTCTATGACATCTATACAAGCGTGGCAATGCCCTCCTCCGCCAATCAATATTAGTTTAGAATCCATAATTAACTATGCCTTAATCTAAATTATAAAATGATTTAATACTCTTTAATACGATTTCTAAATTTTCAGTAGAAATATTTGTCGAACAAGGTAAACTTATGCAATTTCGATATATCGTTTCAGAATAGTTTAGTTTATTGACATATAAATCAGAAGAACAAGCTGGAAGTTGATTCATTGGAATCCAAAAAGGTCTTGCCTCAATTTGACGGCTTTTTAAATAGCTCAATAACTCTTTTGCCCTTGGAACTTTAATTGTATATAACCAATTATTAGGAATGACATCTTCCAATATATGCTGCCTAGTAAATCCTTCAACACAAGATAAATTTGAATTATAGTAATCACGAATCTCAACTTTTCTTTTCAAGAAAGTATCCAATTGTTCCATTTGAGCTACTCCCATTGCGGCTAAAATATTAACTAAACGATAATTAAAACCAATTTCATCATGAAAGTACTCATTAGGGTCAGATTTTGCAGTTGTAGTAAGATGTTTTGCTTTCCTTGCTAATTCCTCATCGTCAGTCAATATCATTCCACCTCCTCCTGTTGTGATTAACTTATTGCCATTATAACTAAGTGTACCAAATAGACCAAAAGTACCAGCATGCTTTGTTTTATAATAACTACCCAAAGCTTCTGTCGAATCTTCCACTATTTTCAGATTAAACTTGGCAGCTATTTTCATTAACTTATCCATATCACACATGTTACCTAATACATGCACAGGAACAATAGCTTTAATTTTTTGATTTGACGACTTTAAATGACAGTATTCTTCGCTAATATATGTTTCATTAGTCAAAAAAGTTTCAACTAAATCTAAATCAATTTGCCAAGTATTTGAATCTATATCAAATAATATGGGATTAGCTCCTGTATATTTAATTGCATTGATAGTAGCTACAAATGTAATATTTGGTGCAATTACCAAATCATTTGTAGAAACTCCAGCAAGTTTTAAAGCGATATGTAGTGCTGATGTACCATTAGAAGTTGCCACTGCATATTTTGACCCAACAAATCTAGCAGTTACCTCTTCAAACTTATTAACATAAGCCCCTACGGAAGATACCCAATTCGTATCTAGACAATCTTTAATATACTGCCATTCATTTCCCGAAAGATTAGGCACAGAAAGAGGTATCATACGTTATAAATATCTGATTTATATCTACTTAAATTATTACTATCAGAGAACCATTTTATTGTTTCTAATAATCCTTCATCAAGAGTAAAGTTAGGTTGCCAATTTGTTAAATTCATAATTTTACTATTGTGTCCAAGCAATCTTTCTACTTCGCTTTTTTCAGGTCTCATCCTAATGTCATCACTTATTATCTTTGCCTGAGGATTTATCAATGAAATTAGCTTTTCTGCCAAATTTAAAATAGAAATTTCTTGTTGTGTGGCAATATTAATTTCTTGTCCAGAAACATTATCTGATTTGGCAATTTCTACAAAACCATTGGCGGTATCTTTAACAAACAACAAGTCACGAGTAGGGTGTAGAGCCCCTAATTTAATTTGTTCTGCACCATTTAGTAGTTGGGTGATAATAGTTGGAATAACAGCCCTTGCAGATTGTCGGGGACCATAGGTATTAAAAGGACGAACAATTGTAACGGGCAAATTAAAACTCCTATAGAATGAATCTGCTAACGAATCCGCACCTATTTTAGTCGCAGAATATGGAGACTGTCCTTGCCTAGGATGTTTTTCATCGATGGGGACATAAAGAGCAGTGCCATAAACCTCAGAAGTTGAAGTTACCAACACCTTTTCTACATTCAAATCTCTAGAGGCTTGCAATACATTTAATGTACCCTTTATATTAGTATCCACATAACTTTCTGGCGAATAATAACTATAAGGAATAGCTATTAAAGCGGCTAAATGGAAAACAACCTCCACACCCTTTATTGCCTCACGTACTCCATGAGGATCTCTTACATCACCAGCAAATATCTCAACATTTTGTAATACCTTTTTAGGGATAGTATCTAACCAACCCCATGAATTAAATGAGTTATAATAAACAAATGCTTTAACCTTACATCCTTCTTCAACTAACTTTTCAACCAAATGACTCCCAATAAAACCATCTGCTCCTGTAACTAATACTTTTTTATTTTTTAATTCCATATTTTTAAAGTACTAAAACTTTGTTTGTCCTATTTTATTATAATTTTACGCAGCTTCGCCACGTCAGTCCCATTTTGATGTTACCTACTTAGAAAAACGGTTATTTAATTTACAACTTAGAGATAGTCGCTTCTTCTAAATTAACCCTCATTTTATAACCCAAACTTTCCAAAACCAAAACTAATTGCTTTCCATTTATCTTGGAAATTACAGCTTCGTGGTTTTCTAGTGTACCCGATTGAAATATAACTTTATCTCCAATTTGTAAAGGTTCTACTTGTATTGTATTATGCTTATATCCTAAAAGCCATTTTTTAATTTCATTTATTTCTACATCTCGAATTACAGCCGGCTTTCCAAGCCAAAACACATAGTTTCCTACTCCTCTTACTCTAAAAACATCGCTACGGTTTTCCTCTTGTACCCTTACAAAACAATAAGATCTAAATAATGGATCCTGAACTTTCTTTTTTCTATCTGACCATTGTCGTTCCACTGTAATTATTGGACAATAAGCTTCTAAACCTAAGCGATTCAAAGCCTCTTCTACTTTTTTTTCATTTCTAGGTTTTGTATAAAGTACAAACCAATCATTCATAAAAAACTATTTATCGTTTAAGACTTACTGCGTTTAAGTTTTTCAGAGTCTAGCATCAACGGTTAATTTATCCAATATAGATTTAATATCAAAAAATACATGAGATTCATTGACATAATTCGACATATTTAGGCTTAAAAACTCTTCATGACTGACAGCCAATACGACGGCATCGTATCCTTGGTTAATATTCTCTTGAAGATTAATACCATATTCATGTATGACCTCTTTTTTATCTGCCCAAGGGTCATACACCTCTACAGATAAGCCAAATGATTTTAACTCCTCATAAATATCGATAACTCTGGTATTGCGAATATCCGGGCAATTCTCTTTAAATGTGATGCCCAATAGCAATGCCTTTGCCCCTTTGATTTGAATCCCTTTTTGAATCATCAGCTTAATGACTTTATTCGCAACAAATACCCCCATATTGTCATTGATTCTTCTTCCTGCTCCAATCACAGCTGGATAATAGCCCATTTGTTCCGCTTTATGAATCATGTAATAGGGGTCAACTCCGATGCAATGCCCTCCTACCAGACCTGGCTTGAATTTTAAAAAATTCCATTTAGTACCAGCTGCCTCCAAAACTTCTGTAGTATCAATTCCCATTTTATCAAAAATCAAAGCCAATTCATTAACAAAGGAAATATTCACATCTCTTTGACAATTCTCTATCAACTTTGCAGCTTCTGCTACTCGAAGAGATGGAGCTAAATAAGTACCGGCTTGAATAATAGACCCGTATAATTGATTCACAAAAGCGGCAGACTCTGGAGTAGAACCCGAAGTTATTTTTAAAATTTTGGTCAGCGTATTTTGCTTATCTCCCGGGTTAATTCGTTCAGGCGAGTATCCGCAATAAAAATCTTCATTAAACTTTAAGCTACTATATTTTTCCAAAACAGGAACACAATCTTCTTCGGTACATCCAGGATAAACCGTAGATTCATAAATAACGATATCTCCTGCTTTCAAAGCTTTTCCGACAGTGGCAGACGCTTTGAGAAGGGGGCTTAAATCTGGTTTTTTATAAGCATCGATGGGCGTAGGTACCGTAACAATATACACCATTGGCACCTCTTTCTTTTCAAGTAAATCGGTAAATGTCAGCTGAGTTGCAGCTTGTAATTCTGCCGTTTCCAATTCTCTGGTGCGGTCAAAGCCTTTTTGCAATTCTTCCAATCGGGCTTTGTTGATATCGAAACCTATGGTTGGATATTTTTTCCCAAACTCTACCGCCAATGGCAATCCCACGTACCCTAAGCCAATCACGGTGATATTTACCTTATTTAAATCTCCTTGAAACATCATGAAACTATTCTAAATTATTCTAAAAAACTAGGCAGATGCTTGAGCTTTGCCTACTATTAATTCTATTACATTTTGACAGGCTATCTTTCAAGCTTATCTTTAAATTTGTATTGGGAAATGGTCGATTAAAAAGTATATTCGGTGTTGCTGTTGCATGGACACAAGAACCAACTAATTTAATCTATTTTTAATTTTATTGAAGCACGTTTGAACTGCAAAAATAACATTTTAATCTTAGCTTTCATGTTATCTTTGAAAAAAATTGATTAAACGGCAAAAATAGAACCTTGCCTTGCAAACAAATACCCTTTATTTTGGTTGCTTTGATTCAAAGCGAAAAGTGAGGGTCTCTGTTTGGTCTTCTAACGAAAAACCTGCGTTTTCAAACGCACGAATGGATGCTTGATTTTCGGGTTTGATGAATGCAATAATCGTACGTTGCAGAAATTGTTCCTGATAGGTCTGGACAGCCAATCTAATGATGCGGCCTCCCCATCCGAAACCTCTTGCTGAAACATCTACAATAATACTGATATTGGCTGTATTATTTTCGACATTGCCGTCAAATCGTACTTGAGCGATGGGCTTCTCTTGACATTCAAAGATATAAATCTTCGATTGTGTATCTGCTAGTTTACGGGTCAACCAAGCGGCATGTTTTTCAAAAACAATGGGTTCTGAATCAAACGATACTCGCCTGACGCTTTCTTCGTTTCTCCATTCCCACAATAGAAAAGCATCTTCGAACCTTGCTTCTCTTAACGTGAGTTTATCACCTGCTTGCATAATCTTCAATCGATTGTATGACATAGTTCTGTTCTTCTTCAGTCAAAGTCGGATACATCGGTAAGCTGATGCATTGTCGGTAATATTGCTCCGCATGAGGCATATCTCCTTCTTTCCAACCCAATTGTCGGTAATAAGGCATCAAATGACAAGGAATGTAATGAATTTGGGCCATAATCCCTTGGCTTTTTAGGAAATTGTACAAGCCCAATCTATCCTCTACCTCCACTACATACAAATGATAAGCATGTCCTTCTACCACACCCGACTGCCCCTTTATATAAGGTTTCCCCTCGAAGGCTTGTGTATAAGCGGCAGCAATGGCACATCTTTTTTCAATTCCAGCATCTGCTCTTTTCAATTGGCTCATTCCTAAAGCCGCTTGAAAATCCGTCAATCGATAATTATAGCCTAAGGTTTGCATTTCCATGTACCATCCTGGGTACTCCTCCGAATCGGCTCCTCCGTTGGCAAAAAGCAAGTCATTTTGATAGAGAGCAACATCCCGAGTGATGCCGTGCGTCCGCAAAGTCAGCAATTTTTCATACAACTTTTTATCATTGGTCGTTATCATTCCTCCTTCCCCACAAGCGATATGTTTGACAGGATGAAAAGAAAATATTGCCAAATCAGCGTATTTTCCACTACCACAAGCTATTGTTTCTCCTTGACTATTCACAAAGCTAGCACCTGGAGCATGGCAAGCATCTTCGATGATCCATAGTCCAAATTCATCTGCCAAGGCACGAAATTCTTCCAAATTAACTGCCCTTCCGGCAAAATCAACTGGAATAATCCCTTGATAGGTTCCACGGGGGGCGGCTTCCAATAAAGTGCGTACTTGTCGAATATCCAATAAATACGTATCAGGGTCAATATCCGCAAATACCACTTCCCCTCCACAATAACGTACACAATTAGCAGAGGCAGCAAAAGTAATAGGAGTCGTGATGACTTTCTCTCCTGGTTTTACCTGCAAAGCCAAGGTACTCAAGTGCAAGGCTGCCGTTCCGTTAGCGACTGCCACGGCATAAGTAACCCCAATATATTGAGCAAACGCCTCCTCAAATGCCTGAATTGCTGGCCCTTGTGTCAAATAATCACTTTGTAAGGCATTTGTTACTGCCTGAATATCTTCTTCCGTAATATGCTGACGGCCATAAGGTATTATTTTCATGCTTTAAAATTTGGGTCCACATGTTCTTTGATTAACTCTCTTAGACTCTCTACCGTTTCCCATTCGGTATTTTCTCCAGAATTATAGCGGAAACCTACTGGTACTTTTTGTGCTTGGAAAGTTGAGATAAAATCTTCCAACTTCCATGTGTGAGTAGCTGGCAAGATGGTATAATATTTCCCTAAATCATAAGTTAAAAACGAATCAGACTCCGTAATCATCTCCTCATGTACCTTTTCCCCTGGACGGATACCCACTACTTTTTTCTCACATTCTGGTCCGATAGCTTCAGCAATATCTAAAATTTTATACGACGGAATTTTTGGGATAAATATTTCTCCACCCCAAGCATGCTCCAATGCGTGCATCACCATATCTACCCCCCCTTGTAGAGGGATATTAAAACGAGTCATGTTGGTATCGGTGATAGGTAATACCCCTTCAGCTCTTTTGTTCATAAAGAATGGGATGACCGAACCATTCGACCCCATGACGTTTCCATATCTTACGACCGAAAAACGAATGGGATTCCAGCCTTTGATATTATTAGCAGCCACAAATAATTTGTCAGAAGCCAATTTAGTTGCTCCATAAAGATTGATAGGAGCACAAGCCTTATCAGTTGAGAGAGCGACTACTCTTTGGACTTCCGTTTCCAGACAAGCATTGATTACATTTTCTGCACCCAAGACATTTGTTTTAACACATTCCATTGGATTATATTCTGCAATAGGCACATGTTTCATTGCGGCAGCATGAATCACATAATCCACTCCCCTCATGGCACGTTTCAAGCGTTCAAAATCACGCACATCCCCGATAAAAAAACGAATATTCGGATAAAGATGTGGAGGATACAATTGAGCCATTTGGAACTGTTTCTGCTCATCTCTCGAATATATAATCAGTTTTTTCACGTCAGGATATTTTGACATAATATGCTTCGTGAGGGCATGCCCCAAAGAGCCGGTTCCACCGGTAATCAAAATTGTTTTGTCTTGAAGAGTAAATGGAATATTCATATTTGCGAAGCTAATCAAGCTAATTTTTCAGCTATTTTTTAGCAAAAGTAAGGAATAAAATAGTTTTTTAATATGGATAGAGCTATTTTTTTAGCATTCCTGAATAATTATTACAAGATTGTTTACGAATTACAAGGAGTGTTTGCGAATTGCAAGATTGTTTGTGAATTGTAAGATTGTTTACGAATTGCAAGAAGTGTTTGTCACTTTGCAAGAAGTGTTTACGACTTTGCAAGAAGCGTTTGCGACTTTACAAGAAGTGTTTGTCACTTTACAAGAAGCGTTTGTCACTTTTCAAGAAGTGTTTGCAACTTTGCAAGAAGCGTTTGTCACTTTTCAAGAAGTGTTTGCGACTTTGCAAGAAGCGTTTGTCACTTTTCAAGAAGTGTTTGCGACTTTGCAAGAAGTGTTTGCGACTTTGCAAGAAGCGTTTGTCACTTTTCAAGAAGTGTTTGTGACTTTGCAAGAAGCGTTTGCGAATTGAAAGAAGCAAAAACATGCATCCTAACCCTGAAAGGGTGCAATAGTTATAGCAAATCCATGAAAAATATTAATAAAAAACCCTGAAAGGATGAAATAGGTGTAACATGACAGATGATGGGAACCTCAGCATTGAAACATAACATGACCGCAAAAATATGTCACCCCGTCGGGGTTTTTGGAGACTATTCTATTCAATTTTCTATAACTATTTCATCCCTTCGGGATTTTAACAATTACCGTTTAATAAAAAATTAAAATTTTTATTGCCTTTCAAATAGGACATATCTAAATTTGTTTCAACCAAAGATAAAACATGATTTTTTTATTGTTAACGTTAAAAATCGTTTTTAATATAAATTTATCCAATTTACCATGGAAATTGGGATAAATTTCGCTTTGGGAAAATAATTTTTCCACTAAATCTTCACAAAAAATGAGCTATAGAAAACGCTCAAGCTCCGTGTATGGAGATGCCATCCGTCGCATGGCAAGTTTACTCTCGATTGAGCCAACTTTGGATCTCGGGAATGGTTTAACAGTACAAAACTACCAATCAGCAATTGATGAGGTAAAAAATGTCACCGATAGCTATAATACAACGCTATCGGAAGTCGATTCAAAATTGTCGGCTTTGAAGGATAAAGAAAAATTCCTTCGTGATTTGAGTGCACGCATGCTATTAGCTGTGGCTGCAAGATTCGGACGAGACTCCTACGAATACCAAATGGCAGGGGGAACTCGACAATCAAGTTACAGAAAAAGAAGTCAGACAAAAACAGCCTGATTTTTCGTTCGGATATGTACAAAGGAGGGGGAAACCTCTTCTTTGTATGTATATTTTTTGCCCAAACCTTTGGACATATAGACTGAAGCGTAAGGTAATAACAAAAAAGAAAGAGGTAAAATTTACCTCTTTCCTGTACCTTCTTTCTGATGTCTATTTACTTGCTTAAGCAAGCACTTGCTTGTAATTTTGTTTACGGAATAAGGCAATAATTACGCCAAAAATACCCCCTAAAAATAAAAAAGCCAATAAAATCATTGCCCGTTTAGGTTCTGATTTAAGGGTAGGGACGGTCGGAGGCTCCAATACCTTAAATACAGGGGTTTCTTGCTGTACCTTGATTTTTGCTTCTTCATATTTCTTCAATAATTCATTGTAGAAATTGGATGAAAGGCGGTATTCAGACTCAATTCTTTCTCTTTGTACATCGGCAGTTTGGAGACGAATGGTAGGTAATTGGAATTGGTCATTGTATTGTGCCTTCTGTATTTGATCATTGTAATACTTACCTTTGGCTGCATCGACCCTTTTTGCCAAAAACTCTAAGTCTTTCTTTGCTTTATCTGTTCGGTAGTTGGTGACATATTCTGTCAGATAAATCATTGAAAAACGTGCCAAACCAGCCGCTACTACGGGGTCAGGCATTTTGACAGATATACTGATGACCCCACTTTTTTTGTCGATATTGGCTTGGATTCTTGCCTTCAAATCCTTGATTCGAAGCTCCGTCAAGTGATTGACCACAAAAAATCCATTTTCTTTGACAGGAAATAATTTTAAGTTTTTTTCGTCTGCTTTTATCCCTTCTTCTATGGTTTGGTGATAAAAAGCTTCGAAACTCATCTGTTTATTAGCTTTGGTAGTGACCGATTGCTTGAAAAGTTCCATAAAGAATGGGGTACTTTGCAATACATCTGGATATAAATCTGGGCGTACAGCATCCGTACCTGCTCCCTGCAAGCTATTCAAATCAAAACCTGCCAAGCCTGCCAAACCTGCCAAGCCTCCCAATTTACCACTTTGAGATTGTACTTCTGGTAGGATTTTTCCTTCCGAAACAAACTCTTCAGGCTTTGAAAAAGCATACCAAAGACCGATGGCACCAAAAACCAAGACCATGGCTAACAAGCTGATTTTTTCTTTCCAAAGAATGGCGAAAAATGCTTTAAAATTTATACTGATGATATCTTCATTGCTTTCTTGCATAATGCTATCCATTTATGTTATTAAATCAAACGTATCAAAGTCAATAATACCGCCGAAAGGGAAATCAAGCCAGAGCTGATGGAAATTTTTTCGGCAGGCGACATCCGTTGGCGGTGGCGGGTTGGTACATAGACTGTCATCCCTGGTTCTACTTTCGGGAAAGCACGAATACCGAATAGAGCTGCCGTTCGGTTGGTACTACCATTGGCATAACGCACATAGGTTTGTTTCACAAAGGCACTATCCGTGAATCCACCCGCTTGCGAGATATAATCCCTGAATTTAAAGCTTGGCTCGTATGCCACAGAGGTTGGGCTATGCACCTGTCCAGCTATCGTGATGGTCTGACGAACCTTAGGGATAAATAAACTATCACCATCTTCTAATAATAGATTAGAGGCAGAAGCCGTTTCTGCCAATGCTTTTTCAAAATCGACAGAAACCAATTTTTTCTTACGGAAAAACTGAGCTCCTTTCATGTATGCTTCTGGGCGGATACCTCCGGCACGGGTCAAAATACCATCGATATGCTCTATCTTACTTTCTATGGCATAAGTTCCAGGGTAATTTACCTCTCCTTGTACCTTCACCAATTGTTGTGGCTCATAATTGGGTAAATTCCGAATAAATATTTTATCAAAAGGTTGTAATTTGAATTTATCGTCCGTAATTGACAAACCATTGTCAAAATTGAGCGTATAAATCTCCACCGACTTATCCACCGATTCATTGTTATACAAGCGTCGAGCAACTTCTACCCGGCGGCTAGTAGCCCCATCGGCAAAGCCCCCTGCCATCAATATCAAATCTCGAACACCCATGTTATCCGCATAAGGGTAAATGCCTGGGAGATTGACAGCTCCACCAATTTCCACGTTTCGCTCGGTACGCATTTCTACCAATGATTTCACGACGACTTGGTCTTGTCTTTTCAAATCAATGTCTGGAGCTTCTCCTTTCATGATTTTTTGTAAATCGATAGACAAATAAATTGGGTCTAAGTTTTCCTGCTCCCTGATTATCACAATTCTTTGTGTAAAAGCATCCTCTCTAAGACCCTCTGCCAATTGAATCAATTGTTTCAGGGTTTTTAACTTAGTTCCCAAAGCGTATTCTCCCGGGCGAAAGACAGCACCTCGGATTTCCACTTTATTTTCAAACCTGTCAAGGATAGTACCTACCACAAATTTATCCCCATTTTGAGTCAAAAAGCCCCCCTCAGTACTCGGGTCAAAAGTAAAGATTTTCTTTTCCTTATTGGTATTGCGATTAACATTGACCGAGGCAGTATAAGCCAATTCACCAAATCCACCTGCAAAACGTAATAAATCTTTGAAAGACTCATTGGATTTAAGCTCAAAAATGGCTTTTCTTTTCACTTCTCCAGCAATTTCCACTTTTTTATCAAAAATCGGTACCATCACCACATCTTGGTCTTGTAAGTTGACATTATCGTCCAATACCCCACGCAAGAGAAAATCATATAAATCTATTTTTTTTATCAATACATTATTTCTCAGCACTTGAATATTACGGAAAGAGCCATTTTCCGAAGGTCCTCCTGCCAAATAAAGGGCATTGAAAGCCGTTGCCAAAGAAGAGAGCGAGTACGTTCCTGGCGTTTCTACTTCACCCACCACTGTTACCTTGATGGTACGCACATTGCCGAGTGTAACATCAGCAGCCAAAGTACCATTTTTCAAGCCCGCAAAGAGCATTTTCAAACGCTCAACGATTTTTGCTTTTGCTTGCTCTACGGTATTGCCATTGACATAAATGGGAGCAAGGTTTTCAATTTTTACCGTCCCTTCTGGCGTAATCTTCGCATCATAATGCTGGTAAGCATAGCCCGTAATGTCGATTTTTAGTTCATCATCAGGGCCTAAAATATAGTTTTTAGGTGTGGGTAGCCTTAAATTAGGCTCAAAAGTTAAGTTTTTATTATTAAACAATTGTTTTCCAAAGACATTACTTTTAGCTGCAACTGATTGTGTTTCAGCAACAACAGTAGAGGTACGGTCTGCTAATTCACCAATTTGTTGGCGTTCGATGGCTTCGTTTTGTTTTTCTTGGGCTTTATCAACTTTTCCAGTAGTGGTGGTTGCTCCTGCGGCTCCCATGGCACTAGTTTTGAGACGATTGATTCTTTCTCGTAAAATTGCAATATCCGTAGGGCTATAGCCATTGGCGAGGGCTGCGGCTTCCACTTGGGCTTCTGTTAAGCCTTTCGCCTCTGCTTGTTTTAGATATTTTGCCAATTGGTCGTCAGTAATTTTATTGACATCCGCCGGTAGCTGGGCAAAAGATATGCTTGCCATACCGAGGATGAATATCATCATCAGAAAATAAAACTTTTTTGATAGTAGCATGATTGGAATTGTTTTCAAAAATAATGGCAAAGATAAAACATAAGAATGATTAATTTATGATTGATAATGAACAAAATCTATCGAGTTCATACCTCTTGATAATTTTTCTAAACAAAAACGACCGTTTATCGATATTAATGACATTTTATAGAAATTCTATAGACATTGATTATAAATGGCATAACTTTAGCTATTCATTATTGAAAATATATAAAATTTAACGCATGAAACCTAAATTTATAACTATTTGGATATCCCTTTGGCTCTATTTATGGAGTGCTAATATAGCTAAATCACAAGCTCCTACCTATACTGAAAACATAGGTTTCCCTATGGGTCAAACATGTAATGGTGTCATTTATGGCAACTCCAAATACTTGGCATTAGACTCAAGAGGGAATATTTATAGTTCAACTGATGGTGAAACTTGGGCTTATAGTGGCTATACTGGTAATAGTACATCACGACGCATTGCTTATGGAAATAATTTATTTGTTGTTGTTGGAAATAATGGTTTTGTCGCATCCTCGCCTGACGGTGTTACCTGGACAACTAGAACTAGTGGTACTAGCTCAAACTTAAGCGAGGTCAAGTATGTCAACAATGTATTTATAGCTGCTGGGCAAAACAGAACCGCTATCAAATCAAGTGATGGGGAGACTTGGAGTAGTATATCCATTAGTGCGGGTAATTCCACCGATTATTTTATAACGATTACCTACGGAAACAATCTTTATGTGCTATCAGCAAGGAATTCAGGAGGTGCATCGGCATCTTATTCTTATTATTCTTCAAATTTAACAACATGGTCAAAATCTGTTATTTCTGAATTTTATACTACAAATGGCATACAGTTTTTAAAAAATAAATTTTTCAATTTTCATTCAGGGACTCAAGTCTACACCTCTACCAATGCAAGCAGCTGGACAGACATTACTAGTACATCTGTCTCTCTACCAGGAGGAGGAAGCACCAACCTAGGTAATTACACGGGAAATGGCCCTTATAATCAAATGTTTAGAGGAATATATGACGGCACTAATATTTATCTTTATGGCTCTACCCAATCCAATGGATATGGTTCAATTTTCAAATCAAGTGATGGTTCAAGCTTCTCAATGCTCCCATTTAGTAAGAGTATCGTCGATCAAAATGCAAGTTTTACAGGTAATAAATATTTTCAAGCAGGTAATGAGGGACTAGCTTATTCTAACGATGGACAAAATTATCAATTCCCTGGAGGTAATTTAAACGAAGTTGCATCTGACGGTACTAATATTTATATTGCGGGTGGTATCTCTACTGAGGGATTTATTCTATATGGTAGTGGAATTCAGAGTTTAACTAAGGCGACAATACCCTCAGATACCAAACCTCTCAGAAGTATTTTATATGATGGTACAAAATACTTTGCTGTAGGAGAGGGAGAATTTTTAATCTCTAATGATGGTTCTAATTGGACTAGATCATTTTCTACTACAGATACTTACAGCAATATTCTATATAATAACGGTAAATATTTCCTAACAGGGTATGATTCTGGATACAATCCTTTTATAAAATACTCTGTAGATGGGGTTAATTGGACTATAGTAAATAGTGACCTCATGGAAATTTTCCAAATTAAATATTTGAATGGATTATATATAGCAACTGGCTACGAATATACAAATTACACTGGGGTTATTTACACGTCAGCAGATGGTCAAACTTGGACTAATTCAACACCAAATATAGGTATTACCACTGGAGAATTCTCGGATGTAATTTGGGATGGAAATAAATATCATTTTTTTGGGACTAAAGTTTTATCAATTAATCCCACCTATATTTATGAGTTCTTTTCTGTTGCGAGTACAAATCCAACTAATTTAAATTCATATGGAAGTGTTAATACAATAACCTCACCTCCTTCTGGAACAAAATTGGGTCCTAATTACGGAACTGGTACTTTTCGTTATTTTAATGGACAAATATTTGGTATTATTAATGATATTGATTATAGTATTAACAAAGCATACCTTGTATATAGTTCGGACGGTAGTAATTGGAATTATCAAGCAATGAACAATACATCTGGATTCGTGGGTAGTGCTTTACATAACAATGATTTGATATATGTTGGTAGTGGAAATGGTAAAGTCTTATTCCCTGGACCTGTCGTGACACCAAGTATAAGTACAGCGACATATGATGCTTCTACTGGTATATTAAATATTACAGCTGCTAATCTATCCGCTTCATCAGGTGCAAATAACGATATTGATGTCTCCAAATTAAGTATCACTGGAGAAGGCAGTACCTCATA
>JACCEC011259163.1_pt1 | contig 17049 bp, 22 predicted proteins | sample 7450121 | NCBI WGS metagenome assembly JACCEC01 (sample SAMN15323455, study PRJNA562643) | freshwater metagenome | isolation source: river surface water | place: USA:Blue River Watershed | collected 2017-08-18 | reverse complement strand
CTACCTGATTTCTTACCTGCTGCCATGTTTATCTCCTAATTTCTTATTGAATTTTTATTACGCTGTTAGGTCGCCGTAGACAACCCATGTGTTTTCTGCTCTCTTGAAAAGAGTTGCAGATGACCACTGTGTACGTAACTTTAAGCCTGGTGTTGCATTAACTGTTACTCCTGCTGCTCCTGCAATTGTAACCTGTCCTGTAGAAGTCTGAAGGATATCAATAGATGTTCCTACAGGGAAGGCAACTGAAGAATTAGTTGGAATTGTCAATGTAGTTGCAGATGAAGAAGAAACCTCAACTAGAGAATCTCTTTCTGTCAGTGCTGATAGTGTGTAAGATGCTGTCTTTGCGACAATTGGAGTTCTTGAAGGAACTCCTTCTTTTGTCTGAGTTCCATCTGTGAAGACTACTCCTGCTGCTGTTAAATTATTTACAGCAAGGTCATCAAGTGATCCCTGTGTAAAGTCAACGGTTGTTGATGGCTCTGTTGTGACGCCCTTGAACAACTTCCATGAGTCTGAAGATACGTCTCTTACGATACCTGAGTGCTTATTTGCTCCATCGTTGTAAGCAACTACAAGACCTAGGTCTACTGAGTTACCTGCATTCTGATGAGCAAGTTGAACCATATTATCTTCAATTGTAATAGATGTTGCTGATGCATTAAAGGTTGTACCATTTACAGTGAGGTTGCCCTGAACTGTTAGTGCTCCGTCTAATGTTGTAGACTGTGCATCTGTTGTAACCAACTTTGATGTATCTGCAATACCATGAACTGAAGTTGTTGCGTTATTATGCGCTGTAACTGCACTTGATGCTGCTCCTGCTGAATCATAGTTTGCAGCAAGTCCATCTGCATAGTTTTCTGATGCTACTGCTGCTGCATCGATTGCTTCCTGCTTTGCTGTAGAAACATCTGATGTAGTTGCAAGTGCTGATGTATCTGCAATTCCATGTACGTTTGTTGAATCAGAAGCATGTGTGCTTACTGCATCGTCCGCATATGTCTTTGTTGCTACAGTATTATCAATATCGAATGCTTCGCTTACTGAGTTCCAGTCAATGCCAACTCCAGCAAGTGCTGATTGGTTAACTGCTGAGTTGCTGATAGATGTTGTAACGTAGTCTTGTGTTGCAAGAAGCGATGTATCTGCAATTCCATGAACATTTTCAGTTGCTGAATTATGATTATCGACTGCAGTTCCAATGCTTGAAGAAACAGAATCATTTGTAGCAAGGTCTGCTGTATTTGTGATTCCGTGAACATTTGTTGTATCTGTATTGTGATTATCTACTGATGTTGCAATTGCATCATTTACATCTGATGTCTTTGCAAGAAGAGATGTGTCGTCAATTCCATGAACATTTGTTGTCTCTGCTGAGTGATCTGCTACAGCGTTTGTAGCAAAAGTTTCTGTATTGTCAATGTCTGTCTGAGTTGCAAGCAGTGCTGTGTTAGCAATGCCATGAACCATTAGTTGCTCTGAATTATGGAGGTCAATGCTATTTGCAATATCTCCTGAAATATTTGTGAAGAAATCTGGGTCATCATTAAGTGCTGCAGCGAGTTCTGCAAGTGTGTCCAGAGTCTCAGGGGCTATTCCTACGATAGCATCAACGGCTGCTGAAAGTTCTGCTGCATTAGCAAAATACTGCAATGCGGTCCATGCTGAGGATCCGTTACCCATCTTAAATTTGTTTGTGTCGGTTTCAAAACCGATTTCACCTGCTGCTAGAATTGGGTTTGCAGCCGTCCATTGTGCTGCAGTACCTCTGCGCTGTTGCATTCTTGTTGCCATATTTTTATTTCTCCTTATGGGGGCTGCCCATTAACTTATCTTATTATAACCCCTATTTTTAGTTGAAGTTATCTACTACACTACCGCCATCGAATACAACTGTCCATTCTGTTGTAGAAGGGCCACCTGCATCCAAACCAACGCCCAATGGGCTATTAAAAGATCCGCCTTCATAGAACTGAGATACAATGAATCCAGTTCCATCAATTGCAGTATCGTGAATGTGCTGTGGGAGATTATTTGTATCATCAATAGTTGCCTGGGTGTACCAAGTTCCATCATAATAGAAATTAACTCTGTTGGTAGCAGTGTCTAACCACTGTGTACCATTAGTTGGTGAAGAAGGAGCAGTTGTGCCTACAGCCATAGATCCTGTTAGGGAATCAACATACTCCTTAGTTGCTGCATGACTAGCAAGAGTTGGGGCTCCTACTGTTACTGCATCTCCGAATGTACCGCCGTTTGTAACGACTAACCCATTCTTGACCTTGAAGTCTTTTTCGACTGTTGCCATTTACTACTCCTTCTTCCAACTATTTTTATTTTTTATAACTTAGTCATTGTATGCTAACAATGTTGCTGCAACAAGAACTTCTGAGTTGTTGTTTGCTGTAGTAACATTTAGGTCATACTGTGATGTTGATGCATTCCATGCAACTGTTACTGTTGCAAGTGGATTTTCTGATGTATAGATTGTTCCATACTCAACAACTGCTACATTGTTGTCAGCATCTGTTGTTGCAAGAACTTCGGTTACGTGTGACTTGTTATTGTTATATACACGAACAAGATACTTTACGCTTCCTTCGTTAGTTCCAAATGAGTGAACTGTTGCTGTTGATGCAGTTCCAACTGATGTATATGTTGCTTCTTCACGACGAACCCATGTGATATCAATTGACTGTGGCTGAATGTTTGAGCCTTCAATTGCATTATATACACGAGAATTCTGGAAGTATAGATTATTAACTCCCTCTGTAAGATCATCAGTTGTAGAATCTGCTACACCGTTTTCTGCTACGAAGTCATATGCTCCAGTATTGGTGTTATAGGTAACAGAGATGTTTGTCTGAGTACCAAGTGTCAGTGGATCAACGATTGCATCTTCTACACGAGCATTTGTGAAGTAAAGGTTTGTTGCACCCTCTTCAATATCGTCTGTGTCAAGAAGATTAATCTGATCTGAGATTGTTCCACCGACAGCATCGATTGCTCTTTGGTTTGTGAAGTATAGGTTTGAAGTACCCTCTTCAATATCGTCAGTGTCAAGAGCGTTGATTGCGTTAGTTGCAAATGTTTCTGCTGCTGACTGAGCAGATGATGCTGCACCTGATGCATCGTACCAGGTATCTACTACTGCACGATCAATTTCAACAGTGCTTGGAGTTATAGAAACACCACTACCAATAGAAGTTGGGATGTAAATTAGATCATTATCTATTACAATACCATTACCTGGGGTAAGAGTGTCTTGCTTTCCTGCTGCAACATTTTCAAGATCAGCAATAACATCTGGATTATTCTCAAGTGCTGCTGCCAATTCCTGAAGTGTATCAAGAAGTTCTGGTGCTGCTCCAACAATATTTCCAACTGCTGTATCTGTATAGTCATTTGCATCTGTAAGTGCTTGTGCTGCTGCACCCTTTGCATCATATGTATTTGCAAGATCAAGGTTTGTGATTGCTGTTGAGATTGCTGAGTTACGATCTGAGGCTTCTTGCTGTACAAGACCTTCTGCGTATGACTCAGCAGCGCTTTGAGCATTGCCTGATACTGTATCTGCATATCCCTGTGCTGCTGTCTGTGCATTACTTGCTACGCCTTCAGCATAGGTCTTTGTTGAGATAAGATTTGTGTCAACATAGATTACATTTCCAGCACCTTCTGAACCCCATCCAAGTCCTGAGCCAAGAACATCTGCGACTGCTTCTTGTGCACGGAAGTCTGAGAAATAAAGGTTATTCTGTCCTTCTGAAAGTGAATCTGTGCTGTGATTTGAAAGGCTTGAAACTGTACCAGTTACATCACCAGTAATATTACCAACGATATTTGCTGTAATTGTACCTGCAGCAAAATCCCCATCTCCATCACGCTTTACAACTGTGTCAGGTGTGTTCTGTGATGTTGCTGTTCCACCAATAAGACTAACGATATAGTCTTGGTCGTCCTGCTTCTTTGTAAGAATGTCTTGACCATTGATTGTACCGTTTGTACCTTCAACAATGAGACCACTCTTGATTTTAAAGTCTTTGTTTAATGTTGCCATTTTATCTCCTTAGTTATGCCTTAAGTCCCATACGTGCAAAACGTACAGTGACTGGCTTGATCGTATTATCTGGAGTGACTGTACGAGCCACGGTATTTCCAGTACGGGAGACATTCACGGTGCCTATATTCCCATCATTGTCGATTGTGCCATACTCGCTGACTGATACATTTGTACCATCAACAAGAATTGTCATTTCAGTTGCGTAGAACTTGTTGTCCCCATTTGTGGTCTTTGATATTGAAATAATATACTTAACCATACGCCAAACTGTAGCATCAAAGTTATCAATAACAGTTACGTTCTCAATACCTGTGATTGTATTTTCATTGTTACCTGCTGAACCCAAATCTGTTGACTGGGATGAAAGCGTATCAATGAGGTCTTCGTAATTTTCTTGAGTAGGTCTATCTCCTGTTTGGAATAGGCTCTTTACTCCTGGAATTGATATTTTAGCCATGTGGTAATTATAACACCCCTTTTAATAATACTATTAAAGAATGTAGTTGCTATAGCCAATTACCTGAAGTGGAATTGCTGGGGTATTCCCCAAACCAATAGCCTGAATTTGAATGGCTGTAAACTTAACCCTAAATGGAAGTATCTCAGTAATAACTGTATTTCTTGTAAAATCCTCTACCTGAATTAGCGGGTAGTCTATTGGAAATATCTTTTCTGTTTTACCTTTTAGGTTATCTAATAGTGTTGCTGTTGCCATTAATCTGTTACATCTTCAAGAATCTTGATGCTACCCTGGCAAACTGTCCAGACTCTTGTTGGGTCGCTAACCTGAATATCAAAGATGTCTCCTGTCTGCAAAACATTAGATTCTTCTGCTGTAAGCCAAACAGTAAATTCTCCGACTAAATCATCTTCATCTGCAACTGGATGTAGTGCCATTACTGTTGTTGCATCATCTGTAATAACTCCAAGATCCTTTGTTTGGTTTGGTCGTTTAATTTTCATTGAAATATTCCACTCAGATCCCTCACCCTTTAAGATAAGTGGCTCTTTGGCATCATCAGTTACATAAACTTTAAACCCAGAGGTATCTCCACGAACAACAGTCCAAATAACTGTTGGTGGTTTATTTCCAATATCGTATAGTGATTGAGATCCTCTTAAAGTTGCCATAATGTTATTATATCACGACAAGCCATCCTTGAGTGCTCCCCAAGTGCCGTTTCCTTTTGTTTGAATAATTAACATTCCTAATGTATGTTGTACTGCAACAACTCCAATGTATCTTGCTGGGCCAGTTGTTGGTCTACCGCCTACAAGTGATCCGCTTTCATCAACATAAACCTTTGTTCCTGCTGCACCCAATCCAGTTGTATTTAATTGTAATGCTCCAGACACAATTACGAGCCCATTATCATTATTTGCAATATTTGTTTTTGCCAAACCTAGTATTGGAACATCTGGATTATGACTAGGACTTGATGGATTATATTTTTCTATTTTTGCAATCATTTCTCCACCATAAGACATATTTCCATTAATAAAAACTGGAGTACCCTGATTAATTTGAGCCCCAGATATATTCCTAGCATTTACATATGCTGCACCATATCCAAGCGGTGGCAAAATATCATTTAAAGCATCAACTAATACTTTAATGTCTCCGTGTACATTAACGGGATCAGAAGCAAGCGGATACTTCATAGTAGGATAATTAGATGATTGACCTGTAGCCATAATCTTTATTATACCACCCCATAAAGTTGACTTTTGATAAATTTCTGTGTTATACTTGGTAGTAACACCTACCAAGGTGTTATTGTTTTCTAAGGAGGAAACTATGATTAAATTTATCGAAAGAAACAAAGAGATCATTAGCACACTCAGTATCGTGGCACTTGTCAGTGTATTTTCTAACAGTGCTAACGCTGCAACAATTAATAGTAGTAAGCCTGAACAGGCTCAGATCTCGGAAACCACCTCGAAAGAGGTTTTTTTGGTTTCTAAGGAGGAAAAACTAAAGAGTTTTGAAAATAAAGGAACTCTTACCGATTTAGAACTAAAAGAACTACTCCACCTTGTTGGTTTTAGGGGCTCAAACCTTGTTGAGGCTTGGGCAGTAGCAAAGAAAGAAACTAATGGACAGCCAATTAGACTTAACCCTAACTCAAAAACTGGGGATAATTCTTGGGGTCTATTTCAGATTAATATGATTGGACTGCTTGGTCCAGATCGTCGTGAGAAGTTTGAACTTGTTACAAACTCTGACCTTCTAAACCCTGTAATTAATGCACAGATTGCATTCCATATGTCCGACGGCGGTAAGGATTGGTCGTCATGGCACGGACTAACTCCACGTACTAAGTACTGGATGAGTAAATTCCCTAATTAGTGTTTTGGCTGGGGCTTTCTATTTGACCCTTAATCCAGGCATAGGTTTTACGAATGCCTTCTTTAAGAGACATAGAATAGTCCCAGCCTAACTCTTTTCTAACCAAATCATTATTAGAGTTTCTACCTCTGACACCCAATGGTCCAGGTATATGAACTTTTCTTAATTCCTTACCCTCAACCTCAGAAGCAATATCAACCAACTGATTAATGGTGACCATTTCCTCAGATCCAATATTTACAGGTCCAGAGAACTCTGAATCCATAAGTCTTCTTGTAGCCTCTATGCATTCGTCTATATATAGGAATGAACGAGTTTGTTCTCCGTCCCCCCAAATTTCTATGGAGTCTTCTGCCTGTATAACTTTTCTACAAATTGCTGCTGGTGCCTTTTCTTTGCCACCATTCCAAGTTCCTTCTGGTCCAAAAATGTTATGATATCTGGCAATCCTTACAGGAATATTATTATTTTTCTGAAATGCTAAAAAAAGTCTTTCACTAAAAAGTTTTTCCCATCCGTACTCACTATCAGGATCTGCGGGATATGCGTCAGACTCTTTAAGGCCAGGATTGTTAACATCTGACTGCTTGTAGTCAGGGTACATACAGGCAGAACTACTATAAAAAATTTTAGTTTTATTTACATTATGTTCATCATTAAAATTTGATTGTGCCCTAAGCAAATTAAGGTTTATTAGTGCAGAGTTTTCCATTATTCTAGAATCATTTGCTCCTGTAAATATATATCCTGCACCACCCATGTCTGCTGCAAACTGATATATTTCATCAAAAGCATCATTATCTTTTACTATAGAATATTCAACATTATCTAGTATAGAAAGATCGCATAGAATAAATTCGTCAGACTCTGTCTTAGAAAAGTCTGGATGCTTTATGTCCACACCACGAACCCAATAGCCTTCAGATTTTAAACGCCTAACCATGTGGCTTCCTATAAACCCGCCTGCTCCAAGAACTAATGCTTTTTTCATACCAATCGTGACTCCTTCCATTCTCTCCACCACTGCTTTGTAAAACTATCTTTATTGCTATAGCCATTCCAGGAGTACGGACCAGTTTGTTGGTGTTCTTCCTCCCCGAATATTATCCATTGTATATCTCTTTTTTGATTTAAGCCTCTATGGATATATCCAGTATATGTTGATCCTGGGCTACCTATAAAATTTTGACTATAGTGCATTACAAGATTATTTAAAATTCCAAAAGATACTTCTTCTTTAAATTTAAACTCTCTAAAATCTTTATGAAAATTATTTATGATATATTCATCCAACAACAAATATCTGTATGAAGAGTTTTTTATCAATTCACTATCTGGTTGATCTGTACACATAACAATTGGCAAACCATTATCTATTTTATTTATACCAGAGTCTAGAATACTATTATCTGGATCAAACATGCCTTTGTGGTCAGTTAGCCTAAAATGTGCACCATTAAACAAACCAATTGATAAGGCTATTTTTTCTGCTAATTGATAATACTCTGGATTAAACCTTACAGAAGATATACTTTTGTCTAGTGACTTATCACGGTCAAAGAAAAATCTACTGTAGTATCCTAGAGTTTTCTTTAAATAGATGTTGTCATAGTTTTCTAAAAACAGCCTTTCTCTTCCTTCTGAAAAACTTTCTTCTTCTTTTTTATATGATTCTGATGCTACAGAATAATGCATCATTAAATTTTCTATCCTTATATCTTCATATGTAAAACTATCAACAATGTCATTAATTAAAATATTGCAATCTTTATTTTCCCATTCTAATAGGTCTGATATATTAGGGAAAATATTAGAGTCTATTAGATGTTCTCTTTTATTAAATTTATAGTTTGCAGAATAAATTGGGACCCTTGCACCACCATAGTCTGCATTTGGTGGATTGCTTATATTATGAAAAACTAATTGTTTCTTATATCTACTAGATAATCCAACAGCAACCTCTAAACTTGTTATCTGATTAAACAAACCGCATGGTTGGTATAATTGATAAAAAATACTTCCCATTTTTACATACTCGGTTCATTATCATTTTTTTGAGCACGAATGCCAGTATACAGATATTTTGGCCCCTCTGTAAAAAACCAATGATCTGGCTCTGTGTAAAAAAAGAAAGCATTTGCAACAAGGTTTGTTTCTGGATTTGGAAACTCTTCTCTCCAATGCTCTTGATCGTTACCATAAGAAATAACTGCATCATTTTCTTCTGGCTCAAACTTAATACCCTCTACATAAAAATCCCAAGGGGTTCTATGAAAAATTGTATAGTTTATATGATATGTACAAGCATTATCGTCTTTATGCTTCCAAAGTCTTGCCTTGTGTCCTTGATAAATACTTATAAGACACCATGAAGGAAGCAATGTATCTGAACCAAACTCCCTTCTTGCTATGGGAAGCATTAACTCGTGAAATCTTTTTAATGGTTCAACTTCTGGCCTATGTGTCCCATCCCATATTGCCCATTGATGCCTTCCAAAACTTTCATCAAATGTGCTTTTATCATTTTCCCATAAAGTAAATGCAAAAAGTTTTAATTCTTCATGATCCTTTTGAGATAAAACATTTTTTAATAAGTAAGGGTCTTTCATTTTACCACTTCCCAATAGGGCATGTTGCAGCCTGCATTTTTGTTTTTATTGCCATAAAACATCCACACTTCTTGCACTGTTTTGAAATATTTATTAACTCTGGACATGCCTGACAAATAGAAAACCTTTCATTAGCCACTGACTCTTCTGCCCACTCTGTACCTGGCTTTACAAGGTCTAGGGGACTAACAGATGAATTTTTATTAGCCTCAATTATTTGTTTTATTTTATCTATTCTGCTTGACATAATTATATTATACACCACCAGCGGTTTTCTGTAAACTAGCCAGTGACCTTTCTAATAAAAGATGTAAGCGTATACCTATTACCAGATATAACTTTTGAAACTTTGTGTTTTTGATCTCCAGGATGGTAAACAAGCATACCAGCCTCTGGTTTTATACTTGTTCCAGATTCTGGGTATATAAGTTCTCCCCCACTAAAATTATCATTTAGATATATTACTACTCCGTATAGAATTTCTTTACCCCCAGAATTATCGGAGTGCTCTTCCCAGAAAGAATCTTGATTTGTTTTATGAATCATTCTAATCATCTGAGTATGATATTTTTTATCAAATAATTCTGCGACTCTATGGTGTATATCAACCATCAACTTATGATTTTTTGACTTTAAAATAAAAATTCCTGTATTTTCATTTTGAATTTTCCAGCCATCAGAATTGTCTGCCTCTTTTAACAAAGACAGACATTCCTCATTGGTTAGAAAATTCTTGATAATCACTATAACTACTTATTGTGAATCAATATACCGCTTACAAAGAACCAGTCATAAGGTTCGCAAGACAACTGATAAACAGTTACAACTTCATCAGCAAAGTGATCAATTGTTGTTACAGGAACCTCTACCTTGTCTCCTGCTGAATCAATCACTATTAGACTGTCTCCAACTTCAACATAGTATGCTTCTTTAATCTTGTACTCATTGTCTGCAGTCTTAACAAATACTGGCTGAGTATAAGTTAGTCGTATGTCAAGGTTTCCGTTGAAGCAAATAATGTCTGATTCTTCTACAGAGTCAATTGCTGTAATTGTTGTTTCAACTAGATCGCCAGTAGTGAGGCTTGTAGATGTCCAAGCATACTTCTGCCAATCAGGTTCTGAAGCATCAAGTTCAGTAATTGGTGTTGACCAGATTACATCGCCAACTTGTAGATTCTTTACTGGAATTTGTCCATTAGGAGTATCTACAAGAGTATTTTCCTCAACGCAAGGTGGTCCAAACCAAGGAATAATTGTTGCGTTAAATGTTGGGAAATATGGTGGGAAGAATGGAGGGAAGAATGGTGGTGCTACTGGTGTAGGTTCTGCCACTGGTGCTGTAAATGTTGGGAAGAATGGGAAGAATGGTGGGAAGAATGGAGGTGCTACTGGCACCGATCCTCCACAGCACTGCCATCCTGAAGGTACAGAATAGGTACCTGATCCACCTAGATATTCTAGACCAAGTTCGCTACATGTATATGATGCTGGGTTTGTTGCTTGTCCTGGGCAAGCCTGTAATGCTACAGGTGTTGGTGCTACTGGTGTAGGAGCAACTGGTGTAGGTGCTACAGGTGTAGGTGCTACAGGTGTAGGAGCAACTGGTGTTGGTGCTACAGGTGTAGGCGCTACTGGTGTAGGCGCTACTGGTGTAGGCGCTACAGGTGTAGGGGTAGTGGCGCATGCACTAGGAATTCCTAGAAGTGCAATAATTTGTGAAGATGACAATCCAGAATCTGTTGTTGTTCCTGTAATGTTAGATATTCCAGAACCAGTTGGTGCAGTTCCATATCCACCGCTATAGTTTCCACTAAATCCGTTACATGTTACATAAATGCTATAGGTTGTTACAGGTGCAACAGGTGTTACAGGTGCAACAGGTGTTACTGGTACTGGTGTAGGAGTTGGTGTTGGAAGAGCACTTCCGCAGCACTGCCATCCTGTAGGTACGGAATAAGTTCCAGATCCACCAAGGTACTCAAGTCCTAATTCAGTACATGTGTATGATGCTGGATTAGTTGCTTCTCCTGGGCAGGATAGAAGCGCTACAGGAGTAGGGGCAACAGGTGTTGGGGTAGGCGCTGTTGGTGTTACTGGAGCAACAGGGGTTGGAGCACATGATGAAGGAATTCCTAGTATTGCAATAATTTCAGATTCTGTCAATGATCCATTTGCAGTAACTCCAACATTATTTGATATTCCAGAACCAGTTGGTGCAGTTCCATATCCTGCAGAATAGTTACCACTAAATCCATTACAGGTTACATAGATATCATAACTTGAAGCAGTAGGCGCAACAGGGGTTGGTGTAGGAGCAACAGGGGTTGTTGCACATGCTGTAGGAATTCCTAGAAGTGCAACAATCTCAGATGATGTTAGTGTAGAACTTTCAGTTGTTCCTGTAATATTTGAAATTCCTGCACCTGTTGGCGCTATTCCATAACCTCCTGAATAGTTACCGCTAAATCCATTACATGTTACATAAATGTCATATGTAGTAACTGGTGCAACAGGTGTTGGTGTAGGACCTGGAGCACAGGATGTAGGAATTCCAAGAAGTGCTACTATTTCTGAACTTGTTAATGTAGCGCTTGAAGTTGTTCCTGTAATGTTGGAAATTCCAGCGCCAGTTGGTGGTGTTCCATATCCTCCTGAGTAGTTTCCACTAAATCCATTACAGGTTACATAGATATCATATGTCGCCGTTGGCGCAGTTGGTGTAACAGGTGCTGTTGGTGTTACTGGGGCAACAGGAGTGACTGGTGCTGTTGGTGTAACAGGAGCAACGGGAGTTGGTGTAGGTGCAACAGGATCAACATGAACTGGAGCAATTGGAGAAACAGGTGTTGGTGTAGGTGCTACTGGAGTAGGGGCAACTGGTGTAGGTGTAGGTGCAACTGGAGTAGGTGTAACATTAGATCCTTCATAAATATCTCCATATGCTATCCAATTATCTGTTCCAACTTTTATAAGTGTTACCTGACCATATTGTGTATCAATAAAAAGTTGTGAATTTTTGCTATTAATATTAACACCAGCATCTGGGCTAAATGTTGTAACTCCTTCTCCAATTTCAATTACATGATATTGATATCCAACTGGGATTGCCAAAGAAGAGTTTGATGGAATTGTTAGTGTCATTGTTGTTGGTGTTGAAAGAAGGATAGTCTTTGATGCATTTTCAAGGTCTAATGTAAAACTAGATGATTTTGTAACAACAGAAGCAAGATTTCCAACAACCGACTTTGTTGCAACAGTATTATCTATATTAAATGTTGAGTCTACTGCATTCCATTCAATTCCAGTTCCAGCCAATAGTGACTGATCTACTGTTGAGTTATCTATTGCATCATTAACATAACTTTTAGTTGCTAATTCAGAAGTGTCTTCAATTCCGTGGACATTTGTAGTATCAGAAGTATGCGCTGTAAGTGCTGCGGTTGCAGCAGTATCAGCATCTACTAGGTTTTGTAGATGTTTTGCAATTGATGGATTTACTAGGTTTGAGGGGTTAGTGTTTGCACCGTCATAAGTATAAGAACCGTAGTGATATAGTCTAAGTGCTGCCTGAATATCTGCTGCATCTGAAAGACCTGGAACTTTGGCAGGGAAAAGACCAGTACCGTTAACGGTATTGTCAATATTTTCTGCTGCCACTATAAATCACCCTTTTTCATTATACCACCGTAATAAAGAGATGGACATATTTTGGACCAGACATAGGTGCCCACTGCCCATCTAGATATTCTACCCCATTTATTTCAAGTGGTAGTGCTAAGAAGCCTTGAGAGGTTATTAATTCTTTTACTATTAGGTTTGTTGCTAATGGACCTGAAGTTTCTGGGGAAGATATAGAATACTGTATGCTAAATCTTGATGAGTTAACAGTTCCTTCTGATATGTCATATATATCAACTAGGTTAATTGGTGGTATTGTAATTTTCCCATCTACTGGAGTTACTGGTCCTTTTGTTTCTGAATAAAAATTTGTTTTTAGGCTAACAAGTGGTGTCCATTGTAGTCCACCACCTGGGGTTGTAAGATTTTGAAAAACTGTCTTATATGTATCTGAACTTGGGGCATAATCAATTGCAATGTCTAAAGCCTGTGTATCTTGTGTAATAGAACTTGCAACACTTGATTGTCTTGGATCGCCCTGTACTCCAAAAATTATACTTCCACGATCACCTGTTGGTCCAAAATCTAGATCAAGACTGATAGTTTCTGGTCCACCAAAAACAGTTAGGTCATCGTTAGATAAAAGTATATCTGCCATGACTAAGCCTCTGTTGCAGGGAATACTGCAGTAATTATTCCTGAGTTAATTGGATTTGTAACAATTGTTGCATCTTCTATTGTAAACTTGTTTGCAGGAGTACCATTTATATAGTATGGAGCCTTTGGAGTTATTGTAACTTTTGCAACATAAACAGTAGATGCAGCAAAATTACCAACTAGCGGTGTAGTTCCATCTGACTGAAACCAAGATATTGTTCCTGAATGCTCTGATGTTTCAAATACTTCTGTAACTGGGGTTTGTCCCTTAACTGGCTTAGTTACTCCTCTAATATTATAATTTGACAAGGTTGCACGAGTATTTTCTTTTGCTCCAGTAATTTGATCAGTAACAGTTATTTTGCCTGTCATTAAAGTGTTAACTTTTTCATAAAATGGATTTTCGTAATTTCCTTCTGCTGCTCTTACCTCAACATCATAAACATATTCTGTTCCTGCTTCTAATTCTATAGAGTCAGATGGTCTAATTGCACATTGAACAAAAGTTCCATCATCTGAAATTCTAGCAAAGCATCTAATTGACTTTGTGGCACCACTTCCACGTACTTCTGCAATAGTAAACTGAGCACTATCGTATGGTGCAGATGTGTCTAAAACATAGTCTGGATTATTTGCAAAATTTGTTGGCATTGTAAATGAACTCAAAAGGTATACAGTTCCGTCATTCTTTTTCGGGTAGATACGAAATTCAAAGGTATCACCCTTATAGTAATTAAAGTCATAGGTCGCTGGAAATGCCATGGTTTTATTATACCACGCTGACATAGACAGAATTGAAAATTACTGATGCATCAAAGTCTGTTCTAATTTGCGGGATTGCTCCATTTCCCCACATTCTTGTATCCTCTATGAATATTTGCTGAGTTACAGAAAGATTATAGGTATTCTGGTATTTTAAAGATCCAACAAACTGCACAAACTCTTGATCTTTGCTTGCAAAGTAAGTTCTTAGCCAAACCTCTGTGTTTGGGGTATAAGTTGTTAGTTCAAAGTTATATGTTACAAATACCTGAGATCCCTCTTTGATACCGTGAAAGTTTAAGGCTCTCTGGTGACTATTCCATAGGCTTGTACACCCTTTTGGTAAATAGTTTTCATTTTGGGTTTTATCTTTGGTATCTAGTTGTAAGGTTACCCAGCCATCATCACCTTGAGATATTCCTAGTTTTATAGGTTTGGCAATGCTATTTGTATAAGATGCCCAGCCTGCTTGCTGTCCTGAAGAAGATAAAGAACTTAGTCCATCTTTACCTGCAGGGCCCTGTGCTCCTCTTGGACCTGGCTTTCCTTCTGGACCTTCGGGACCTTCTTTTCCGTCTTTACCATCTCTACCTGCTGGACCCTGTGGTCCTACTGGTCCAGGAACTGGAAGGAAGGATAAAGTATTTTCTTGATATGGAGAGGCTTGACTTTGTTCTACTTGTGCAGCATAACTTGATTTTTTTGCACTAGGAAAATCCATAGATTTAGAGGTAGCCATGGTAGCATTATCTCACATTATTCAGAAATATAGGAGAATGACATATGAAACTTATCTCCAGTATCTAAAACAAATGGAGAATTATGATCAAATGGTTCATCAACTGCACTTGACTTTAAATTCCAAACTGTCAAAGTTGTACTTGATGGAGATAGGTGTCCTTTGATACTGTAATGATCTGTTGCTCCATTATTTGCATGATGAATAGATCCACCGTAAACATCTGTATGATACTTTGATGCAAATGGTATTGTTAAAGAGTACTGACCAGTTCCAAAGTTAGTTACATTTGTAAATAAAACATCTATTTGAACTTGTACTAAGTTTCCAATTTTTACATATGATCCTGTTGCTGGTGTTCCAGTAAAAGTTAAACCTGTTCCAGACCAAACTGGATAATATGTTTCAATTTTTGTTGTAAGACCTCCTGCATCACCAAATGCTGGATGTGTAAATCTTGCCATTACTGACCAACCTCAAGACCAGTCTCAAGGATTGCTAAATTCATATCTGCTGCTGAAGCAATAGCATATAGCGCATCATAACCAGGTAGTTCAAAAGAAATTGAGTGGTTTGGCATAATTCTAAAACCATAACTAGATGCAGTTACTCCTTCTCCACCTACATAAATATATCCAGATGCATTTACATTTTGTAATGTAATATCCATACCAGAGTGATCTCCATTTGGAGTTAATCTTATTGCCTCAGTATTTCCAAGGGCTTGTAATCTGTGTGATGTCATTTTTTACCTACCTTAAATGTTTTATTTTTAATTCTAATTACTGGTGGTAGTTCTGGTCTTGGACTTGAAACTTTAACTACTGCCATTATAGGCTACCTGTTACATCTCCAAGTACGGAGATTGTTCCAATCAAAGGAGTCCAAACTGTATCTGAGTCAATAGTTACCTGTAGGTCAAAAGTTAGTTCTGTTACAACTGACTTATATCCAGTTCCCCAGTACTGAGTAATTGATGCTGGAGCCATAATATCTACATACCCATTTCCAGGGGTAACCTCTAAAGAGTCAAGATAGTCAGATTGAGGGTCATAAGAAGTAGCCTCATATGTCCAGTCTGAGGTATCAAAATATGTTGTTTCGTCATCCTGCAAAAATTCTACACGAAGCGGAGAGGTATCTCCTCTAACAATTTGCCATTTAATTCTGGCTGGATCTGCTCCAAATACTTCTGGTCCACACATAGTCATAATACTTGATTATACCATGAAAAATGACTAATACCTAGGTTGGTGGGTATAGGACAAACCAAGGTATTAGCCAATAATAAATTATACCATAATAGACAAAATGGACATTGATATTTAAAGTTATAGAATTGTTATAATTGATAATGTCCGTTTTGTAACTTTTAGTACAGAATGCCAGGATTGCGATAGTGTATACTTAAATATATATAAAGAAAAAGAATATCTTTATAGTTTTAAAAACTATCTTATATATTATATATAGAGAGAAAAATTATTATTTTTGCAAAATACTTTGTAGTTAACTTTTTCTCCATTAAATGTTATCACATGATTGTCGTAATTAAAAACTGTTTTGTAATCTTTTGAATGTGAAAAATAATCATGATTAAAAAATATAAAATCTTTATGGGTTTTTGCTATTTCTGAAAAAGTGTGATTTTCTGGAAAGGCAAAATCTAATTTTGGAAAATCTTCTATTTTAATTTTATCATACTGTAGTAGCAAAGAGTCTATGATTGATTTAATTATTTTGCTATTTTTTACAACTCCAAAATTTGAACTATTAATTCCTGTATGCTGAAAACCTTCTGGAGAGCAAATGAGTTCTTGGCCTTTATAACCATTTTGTAACATTTCATCTATTGGCATAGTACATACAGAATCCATGTCTGCATAAAATCCACCATGTGTGTACAGCGCTACAAGTCTCCATATGTCTGATCTATGAAAGTTGTCTGATGCATTATAGTACTTATATAGTATTTCGCTATAGCCTTTAACATCTACAGACCTCTGGTTAGCATCTACATATCTGTAATCCCAAGTTGGGTTTAGGTTTTTCCATGTTCCTATAATATTTTTTTGAAACTTGAATAGGTCTTTATACTCTTTTTCATGAGTTTGCCAAATTATTTTTGGTATCATTTTTACTTAGATTTCGCAATATATTCAATAAACAAATCATACATGTGATCTATTTTTTCAGACTGTTCGGCACGTTTTTTCCTAGCATTTTCTTGCTCTGCTTTAATT
>JACCEC011980893.1_pt1 | contig 17052 bp, 16 predicted proteins | sample 7450121 | NCBI WGS metagenome assembly JACCEC01 (sample SAMN15323455, study PRJNA562643) | freshwater metagenome | isolation source: river surface water | place: USA:Blue River Watershed | collected 2017-08-18 | reverse complement strand
TTGACGTTGGGCAAAATGGACGCGGTCTACTTGGTTACTCACTCGTATGAGTGCGACGGCGCCGAAGAGGTGAAGCTCATCGGTGCATACGCCACGCGGAAGGATGCGCAGCTCGCCATTATGCGAAAATGCTCGTGTGTTGGGTTTCGCGATCATCCGAAAGGTTTTCACATTGATCGTCTGGAGATCGGGCGCGACCAATGGTCTGAAGGGTTCGTTACCGAGGTTTCAAAGAGCGATTTGCGTCCAAAGAGTCAGAGGAGATCGAAGCAATGAGCGGATTACTGGTCCCATCCGTTTTCACTCCCCGAGCAATGCCCAACAAGTCGCCAGAGCCAACGCCCACGTCTGGCACAGTCGCGGCGGAGCCGCTTGGTGTGCCAGCCGCGGTCGTGGCTCATCTTTGACGTTCGGAAAAAAATGAAGATGCTCCTTTCCGTCATCCTCGGCTCGGTTGCCTTGTCATTGATGGGGTGCACCACAGTCGCGAGGTGGTCGGGCGCGACCTATGCCATCAAAGGCGTGGTCCGCGACCGAGATGACGGCTCACCTGTTGCAAATCTCCGAGTCCGTGTTACCGGCATGCACTGGGACATCAGATATCTCTTTGCGCCTTCCGCATTCATTGCGCTCACGGAATTGGTTTCCGACAGTTCTGGTCGATTCTCTTGCACGGTGCCGCGCTACGATGCCTATCGGTTCTATGCTGGCGACATGGCGCGAACAAAATGGGGCGGTCCGATTCTCGACAGAGAGGACATCTCGAAGTCCGGTGAAGCAGTGATTCTGGTCGTGCCACCATTGTTTGGCCCCCAAGAGCCGAACAAGGCGCCAGCAACGGTGTTCAGGAAACAAGGTTAAAAGCGGGGTTTTTGACGAGTCGGTTGAGGAGGATGATGAGCTTCCGCATGACAGCGGTGAGGGCAAGTTTAGCGGGTTTACCATTTTGACGCAGACGTTGATAAAACGCTTTGAGGATAGGGTTGTGAACAGTGGCGGTCAGCGCGGCCATATAGAGGACGCGGCGGAGGGCGGCGCGGCCGCCGTGGATGTGGCGCTGGCCGCGGTGTTGTCCGCTGTCGCGGTTCATGGGCGCGACGCCGGCGAGCGCGGCGGCCTCGTTGTCGCGCAGGGTGCCGAGTTCGGGCATGAGGGCGACGACGGTGAGGGCGGTGACGCGGCCGACGCCCGAGACCTGCTGCAGGCGCTCAGTCTTGGCGGCGAGGTCGGCCTGCGCGGCAACATGGGCGTCGATCAGGGCATCGAGGGTGACGAGTTGCTTCTCGAGCTGGCGCTGGCGCGCATAGGAGAGCCTCAGGAGTGGGGGCAGGCATGCGTGTTCGCGGCGGTTGATCTCATCGGTGATGAGGGCAACGAGGTCCTGGCGCGCGCGGATCAGCTCGGCGAACTCCGGCTCGCCGGGCGCGGGAGCGGGATCCCGGCTGGGTTGGATACGGCAGCCGTAGTCGCGGATGATGGCGGCATCAAGGTCGTCGGTTTTGGCGAGGCGGCCGCAAGCACGGGCAAAGTCGCGGATCTGGCGAGCGTTGATGGCACTCACGGCAATACCCGCTGCATGCAGCCCGAGCACCAGGGCGCGTTCGTAGCCGCCGGTCGACTCACAGACCACGTGGACGGCGCCAAGGGCACTGAGTTTGGCGATGAACGTGGCGTGGCCGGCGGGAGTGTTGGCGATGGACCAGAGGTGGTCGGGAAACTGGATTGCCAGGGTGAGCTTGGCGACATCCACTCCGATGAACAGGGGGCTCTCTTGCAGCGGCATAATATACTCCTTCTTGTGAGACGAGCTGACGACCTTCCGGCCGCCGCTCTAGCAACGGTGCGAGTTCGGCCGGTGCGCCCCACGCCGATCCTGCTAGCGCACGGAGTCCATGCTCCGAGAGCCAATCGATCTGACGCGGGGCGGGCAGTGGCGGGCTGCTACCCGCCACTGCCGTTCACCGGCCAGGAGCAGCTTGCTGAACGCCTCTGCTCCTGGCCAGTGAACCTACAAGAGCCAACGCCTACGTCCGTCATGCCGGCTGCAGAGCAGCCGTCCCGCCGGCCGTAGTCGTGGCTCATCTTTGACGTTCGGCAGAATCTAAAACCACCACTATGGGCGCATGGGCAAATGATCCGTTTGGCAATGATACGGCGTTGGATTGGGTATACGGTCTCGAGGACGCCGAAGATCTCTCGTTGATCGAGGCCACGATTCAAACGGTGCTGGATGCCGGAGATGAGTATCTCGAAGCTCCAGCGGGCGACGAGGCAATCGCCGCGGCAGATGTTATCGCACGCTTGAAGGGTAGGTTCTACGCGCGAAGCTCCTATACCGAGTCCGTTGACCGCTGGGTCGCAGCTCATCCAATCAAGCCATCTCCCGAATTAGTTTCGAAGGCCCTGAAGGCACTCGATCGCATTCTGACCGAGCCATCCGCACTTTTGGAGCTGTGGGAGGGAAATGATGATTGGCGGCAGCAGATAGCAGCACTGAAGGAGCGGTTGAAGTAAGACCCCCAAAATGCCGAACAAGGCGCCAGAGCCGCCGCCCACGGCTGGCGCGGCTCATCTTGGACGTTAGGCAAAGTGATGAAGATCGCTATTGTCGTTCTGTTTTGCGCCGCAAGCGTCACCGCAATTCTCGTCGCGAATACCTCGCGGCCGACGCCGTTTGCGTCCTTGCGTTACGAAGCCGATGGCGACCCAGATACCGGCAAAGTTTCTGTAGAGGTGCACCAAGACGAGAAGGGCAAGATTGTCTCGGGGAAGGTTTCAGCCTTTGGGCGAGCCTTCACGCTGCCGGCGGAGAAGCTGCATAGTCACCCAGGCGATCGCTGGGCTGGAATTATGGTTTGGCAAAATACCGGCATGTTTGGACGGACGCTGTTCGTGCGCCTGGATAGCCACGAGTGGCACGCCTTAGTCGAGATCGACCCGGCAGGCTCGATCAAGGTGTCGAGGCGCGAGCGCAAAAATGCCTAACAAGTCGCCAGAGCCAACGTCCGGGACTGTCACGACTCCCGCAGAGCCAGGAGTCGCGCCATTCCCTCCCGTGGCTCATCTTTGACGTTCGGCAAAATGAGACAGCCCCGTTTCGCGACGTTGATACTGGTGGCAACACTATGTGTCACCGGATGCGTAAGCCGCTTCGACGGCGACATTTCGTTCGTGAATCGCAGCGAGCGCGATTTGGCATGGGTAATCGCGGAGGGGTTCCCTCGCCAACCGCCGTGTGGGATTCTCATCAAGGGCGCCACAAAACAGAGCTTCATGGGATCAATGGCGCTGCCGGATATTGTCACTATAGTATGGCGGTTTGAAGGAGGCGCCGAACAGCGCTCGCTTGTCCCCATCCCACCAGCAGCGCGCGACAGCGCTGGCATGGCTCTCGTGCTCGAGTTTACCGAGCGCGAAGGTTGGCAGGTGAAAGTCCGACGTAATAATGCCTAACCGGTCGCCAGAGCCACCGCCTACGTCTGGCACAGTCGCGGCGGAGCCGCTTGGTGTGCCAGCCGTAGTCGTGGCTCATCTTTGACGTTAGGCAAAAGACAATGCTCACCAAAGAACGGTTCACTTATGGTGCTGCGCTTTGGCTCGGGTTCGCGTCAGTAGCATCAGCACATCCGCCGCACGTCGATACATGGATGCACGTCACCAACATCGGCATGTCAACGTGTGCAGCGGTTGCCGCTGCGTCTCTCGCACGAAAGAAGGCTGGTCTCGGATCCGGCATTCTTAGCGGGGTCGTCGTTTTCTCGATTTGCGCCGTTGCTGGCTTCGTCGTCAGTTTCGTGGCCTCCCTTTAGTATGAGCACCGAGAACCCCAACAAGTCGCCAGCACCAACGCCCACGTCCGGCACTTCGGCTGCGGAGCAGGCTCGGATGCCGGCCGCGGCCGGGGCTCATCTTTGACGTTCGGCAAAGTGTCCTTCGCACTCAGAATCATCGCATTGTCTGTCCTCTCCGCGTGCAGTGGCTGCGCCTCGTTCTCGGGCACCGTCGTCTTTCTCAATAGAAGCGCGAAAGAAATCCGGGTGGACTACGTCGGCGGTTTTGACCGGCGGCCGCCGGCTGGCGCCCTCGTCCCAAATGCAAATGCGGGCGCATTAATGGGACGCATGTCCGTTCCGGACGAACTCATTCTCCACTGGTCATATGAATTCGAGAAATCCGACAAGCGATCTGTCCTCAAGGTGGCAGGAACTCCCCCTCCCCATCGCAATGCCGCACTTCAACTAATATTCACCGCTGAAGAGATTTGGACGTTTCAATGGGATGCCCGGAAGTAGTTCCCCCCACTCAAGGGCGAACAAGTCGCCAGCGCCAACGACCACGTCCGTCATGCCGGCTCCGGAGCAGCCTCGGGTGCCAGCCGCGGTCGTGGCTCCTCTTTGACGTTAGCCGAAACATGAGGATCGCCGCCCTTCTGCTCTTGGCCTGTGCCGCTACCACGGCCTTCGGGGCCTCATCGCAAGTTGAATACTCGACCGACGCCGATGTCCGCGCGCTCGCGAGTGTGCGGCTTTTTGCCTTCGATATCGTAGCCTTGGCCGGTCGATCGCAGGGCGAAGTCGCTTTGGCGCGAATCCTGAAGCGCGAGGACAAGATCCGTCCGTTGCTTGAAGTCTACAACCGCGGCACGAATGAGGCGAAGGTCTACGCCTTGGCGGCGTTCCAACATCTGGCGCCTCCACTCTTCGAACAGTGCCGACGTGATCTGGTCGGCAAATACAACCCCCTGGTTCGCTCCATGAGTGGTTGCCTTTCGGCAGATGGCACCATGCTCGAGTTCCTGATCCGCATTCACCAAGGACACTATGAGGGATACATTCGAACCCTCACCAAGGGCTAACCCGTCGCCAGAGCCACCCGATCAATCCCACCGGATGCGATTCTGGTTCTTTTCATTCCTCTGGGCACCAACGGCTGCTTATCTTTGGATCCTCCTTGTTTCATACCTGATGGGTCGCAAGCACCCTCTGCTTTGGTTGGTCTTGAGCAATCTCGCGCTGGCGGGATGCCTGGCCTCGCTGGGCTACTCGATCGTTCTCCTCTGGCGCTCGTCCATGTCCACTGAAGGGCGCGTTCCCCTGCTCGTCTTCAATTCGATGGCGCTGGTTGCCTGCTGCCTATTCGGCTCACTTCTTGTGGCAGCGCTAATAGCACACTCATGGAATAAGCATGGGAACCACGGAGCGGAGCTTCCGGCGTGAACATGTCCGAGGACATCCCGTGACACCCCTGGGGCCGAACACTTCGCGAGGGACAAGGTCCACGCAGGGCGCCGCCGCAGACCTGGCTCCGCATTGACCTCGGCCAAGAAACTTATGATCAGAAACCTAGTTGCCCTTACTTTCATTCTCCTCGTTGCGAGTATTGCGAAAAGCGAACCCGCGTCCGAAGCATCGATCCGGGAAATTCTCCGCGTCACCGAGGCGCGCAAACTCGTCGAAGGCATGTTCGCGCAGGTCGATGCCATGCTGAAGGGATCCATGCAGCAGGCGATTGGCCGTGCGTTGACCGCCGACGAACAGCGGGTGGCCGATCGGCTGGCAGCCAAGATGAGCCTGATGATGAAGGAGGAAGTGAGTTGGGAGAATCTGGAGCCCCTATACCTCAGAATCTACCGGGATTCATTCACCCAGGAAGAAGTCGACGGAATGCTGTCGTTTTACCGGAGCGCAGCCGGGGAAGCCCTGATCAAAAAGATGCCGATGGTGATGCACCAAAGCATGCTCGCCATGCAGGAGCGAATGGGTCCGATGATGCAGAAGATCCAGAGATCGATCGAAGAGACGGTGGCGGAAATCAAAGCGTCGGCCGGCACAAAGAACTGACAAGCCGCCGGGGCCACCCGCAGCCGCACCTCGGCGCCGACACGGTCCGATGCAATCTTAGCAATCATGGGAATATTGACCTTCTGCCTCAACCTCACCGTGGATGGCTGCGTGGATCACCGGGAGGGAATCGCCGACGATGAGACGCACGCCTTTTTCACCCGCCTCATGGACGAGAACGGCGCGATGTTGTGGGGGCGCGTCACCTACGAAATGATGGAGAGTTACTGGCCGGCAGTTGCCCGCGGAGAGGTGGCGGCGCCGCCGGCCATACGCGATTGGGCGGTCAAGTTGGAGACCAAGCCGAAGTTTGTCGTGTCGTCCACGCGGGCTCATTTCCCATGGAACAACAGTCATCGCATCGCCGGTGATCTCCGCACGGGGATCCGGCGACTCAAGGACGCGACTCCGGACGGCGTGCTCCTCGGCAGCGGCAAGCTCGCGGCCGAGTTGGATCGGCTGGACCTGATCGACGAGTATAGGTTGCTGCTTCACCCGAGGATTGCCGGTCACGGCCCTACCCTGCACGGGACCGGGTTGCCCGGCACGCGTCGCCTCGAGCTGATCTCAACTCAGGCGCTCCGCAACGGAGCGGTCGCGCTGCACTATCGGCGCGCGCAGTGATGGCGCCACGCGGCCGAATTCTCGGCCCGGCGCCGCGTGCGGAATAAACGCCCCGGGATATCCAGCAAATGCAGCCCGCTCATGGCCGCGGTGCCTTTTCGGGAGCTATCGTCGCGCTCTTCGGCCTCTTTCTGATCGGATTGGGACTTCTGACGTTGATCCGCCCTTCGGCAGCGGAGCGCTTTCTCCGATCCTTCGCCGGCTCCGCATCCGCACACTATACCGAGCAGGGATTACGATTGTTGGTCGGCGGGGCCATGGTGCATTTCTCGGCGTGGATGCGGTGGGCCGAGACATTCTGGATCTTCGGATGGTGCCTCCTGGTTTCCACGGCGGGATTGCTCTCGATCCCATGGCGCTGGCATCACCGGTTCGCGGCACAGGTAATGCCGGCGGTGTTTCGACATCTGAAGATGTTCGGGATCGGGGCACTGTTGCTCGGAGGTGTCGTCCTCTATAGCGCGTCCCATGCCCTACCCTGACCGGCGACTCGGCGGCAGAATCGCCGCCCACCCGAGAGCAGGGAGTTGGTTGCGGTCCTCTCGCCCATGAATGCCGAAATGGAACGCATCGCGACGAAAGCCAGAATCAAGGCCCAGTCGTTCGGGGTCGGGGCCCTGCTGTGTTGCCCTGTCTCCGTTTTCGTTTGGCGCGAGTTCTCCACCCAATCCAGCAAGACTCCGCTCGCGCTGGCCGTCGCCGTGTCCGTGCTCCACGCGCTGAGCATCGCGACGTTTTTCTATTTTCTCCGCACCGAACGACCGACGCGATTCACGGCCAATCACCGGCCGACGTCCCGTGACCTGCCGTAGGACCGTGCCGTCCCCTTCCCCCCCGGCGAGTGATTCCGGCTGCGCAGCGGCCGCACTACGGCAGCTCAAAGAGCTCGAGCACGGCCTCGCCTTCCAGACCTCCGCCGGCGCGGACGATCGCCGAGTAGGTCCGACCGGCCGCCAGCGTCACCACCACGGCGGCGTCCCGGGCACCGGCGGCGAGTCCGGTCGCGCCCGCCTGGGAAAACGTCGGTGCGAGCTGGCTTTCCCAATCGTCGTTGGAGGCCAAGAGGGAGCCGTCGGCCGCGCGGATCTCGAGCTGCGGGTCGGGCAGGCCGCCGTCGACGCCGAATTCCGCGAGCTTCGGCCCGAGGGCCCGCACGAGCAGGCGCTTCGAACCCGTGCCCGCGAGGTTGAAGCCCCCGATGAGGACGGCATCCCCGAGGCCGACGTGGGCACGGGCGGAGAGGTTCAGGATCCGGGAGGATTCGGCCGGCGAGCGATCGTAGATTTCCAGCAGGACGATGCCTTCGCCGCCGCGCACCTGCGCCGTGCCGACACCGGGAGCGACGTCGAGGGCGAGTGCCGCGTCGGCGCTGTCGACCGGCAGGGGAAACGCCCCCTGCGCCGCAAACACCGGAGCGTCCGAGAGGAGCCAGTCGTCATTGCGCGCGATCCGTTGGCCGGATGCATCGAAGACCTCCAGCCACGGATTGACGGTCCCGCCGGCGATACCGAAGAGCCCGAGGGAAGGGCCGACGGCGCGAAGCAACAGGGGCTTCGCCGTCGTGCCCGACACCACGTAGCCCACCGCCGCCATCGACCCGGGTGCCGGCAAGGCCGTCCGCACCGAAAGGTTGGTCAAATACGACACGGCGGGAGGGACGATCGGCACGATGACGGCCGGAGGCCGCAAGCCGAGGGTCAGCGTCGGGCTGACCGCCGTGCCGAGCGAGTTGGAGACCGCGACCGCGTAGTCACCGGCGTGGCCGGCGGCAAACGCCGCGATGGTCAGCGTGCCCTGCGTGGCGCCGGCCAGCGGCAAGCCGTCCTTCATCCATTGGTAAGTCATCGGGCCCGAGCCGGCGGCAGCGGCGGACAGCGTCACGGCGGCGCCGGCGGCAACCAGCGGGCCCGCGTTGGCGGTTTCGATCTGCACCTCGTAGGGCGCGCTCGGCCGCGGGATGAAATCGAGTTCCCAGCGCGACACCCCGCCCACGTAGAGGCGGGCGGTGGCGCCCGCGCGGGTATCCGTGCCGTTATCCCCGAGCCCCATCACCTGCGGGTAGAAAAAATACCAACCCGGAAATTCCGAACGGTCGAGAATGCGAACCGGGGCCGACCAGTTCTCCGGCCGGCTGAGGTCGGTGTTGAACGAAACGTAAACGCCTTCCTGCGACCAGCCGGGTTCGCCCTGGGCGCGGTTGAGCAACATCACGAACGAGCGCAGGTGGGTGTTCCAATGGACGGAGGGCCCCCAGAATGCATCCGGGTCGCTCTCCTGCCACGGCCGCCGCACCGGGAAGAACGGCGTCACCTCACCGCCGAGACCGGGCTCCGTCCACGCGCCGCCCTTGTATTTCCAGACTTTGCCGACCGGGTTGGCGCGATCCTCGAAGGCCATGCGCGCCACGACGACCCCCTGGGTCGCGTCCGGACCGCCGTAATTGTCGAAGAGGAAATAGAAATGGGTGCGCTCGCGGTTCAGGATGACGGAAAAATCGCCGTGGCCGCCGGCGAAGTAGCCGTTCTTGGAGTCCGGCCGCAGCGGCGCCCCCGATTCGAGCACGATTCCGAGGTCGCGGAGCGTCTTGCCGCCGTCGTAGGAGACGACCGCGCCGATCTTCGGTGCGGTCAGCGTCGAGCCTTCCACGAGGCCGATCGGCTCGGTGTGATACCAACCCCAGAGGACGCCGTTGTCCTCGACCCAGACGGCCTCCATCCAATGCGGCCGCTGCACCATGGCCTGAAAGTCGACTTCGCGGGTTTCGAAAGGACCAAATTGATTCGGACCTTCGCTCAGCCAGGGCCGGCCGTGGGAGCCGAACCAGAACAGTTTGCCGTCGCGCCAGAACGCCGGGCTGTTGCTGTCGACCGTCGTCGGCATCGCGACCCGTTCGGCAGGCCGAACGCGGACTTCCTGGGCAGGCAACAGCCCGCCAACAAGGACTGCCACCAGGGCAGCCCAACTGACGAAAGGGCGCATGGATCAACTTAGACGCCCCGTCGCCCGGTTGGTTTCAGTAACGAACCTGTGAAATCGGGCCGAAGCGAAGGCGCCGCCGCCATTCGAACTATCCCCAAGTATCTATCCTTCGGTGACTACCGCCTGAACGCGCCGCGCATGCCGCCGGTTACAATGAGCAGGGTCAGCAGCGAATTGATGGGCATCAGGGCGGCGGCAACGAGCGGGTTCATCCGGCCCGCCACCGCCAGGCCGACCGCCAGGAGATTGTAGGCGACGGAGAAGACCAGAATCGCCAGCTGCGTGCGGCGCCGGCGGGCATCGACCTCGAACAAGGCACGCAACCCGCCGATACCGCGGCCGAGGTAATAAAAGTCGGCTTTGCGCTCGAGCACACCGCGGTGGACCACCGGGGTGCCGCGGCAGAGCGCGCGGTCGAAGGCGAGGCTGTCGTTGGCGCCGTCGCCGAGCATCATCGCCGATCCCGCGCCGTGCCGGTCGAGCCAATCGGCCTTCGCCTGCGGAGTGAGCTCGCCGAGCGCCTGTGCGGCCGGCAGCCCGAGTTGCGCGGCGAGCGTCGCGACTTTCGCCTGGCGGTCGCCGCTGAGGATGGTCGACGGCAGCCCGCGGGCCGCGAGCGCAGCCAGCTCGACCCGTGCATCGGAGCGTGCCGCATCGACGAAGTGAAACCGCGCCAGGACCGCGCCGTCGCAGGCGAATTCGGCGTCGTGCCCCTCGGCGTCGTCGGGCCGGACTGTCGCCGCCGACGCCCCGTCGATCGTGCGCCAGCCCGGGCGACCGAGCGTCCACGGACCGAGTTCGACGCCCTGGCCGATCGACTCGGACACCTCGCCGGCGAGCGGTTCGACCGGACCGAGCGCGAGGAGCTGCTCGTAAAGGCATTGGCTGACCGGGTGAGGATTGTCGCGGACGAGGGCGACGAGGGCGGCGCGGGCGGCGGGGGCAAGGCTGCGCAGCGTATCCGGATTCCGGAGCACGGGGGTTTCGAGCGTCAGCGTGCCGGTCTTGTCGAAGACGAGGCGGCGGACACGCGCGAGTTTCGGCCAGAGGTCGCCCTCGCGCACAAAGACGCCGCGGCGCCGCAGCGCGACGGTGGCCATCTCGTCCGCCAACGGAAACGCCAGCGCGATCGCGCAGGGGCACGACACGACGAGCACGGCGGTGACGACGGCCCAGGTGCGGAGCGCGTCGCCGGTGCCGAACCACCAGCCGAGGCCGGCGCCGGCCGCGACGAGCAAAATGCCCCAGACATAGCCGCGGACGATGCGTTCGAGAAACACGTGGCGCTCGCCGGGACGGTCGCCGTCCCGCAGCAGCTGGGCGAGCAACGAGTCCGACCACGCCTGCAGGGCGACGAGGCGCAGGTCGTTGCGGCCGATGTTGACCGCGCCGGCGGGCACACGCTGGCCGCCGCGGAAGGTGCGCGGCTCGGACTCGCCGTTGATCGACGCGAGCGAGAAGGCGGCCTCGGCGGTTTCGAGGCGGGATTCGACCGGCAGCGTCTGCCCCGAGGCGAGCAGGAGCACGGAGCCGACCGGCAGCTTTTCCGGCGTCACCTCGCCGCCGGCGGCGAGGCGCACGCGCTGCGGTTTGGGTTGCCGGCTGAGCAGGCGGCGGCGGTTGCGCTCGACGGCGGCGACCTGCGCCCAGCGCCCGGTGAGCATCAGCAGGATGAAGGCGGAGACGAAGTCGAAGTAGACGAAGTGCTCCTCGCCCGCGATCCAGCCGTAGAGCGAACCCAGATACGCGCCGACGATGCCGATGGCGATCGGCAGGTCGATGTGCATGGCGCGCTCCCGGAGCGCGCGGACCGCACGGGAAAGAAAATAGGTGCCGCCGACGAGCAGGCTGAGCGTGCCGAAGGCGACGTTGAGCACGCCGAAGAGTCCGGCCCACTCGAAGGTCCGCTCCATCCCGAAGTAGGTCGGCAGGGAGAAGAGCATGACGTTCATCGCGAAGGCCGCGCACAGCCCGAGGCGCTTCACGAGCCCGCGGCTCTCCGGCTCGGCGACCGCCTCGCCCGCCGGTCCGGCCAGGTAGCCGAAGGCCTGGAGCTTGCGGGCAAAGTCGACCGCGGAGAATTCGCCGCGCACCCAGCGCAGGCGCATCGAACCGTATTGGGCGTTGACGTAGATGTCGCGGGCGCCGGGCACCTGCTGGAACACGCGCTCGATCAGCCAGACGCAGCCCGCGCAGGAGATGCCCTGCACGTCGAGCGTGAGCTCGGGCACGGGCGCGGTCGCCGCCTCCGCCTCGCGCTGCGCGGTCTCGAGCCAGGCGTAGTCGCGCGGCTGGAAGACGGCGGCGTCGGCGGGCGCGGTGACCTCGTCCTTGATCCGGTAGTAACCCGCGAGGCCGTGCTCGTGGACGAGCCGATGGACGTAGCTGCAGCCCGCGCAGCAGAAACCGGACGCTTCCATGCGGGCGTCGATGAGCGGCGCGCCGCAGTGGCGGCAGACAGGTTTGCCGCGGGGCGATTCGGCCGCGACCGGCAGGACGGCGGTGCTCATGTCAGTAGCAGACGAAGTTGGAGGGATCGGGCCCGGGGAAACCGAGCGTGGCGCGCAGGCGCCAGGAGATGACCGCGGCGGTGACCAGCGCGAGCGCGAGGCGCGTGCGGTCGAGCCAGAGCGGGGAGAGTTTTCGGCGCACCCAGTGGAACTGCGATTGCGCGAGCCAGAGCAGCGGCACGGTGCCGAGGCCGAAGGCCAGCATCATCTCGACGCCGCGCAGGGCGGAGCCGGCGAGCAGGGCCAAAGCGACGACAAAATAGAGCGGACCGCAGGGCAGCAGCGGCGTCACCAGCCCGAGAGCGGCCGCACCGGAGACCGGCGAGCGGCCGCGCCGCCACGCCTGGACTTTCCACGTCACGCGGCCGAGCACGGCCAGCTTCGGCAAGTGCCGGTCGAGCCGCAGGCCGAGGGCCACGAAGAAGACCACCATCAGCCACGGCAGCCACCGGAACGCGGAGCCGTGCACCCACGCCAACGGCGCTTGGCCGAGCCCGCCGGCGAGCGCACCGAGCGCGCCGTAGCCCGCGAGGCGGGAGAGGTGGTAAACGGACGCGACGGTGGAGGCGTCGGCGCGATCACCCCGCACCGGCATCAGCCCGCAGGCCAGCGGGCCGCACATCCCCGCGCAATGCAGGCTCGTCACCAGTCCGGCCACGAAGGCGGCGGAGGGAGAGTTGATGGCGGCGAGTTCCATGGCGGCGGGGCGGCGAAGGGCCGGTCGGCGACGCTAGCGGCCGTCGACCCGCACGAGCGGCACTTCCTGGACCTTGTGCTTCGAGGCGATCACGAACCAGGCGGTCCACGCGACCGCCTGGAGCGCGAAGGCGGCGACGAACCAGAGCCAGAGCCGCGACGGCGGTTTGCCCGCGGCAGCGGCGACGCCCCCGGTGTCCACCGCGGGGTTATTTCTTTCCGGCGCGTTCATGGCGTTCGTTCTCTTCCTCGCGCAGCAAGCGGGCCTCGGGCCCGAGAAACTCGACCTCGCGCTTCAGGGTGAATTTCCCGTCGTCATCCTCGACGTGGACCCCGAACTTGAAGGGCCCGGTGTAGCGGGCGCGCGGTTGCTGCAGAATGAGCGGCTGGACGAGTTCGCCGAGCGGGCCGACCTCGACCACCGTGTCGAACCCGGTCTGCTTGAGGCCCTCGGGAATCTGGTCGAGGCAGACGTTGAAACGCGCCGGCACGCTGCGCTTGTTGACGATGCGGACGAGGAACTGATTCCGGACGTTCTGCTCGTCGACGATGTAGGGCGCGCCCGTCATGCGGGTGAGGCCGAAGTTGGCGGGTTTCACCGTGGAGATCGCCCACGAAGCGACGCCCGCGCCGGCCAGCAGCAGAATGAAATAGAGAATCGTGCGCGGGCGGAGCCAGCGGGTGCGGCTGCCGTTGAAGGCTTTCTGCGAGTCGTAGCGGATGAGGCCGGCGGGACGCTTCAACCGGGCCATGACGTCGTCGCAGGCGTCGATGCACGCGGTGCAGCCGATGCACTCCATCTGGAGGCCCTGGCGGATATCGATGCCGGTCGGGCAGACCTGGACGCAGCGGCTGCAGTCGACGCAATCGCCGGCCGGAGCCGCGGCGGAAGGGGCGTTCCGCTGGGGTTTGCCGCGGGGCTCGCCGCGCCGGACGTCGTAGCCGATGACCATCGAGTGGTCGTCGATCAGCGCCGACTGGATGCGGCCGTAGGGGCAGATCACGATGCACAGCTGCTCGCGGAACCAGGCGAAGTTGAAGTAGAGCGCGCCGGTGGCGATCGCGATGAAGACAAACGCGCCCCAGTGCTCGGTGGGCGCGTGCGAAACCATGTCCCAGACCTCCGCCAGCGACACGTAGTAGGCGAGAAAGAGGTGGGTGATGACCGCCGACACGAGGAGGTAGAGCGCGTGCTTGAGGGCCCGGCGGGCAAACTTGTGCGCCGACATCGGCGCCGCATCGAGCGCGCGGCGCTTGACGGCGTCGCCCTCGACCCAGCGCTCGATGCGCCGGTAGACGTGGTCGAGAAACACCGTCTGCGGGCAGGCCCAGCCGCACCAGACGCGGCCGAGCAGCGCGGTGACGAAAAACAGCGAGAAGCCCAGCCCCGTGATGACGAAAAAGAGCAGCCACATGTCCTGCGCCGCGAACGTCACGCCGAACAGGTGGAAACGCCGCTCCGCGATATCGAGGAACACGGCGGGGAAGCCGCCGATCTTGATCCACGGCAGCGACAGGTAGAAGGCGATCAGCGCGAACGCGCTGATCTGGCGGGCCGTGGTGAAGCGCCCCTGCGTATCCGCCGGGTGGAGATAGGGCCGGGAACCGTCCGACCGGATGGTCGTGACGGAGTCGCGGTTGGGATGCTCGTGTGTGGGCGCGGGCATGATGCGGGGGCCCGCTCGGGGCGAAGCGGGCTGGAAGGGGGGACGGGCCGGGTCAGGGCGAGGGAACGACGGTGATGGGTTCGCCTTCCCGGTGCTTGCTCATGAGGTAGGCGGTGACCTCGCCGATCTTCTTCGCGCCGAGCACGGGCCCCCAGGTCGGCATGCCCTTGGTCAGGACGCCCTTGGTGATGAGGTCGTGCACCTGGGTCGGTGTGCCGCCGTGGATCCAGGCCTGGTCGGTGAGGTCGGGCCCGATCGCGGTCGGGTTCTCGGCCTTGCCGCGGAGGCTGGCGAGGTGGCAGGCGGCGCAGTTCGTCTCGTAGACGGCCTTGCCGGCGGCGACGAAGGTCGGGTTGCGGCTCATCTGCCAGAGGCTGGCGTCGTCGAGCTGGGCGACGGAGAGGCGGGCCGCCTCGATCTTGGCCATCTCGGCGGCGACGACCTGGCGGGGCTGCTGGCCGATCTTGAACCACTCGTAGTAGCCCCAGTAGCCGACCCAGAACACGATCGTGATGTAGAGCGTGTAGAGCCACCAATTCGGCAGCCGCTTGTCGTATTCGGTGATACCGTCGTAGACGTGCGGGCGGACGGGCTCCTGGTCGGGCGCGTTAGGAGGACTGGACTTCATGTTGGGCGGAAGGCGTGGCGGTTTCGAAGGGGAGGCGCTCGAAGCGGGAGACCTGCGAGCGGTGCATGCGCAGCGCGCGCCAGGCGACCGAGACGTAGATCGAGGCCGCGGTGAGAAAGGCGGCGAAGGTGAAGAGCGCGGCGGTGTTTTCGAAGACGAGGCGACGGAACATGGTGGAAGCGGTGGGTGAACGTTGGAGCCGGGGCGACGCGGCGGGTTACTGGCCGGCGGCCGTCTTGGCGGCGCCGACTTTCTCGTGCTTGCCGAGTTGCTGGAGGTAGGCGATCAGCGCGATGATCTCCTTGTCCGGGGCGACATAGGCGCCGGCGGCCTTGAGATCGTCGGCGATGCCCTTGGCCTGGGTCGTCACGCGCTGGTTGATCTGCTCGGGCGTCCAGTTGTCGTAGGGCACCCCGAGGGTGCGCTGCACGGAGAGCTTGGACGGCAGCGCGGCCGTATCGATCGGGTTGGTCGAGAGCCAGGGATAGGCCGGCATGTTGGAACCGACGGAGATCGAGCGCGGATCCTCCATGTGGCGGAGGTGCCAGACATTCGGATACTTCGAACCGACGCGGGCGAGGTCCGGGCCGGTGCGACGGGAACCCCACTGGTAGGGATGGTCGTAGATGGATTCGCCGAGGCGGCTGTAGTCGCCGTAGCGGAGGACGTCGGGCACGAGCGTGCGGATCATCTGCGAGTGGCAGAGGTAGCAGCCCTCGCGGACGTAGATGTCGCGGCCGGCGAGCTCGAGCGGCGTATACGGGATCTGGCGGCGGTCCTCGACGTTGGCGGCCTTGTGGGCGACGACGAGCGGGACGATCTGGATGAGGCCGCCGGCGACGACGGCGATGAAGGTGAGGATGGTGAACGGCGCGGTGTTGACCAGCAGGCGGTCATACCAGCCGGCCCAGGCCTTGCCGCGCGACTCCCAGTGGGCGTAGGCGAGGACCACGCAGGCCATGGTGCCGACGAGGCCGGCGATGCTGAGGGCGTCGGCGCCGAACATCCAGGCGCAGGCGAAGCCCGTGCCGAGGATCGAGAAGAGCACCGGCGGACTGAGGAAGGTGCCGAGCACACCGAGGCGGGCGCCGGCGGGGGCGTGTTCCGGCTCGTCGTCGTAAACCTCGATGGTGCCGTTGACCGGCTGGGCGCCGGCGAGCGTGCGCCACATGTTGTAGGCGAGAACGAGGAAGCCGACGAGGTAGAGACCGCCGCCGATCACGCGCATCAGCATGAGCGGGCGGATGGTGTTGAGCGTATCCAGGAAGTTGGGATACGCGAGCACCGTGCCGTTGTCGGCGGTGGCGTTGAGCATCACGCCCTGGGTGATGCCGCTGGTCCACATGGCGGCGACGTAGAGGAGGATGCCGACGGTCCCGAGCCAGAAGTGGAGGTTGGCGAGGGAGACGGAGTAGAGGGGCTTGTTCCAGAGGCGGGGGAGCAGCCAGTAGATCATGCCGGCGGCCATGAAGCCGTTCCAGCCGAGGGCGCCGGCGTGAACGTGGCCGATGATCCAGTCGGTGTAGTGGCCGAGGGCGTTGACCGATTTGATCGAAAGGAGCGGCCCCTCGAAGGTGGCCATGCCGTAGAACGTGACGCCGGCGGCCATGAACTTGAGCACCGGGTCGGTGCGGAGCTTGTGCCAGGCGCCGCGGAGCGTGAGCAGGCCGTTGAGCATGCCGCCCCACGACGGCGCCCACAGCATCAGCGAGAAGGTCATGCCGAGGGTCTGGAGCCAGTCCGGCAGGGCGGTGTTCAGCAGGTGGTGGGGGCCGGCCCAGATGTAGACGAAGACGAGCGACCAGAAATGGACGACCGAGAGGCGGTAGGAGTAGACGGGGCGCTCCGCGGCCTTCGGGATGAAGTAATACATGATACCGAGGATCGGCGTGGTGAGGAAGAACGCCACGGCGTTGTGCCCGTACCACCACTGGACGAGGGCGTCCTGCACACCGCCGAAAAGCGGATACGAGTGGAGCAGCGAGGTCGGGATCGAGAGGTGGTTGACGATATAGAGCATCGCCACGGTGATGATCGTCGCGATGTAGAACCAGATGGCGACGTAGAGGGCGCGCTCATGACGCCTGGCGAGGGTCCAGAAAAAGTTG
>JACCEC010453406.1_pt1 | contig 17055 bp, 14 predicted proteins | sample 7450121 | NCBI WGS metagenome assembly JACCEC01 (sample SAMN15323455, study PRJNA562643) | freshwater metagenome | isolation source: river surface water | place: USA:Blue River Watershed | collected 2017-08-18 | reverse complement strand
GCCGATGCTTGGCCACGCGACTCAAACCTTGAAAAACCCCAGCACCAATGCGAACCCTGAAATGGGTGCCTTGACCCGAACCGTCTGCACCGGCATGACCCGCGTGCGCGGCGCTTTCATCCAACACTTGCAACGAGAAGGGTTGAAGTTGCGTGCTCAGACGCGCAAGGAGTTGATCAGCAGTGATGTTCATGGTTCATTCTTGGCTTGGTCTTCAGTGGCGGGGTCTTGAATGTGGCGGCTGAGAAAGACGGCTTGGGCCAGAACAAAGACCAACATCAATCCCATGCCACCAAACAACTTGTAACTCACCCAGGTATCTGTATCGAAGTTGTAGGCGATCCAAAGATTGATGACACCCATCACGACAAAAAAACCAGCCCAACTGAACATGAGGGTTCGCCATACAGGGTCGGGTAAGTTGAGTTGAGAGCCCATCAACATCCGCAAAAAATTGCGATTGAAAAACGCATGACCCACCAGCAGCACGCCGCCCATGAGCCAATAAAGAATGGTGGGTTTCCATTTGATGAATGTTTCATCTTGGGTGATGAGGGTGGCACCACCAAACAACACGATGATCACCAAACTGACCCATTGCATCGGTTCTACGTGACCGTTTTTGCGATAAAGCCATGCGATTTGAACCAAAGTGGCCGCGATGGCCACAGCGGTGGCAATGAAAATGCCTGCGACTTTGAAAGCCACAAAGAACAACACGATGGGGAAAAAATCCAGGAAAAACTTCATGTCACTCCTTGTGGGGCTCAAACCCCAGTGCAGCGGAGTTCATGCAATAACGCAAACCGGTGGGCGCTGGCCCATCGTTGAACACATGTCCGAGATGAGCGCCACATGTGGCGCACACGGTTTCTGTTCTGACCATGCCGTGGGCGCGATCGACACGTTCCTCAATGGCATGGGGTTCGGCCGACTGGTAAAAACTGGGCCAACCGCAACCGGCATCAAACTTGGTGACCGAATCGAATAACTTGGCATCGCAACAAATGCAGTGGTAACTGCCGTCGGCCCAGTGGGACTCGTAGCGCCCCGTGAAGGGTCTTTCTGTGGCGGCTTGTCGTGTGACTTCAAAAGCCAGAGGTTCAGCCTGTTTGGCGGCCAAATGCGCGCGCCATTCAGCAGGGTTCTCGGGTAATTTCATGAGGAGCAACTGATGGAGATGGAAGAAGCCCAGTCGGGCGGGAAGGCGGCCAAAGAGGCATGTTCGGGATGCTCGTCAAAAGGTTGCGCGAGCACGGTGTGCAGTCGATCAATGCCCGAAAAATCGCCTATTTTCGCTTGTTCAATGGCCGCTTGGGCCAAGTGGTTGCGTAGCACGTATTTGGGGTTGACGCGCAGCATGTTGAGCCCTGTGTGAGCCGGGTCTTGTCCGGCCAATCTTTCCAGGTATTGCAGGAGCCACTGGTCCCAGGCGTCGGCTTGGATGAACATGTCACGCACAGGAGCAAATGAGGCGACACCCTCGGCATCTGGCCAATGCATGACCGCATGGCTGAGTCGTCGCCAAAAAATCGTGAAGTCGGTTTTCTCTGTGGCCAAGGTTTGCAACAACTGTTCAATCAAGGCATGGTCCGAGGGCCGCACCTGCGCCAGGCCCAATTTGCGGGCAAACCGCAGATCCATTTGCTGCGGATAGTCGGTTTTGAAAGTCTCCAAGGCTTCGATCGCCAAGTCCTGATCATCAATCAATGGCATCAGCGCCTGCGCCAAACAATGCAAGTTCCAATAGGCCACTTGCGGTTGTCGGGCATAGGCGTAGCGTCCTTGATGGTCCGAGTGGTTGCAAATGTGTGCGGGGTTGAAACCGTCTAGAAACTGGAATGGGCCGAAATCGATGGTCAGTCCGAGCATGCTCATGTTGTCGGTGTTCATGACCCCATGGCAGAAACCTACTGCTTGCCAATGCGCAACCATTTCTGCGGTCAATTGGCTGACACGACTCAGCAAGGCCGCGTAGCGCTGGGGGCCCGAAGAACTGTCCAACAAGTCCGGAAACTGATGGCTGATCAAAAAATCAACCAGTTGCTGGAGGTGTTCGATCTGCCCCATAGCCGCGAAATGCTCGAAGTGGCCAAATCGCAAAAAACTGGGCGCGACGCGGGTGACCACAGCCGCTGTCTCCACCTCTTCACGCAACACCTTGTCGGGCGAACCCACCAAGCAAAGCGCGCGGGTGGTGGGAATGCCCAAGCCGTGCATGGCTTCGCTGCACAAATACTCGCGGATGCTGGATCGCAGCACCGCTCGCCCATCGCCCATGCGCGAAAAAGGAGTCAACCCCGCGCCTTTGAGTTGCAATTCTTGGTATCCCGTTGGGGTTTGGATTTCACCCAGCCACAAGGCGCGGCCGTCACCCAGCTGGCCCGCCCAAACGCCAAATTGATGCCCGCTGTAAACACTGGCCAAGGGTTCGCTGCCGGCGAGTACACCAGAGCCACCCAGTGCCTGCAAGTTGTGCTCGGACCAAAAATCGTCGGGCAAACCCAATTCCTGGGCAAGCGTTTTGTTTTGCGCCACCCAGTGCAAGTCACGCAACGGTGTGGGCTGGACCGATCGCAGAAAAGGCGCACCCAAAGTGCTGTAAAGATGACGCCAAGGCAGGGAGACAGAAGGGGAGACAGTCGCTTGCATACAGGGATTGTGCACAATACCCGGCAACAACACGCACCGAAGTGCCATTAAGGAGACCTCCCATGCTGGGATTGATGCAGAGCCAAAACCTGTCGATCGCTTCACTGATCGACTTTGCCGAAAAACACCACGCGGACACTGAAATCGTTTCCAGAAGGGTTGAGGGCGATATTCACCGCAGTGATTGGGCCACGATTGCCAAACGATCACGCCAAGTGGCCAATGGTTTGGACAGTTGGCATGTTCCCCTTGGTGATCGGATTGCCACCTTGGCCTGGAATGGCTACAGGCATTTGGAAATCTACTTTGGCGTCAGTGGCAGCGGTCGTGTGTTGCACACCTTGAACCCCCGGTTGCACCCAGAGCAAATCGCTTGGATCGTCAACCACGCCGAAGACCATGTGCTGTGTTTTGACATGACGTTTTGGCCCATTGTGCAAAACATCCATGCCCATTGCCCGACGGTCAAGCATTGGGTGGCGCTGTGTGACACCGACAAATTGCCTGCCGACGCAGGCATTCCAGGTTTGGTCAGCTACGAGGCCTGGGTGCAACCGCAATCCCATGTCTACGATTGGCCTGAATTGGACGAGAACACCGCCTCATGCATGTGCTACACCAGTGGCACCACTGGCAACCCAAAGGCGGCGCTGTACAGCCACCGCTCCACCATCTTGCACGCCTATGCCTGCGCCTTGCCTGATGTGATGTGTTTGTCGGCGCGTGACAGTGTGCTCCCCGTGGTGCCCATGTTCCACGTCAATGCCTGGGGCATTCCGTACAGTGCCGCCATGGTGGGTTGCAAACTGGTGTTTCCCGGTGCTGCGCTGGATGGCAAGTCTGTTTACGAGTTGCTCGAAACAGAGCAAGTCACTTTGGCGGCCGGTTTGCCCACGGTTTGGCAAATGTTGCTGGGCCACTTGAAGGCAGGGGGTTTGCGCTTCACCCATTTGAAACGCACCGTCATCGGCGGGTCCGCTTGTCCGCCCGCCATGATCCAAGCCTTCAACGATGATTACGGCGTTGAAGTCCTCCACGCTTGGGGCATGACCGAGCTCAGTCCCCTGGGTACGCTGTGCACCCTGAAAAACAAGCACCTGGCTTTGCCGCCCGAAGAGCAAATGAAAATTCGCTTGAAACAAGGACGAGCCATTTATGGTGTGGATTTCAAAATCGTGGACGACCAAGGCAAGGAACAACCACACGATGGCAAAGCCTATGGCGACTTGTTGGTCAAAGGTCCATGGGTGGTGCGTGAGTACTACAAACAAGAGGGCGGGTCCCCGCTGATTGACGGTTGGTTTCCGACGGGCGATGTCGCCACGGTCGATCCCGAGGGGTTCATGCAGATCACGGACCGCAGCAAGGATGTGATCAAGTCTGGCGGTGAATGGATCAGTTCGATCGACGTCGAGAACATCGCCATGGCCCATCCCGATGTGGCCATGGCCGCCTGCATTGGCATGGCGCACCCCAAATGGGACGAGCGACCCATCGTGGTGGTGGTGACAAAACCAGGCGCGGCATTGGAACGCGATGACTTGATCCGTTTTTACGAGGGCAAGATTGCCAAATGGCAAATCCCTGACGATGTGGTGTTTGTTGACGCCATACCCCTGGGCGCCACAGGGAAAATGCTCAAAACCCGTTTACGTGAACAACTGGCCGATTACAAACTGCCTGCTTGAATCGGCTGAACCGGCGCCAACCAGCCCATTGCTAGGGGATTCCCTAGCGAGAGGGCAGGTTGATTGACGTTAGGCTCGTGCATCTTTGCAAGTAAGGAGAAAAGAATGCGGTATTTCAAATGGGCTGGCGTGTTTGCATTGGGCCTTTTGTGTGCGGGACAAGCCGTGGCGCAAAAAGGCGAAACCGTCAAGATCGCCTGGATCGATCCGCTTTCTGGCCTGATGGCTCCGGTCGGCTCCAACCAACTCAAAACACTGCAATATCTGGCTGAGGAATACAGCAAGAGCAATGCGGCTGGTGTGAAATATGAAGTCATCGGCCTGGACAACAAGCTGAGTCCCGCCGAAAGCCTGAACCAACTCAAATCGGCCATCGACCAAGGCGTTCGTTACATCACCCAAGGCAATGGCTCCTCTGTGGCAGGCGCGCTGATTGACGCGGTCAACAAGCACAACGAACGCAACCCTGGCAAAGAAATCATCTTCCTCAACCATTCGGCGGTGGACCCTGATTTCACCAACAGCAAATGCAGCTATTGGCACTTCCGCTTTGATGCAGACACCTCTATGAAGATCGAGGCACTCACCACCTTCATCAAAGAACAGCCTTCCGTCAAGAAAATTTACCTTCTCAACCAAAACTACTCGCATGGCCAACAGGTGGCCAAGTACGCCAAAGAAAACCTCGCCCGCAAGCGCCCTGACATTCAAATCGTGGGTGAAGACCTGCACCCACTGGCTCAAGTGCGGGACTTTTCCCCCTACATCGCCAAAATCAAAGCCTCGGGTGCTGATTCAGTCATCACAGGCAATTGGGGTTCTGATCTGGCCTTGTTGGTGAAAGCTGCCAACGAAGGTGGTTACACAGGCAAGTTCTTCACTTACTACACCGGTGTCACAGGCACACCAACCGCCTTGGGTCAAACCGCCGAAGGTCGTGTGTTCCAAGTCAGTTACGCCCACTACAACATGGGTGGTGTGATGGGCAAACACATGGCGGGTTTCAAAGCCAAATACAACGACGACCTCTACACCGGTTCCATGGTCAGCATTTTTGACATTCTTTCCAATGCCATGGCCCAGGCCAAGTCCACTGACCCTGTGAAAGTGGCTGCTGCCATGCACGGCATGAAGTTCAAGGGTTTCAATGGCGACATGGAAATGCGCAAACTCGATCACCAGTTACAGCAAACCCTGTATGTCACGGTGTGGCAAAAGGCTGATAAAAAATACCCCTACAGTGCTGAAAACACAGGCATGACCTTGGCGCCTGTGAAAACTTTCGAGCCTTATGTGTCGAGCACGCCCACCAGTTGCCAAATGAAAATGCCCGGGTGATTCGCATGTCGAAAGATTGATCGCATGGAGTTTTTTTTAGTCTCCATGCTCAACGGCTTGAGCTATGGTCTCTTGCTGTTCATGCTCAGTTCAGGGTTGACGCTCATCTTCAGCATGATGGGCGTCCTCAATTTCGCCCATGCCAGCTTTTACATGGTGGGTGCCTACTTGGGGTACACCTTGTCCGGGGTGATGGGTTTTTGGTTGGCACTGATCGTGGCCCCGGTCCTCACAGGTCTGGCCGGTGCGCTGTTCGAGAGCCAAGTCCTGCGGCGCGTGCACAAAATGGGGCATGTGTCCGAGTTGCTGGTCACCTTTGGTTTGTCCTACATCGTGCTCGAGTTGGTTCAACTCATCTGGGGCCGCGTGGCCGTGGAATTCAATCCACCTTCTTTTTTGCAAGGCCCTGTCTTCACCTTGATCAACCATGCCGAGCAAGGCTTGTCATTGGTGATGGGGGCGGCAGGACCTCTGTGTCAGTCGACTGACAGCGCGGTGCGGATCGTCTGCACACCGTTTCCGGCCACTCGTGCATTCATCATGGTCACCGCCTTGGCGATGGTGGTCAGTTTGTGGTGGGTGCTGACGCGCACCCGTGCGGGTTTGATCATCCAAGCCGCCTTGACACACCCTGAAACCGTCGAAACTTTGGGACACAACGTGCCACGCATCTTCATGCTGGTGTTTGCCATGGGCACAGGCCTAGCGGGCTTGGCGGGCGTGATTGGCGGGTTCACCTTCATCACCGAGCCGGCCATGGCTGCCACCGTGGGTTCGGTGGTGTTTGTGGTGGTGGTGGTGGGCGGCATGGGTTCGCTCAGTGGCGCATTTTTGGCTTCGCTGTTGATCGGTGTGATCCAAACCTTTGCCGTGGCCGTGGACTATTCCATCTTGCAATTGCTGAAAGACATGGGTACCACGCTCACGCCGGACATGCAAAACAACACCATGCTCAAACTGTCGGTGTCGCAAATCGCGCCCATCTTGCCGTATTTGTTCTTGGTGCTGATTCTCATCTTCCGCCCTCGGGGCCTGCTCGGAACGCGCGACACATGACGACTTCTTCCAACGCTGTTTTGCAAAGCACCATCATTTGGTTGGGCTTTGCAATGCTTTTGCTGGTTGTGCCTTGGGTGTTCACCAGCAATTTGTCCCTCACCATGTTGTCTCAGATGGGCATTGCCATCATCGCCTGCCTGTCTTACAACATCCTGCTGGGACAAGGTGGCATGTTGAGTTTTGGTCATGCGGTTTACACCGGCATGGGCAGCTACCTCACCATCCACGCTTTGAATGCGGTGGCGCAAGGGCATCTGCACATGCCTGTGATGCTGTTGCCCCTGGTGGGCGGCTTGGCGGGTATGGCTTTTGCGGTCTTGCTGGGCTTTGTGACCACACGCAAATCGGGCACGGCGTTTTCCATGATCACCTTGGGCATGGCTGAATTGGTGTTTGCCATGTCGCTGATGTTTGCCGAGTTTTTTGGCGGTGAAGCAGGTGTTTCTGGCAACCGTGTGGTGGGTGATGCTGTTTGGGGGATCACATTTGGACCACAACGACAGGTCTATTTCCTGATCGCGGTCTACACCTTCATCTGTGTCGGCTTGTTGTATGCCCTCACGCAAACACCTTTGGGTCGCATTTTGAATGCGGTGCGTGACAACCCCGAGCGGGTGGAATTCATTGGCTACAACACCCAGCAGGTTCGTTACCGGGCTTTCATCATCGCGGGTTTTTTTGCGGGCATTGCAGGCGGTCTGGGCGCTTTGAATTTTGAGATCGTCACGGCTGAAGTGGTGGGCACTGGACGCTCTGGGGCCTATTTGTTGTTCACTTTTTTGGGTGGCGCCACCTTCTTCTTTGGCCCGATCTTGGGGGGCATTTTGATGGTGCTGGCCTTTGTGTTGTTGTCCGAACTCACCAAAGCATGGCTGCTTTACTTGGGTCTGTTGTTCTTGTTCATGGTGGTCTATGCGCCCGGTGGTCTGGCAGGCATTTTGGTGTTGAACTGGCGCATGTTCAAGGCGGGGGCCTTGCCAAAGTTGTGGCCCAGTTATCTGGGCTTCTTGTTGGCTGCCGCGCTGATTTTGGCGGGCGCGGGCGCTTTGGTTGAAATGATTTATCACCTGCAACTCAACTCGGCCTCAGGTGGCGAACTGCCATTTGCCGGCTGGGTGCTCAATACCAACGAGTCCAGTCATTGGGTCTGGTCATCCACCGTGCTTTTGCTGGGCTTGGGGGTTTTTGAAGCGGTTCGCAGGCATTTCAACAGCGCTTGGGAACAGGTGCAAACACAACTGGTGAAGACTTCGCAAGTGGGGACCGCATGAGCCAGCCCATGTCACTGTCTCTCAAATCGGTTCGCAAGCAATTTGGCAACACCGAAATCATTCGCGGCTTGGACCTGGACGTGGTCAGCGGTGAGCGGGTGGCGGTGATCGGCCCGAATGGCGCCGGCAAATCCACCATGTTCAACCTCATCAGCGGTCGCTTTGCGCCCACCAGCGGTGAAATTCATTTGAACGGGCAGCGCATCGACGGCTTGAAACCCTATGAAATCAATCGATTGGGTTTGTCTCGCAGCTTTCAAATCACCAATATTTTTCCCAAGCTGAGTGTCTTTGAAAACCTGCGTTGTGCGGTGCTCTGGAGCTTGGGTCATCGCTATAGCTTTTGGAAATTTTTAGGCCGTCTCCACGACGCCAATGCACTCGCCCACGAGTGGATGGAAAAAATTCACCTCCACGCCAAGCATGATGTGTTGGCCATGAACCTGACCTACGCAGAGCAACGCGCCTTAGAAATCGGCATCACCATGGCGGGTGGTGCCAATGTCATCTTGCTGGACGAACCTACAGCAGGCATGAGCAACAGCGAAACCGAACGCTTCATTGAACTCATCAAAACCGTCACCCAAGGCAAAACCCTGCTGACCGTGGAACACGACATGGGTGTGGTGTTTGGATTGGCTGACAAGATCGCTGTCTTGGTCTATGGCGAAATCATCGCTTTCGATACACCCGACAAAGTGCGAGCCAACCCCCGTGTGCAAGAAGCCTATTTGGGCAGCATGGAAGAGCAGGGTCACTGACATGCTGCAAATCCACCAACTTCATGCTTATTACGGCAAAAGCCATGTGCTGCAAGGTGTCAACTTTGAAGTCAAGCAAGGTGAAATCGTGGCCCTGTTGGGACGCAATGGCTCTGGGCGCTCCACCACCGCCAAAGCCATCATGGGCTTGGTCCATTGCGAAGGTGAGATGCATTTCAAGGGCCAGAGCCTGTTGCACCGCAAGCCCTTTGACATCGCGCACATGGGTTTGGGCTATGTGCCTGAAAACCGCGACATCTTCCCCAAACTCACGGTGCACCAAAACCTGTTGTTGGGTTTGAAGGGTGACAAGCCCACTGGCCGCTGGGATTTTGAAGACATGTACACCTTGTTTCCCCGCCTGCGCGAGCGACAGCACACCGAAGCAGGGGTGTTGTCAGGTGGTGAGCAGCAAATGCTGACCCTTTGTCGCACCCTCATGGGGGACCCGGACCTCATCATCATCGACGAACCGACTGAGGGATTGGCCCCGAAAATCGTTGCTTTGGTGGGCGAGTTTTTGCGTGAATTGCGTCATCGAGGCGTGTCGGTCTTGCTGATCGAACAAAAACTCACCATTGCCATGAACATCTCTGACCGCGCCCTGGTCATGGGCCATGGCAGCATCGTGTTTGACGGCACCCCCACGCAACTGCGTGAAAACGCTGGGGTGCGTCAAGAATGGTTGGAGGTATAAAATAGAACGAGCGTTCTTTTTTATACTTTTCTCCATCTCCCATCCTCCTCGAATCCCCGCATCTGACAAGGAATCCTCATGAGTGCTGATTACGCAGTTCACGGCAATGTGGCCGTGATCACCCTGAACAATCCGCCGGTCAACGGCCTCGGCCTGGCCACGCGGCAAGCATTCATCCACGGTTTGGACCAAGCCGTGGCCGATCCTGCGGTGCAGGCCATCGTGGTCACGGGTGCTGGCAAAGCCTTTTCAGGTGGTGCGGACATCAAAGAATTCGGCTCACCCAAAGCTTTGCAAGAACCGAATCTGCTGAACCTGATCACGGCCCTGGAAAACTGTCCCAAGCCCACCGTGGCGGCCATCCACAGCGTGGCCATGGGCGGCGGTTTGGAGTTGGCATTGGGTTGCCACTACCGCGTGGCCGCGCCAGGCACCGATGTGGCGCTGCCTGAGGTCAAGCTGGGCCTGATTCCTGGCGCTGGCGGTACACAGCGGCTGCCTCGCGTGATCGGTGTGGAAGCCGCCCTCAACATGATCGTGAGTGGTGAAGCCATCAAGAGCGAGATGCTGGCCATGTTGCCAGGCCAGAAACTGTTCGACGAAATGGCCAGTTCCAAAGAAAACGTGGTCACCGAGGCCATCGCATTTGCCCAAGGCGTGATCGGGACTTCACCCCTTCCGCGCGTGCGTGATTTGCCCTGCAAACATCCCAATGCCGATGCGTTCTTCAAATTCAGCACCAACATGGTCAACGGCATGACCAAGGGCAAGTACCCCGCACCCCTCAAGTGCATTGAAGCGGTGCAAAACGCCACCAAGATGAAATTTGACGACGGCATGACCGCCGAGCGCACCATCTTCATCAACTTGATGTGGACCCCCGAATGCCGCGCCTTGCGTCATTTGTTTGTGGCCCAACGCGCCACATCCAAAATCGACGATGTGCCCGCAGACACGCCCAAACGTGAGATCAAGAGCGTGGCGGTCATCGGTGCAGGCACCATGGGTGGTGGCATCAGCATGAACTTCCTCAACGCGGGCATTCCCGTCAAGATGTTGGAAATGAAGCAAGAAGCCTTGGACAAAGGTCTGGCCGTCATCGAGAAAAACTACCAAGCACAAGTCAAAAAAGGCAAGCTGAAGGAAGACAAATTCCAACAACGCATGGCTCTCTTGTCCACCACCCTGAATTACGAGGACTTGAAAGACGCCGACCTGGTGATCGAAGCGGTGTTCGAGGAAATGGGTGTCAAAGAGCAGGTGTTCAAAAAGCTGGACGAAGTGATGAAGCCCGGCGCCATCTTGGCCTCCAACACTTCCACCTTGGATGTCAATGCGATTGCACATTTCACCAGCCGTCCCCACGATGTGGTGGGCTTGCATTTCTTCAGTCCCGCCAACGTCATGAAATTGCTCGAAGTGGTGCGTGGATCTGCCACTGGCAAAGACGTCATGGCCACGGTCATGGATGTGGCCAAGAAAATCAAGAAAACAGCGGTGGTCTCCGGTGTGTGCGATGGTTTCATCGGCAATCGCATGATTGAACAGTACAGCCGCCAAGCTGGCTTTCTCATTGAAGAAGGTTGCACACCGCAACAAGTCGACAGGGCAGTTGAGAAATTTGGTTTTGCCATGGGTCCTTTCCGCATGGGCGACTTGGCTGGCAACGACATTGGCTGGGCCATCCGCAAGCGCCGCTATGTGGAAAAGCCCGACATGAAATACAGCAAAACCGCCGATCTCTTGTGCGAGCAGGGCCGTTTTGGGCAGAAAGTGGGCAAGGGCTGGTACGACTACGTGGCGGGTAAGCGCGATGCGATTCCCAACAAAGACGTGGAAGACATGATCGCCAAGCACCGCACCGAGATGGGCATCACACCTCGCAAAATCAGCGACGACGAAATCGTGCAGCGCTTGGTGTTCTCGCTGGTCAATGAAGCGGCCTACATCTTGGAAGAGGGGATCGCGGCCCGCGCCAGTGACATCGACATGGTCTACATCACCGGCTACGGCTTCCCGATTTACCGCGGCGGCCCCATGCTTTACGCCGATCAATTTGGCTTGTTCAATGTGGTCCAAACCATGCACCGCTTTGCACAAAACCCGCACGACGACGCCCAATTCTGGCAACCAGCCCCCATGCTTGCGCGCTTGGTGGCTGAAGGCAAAACATTCAATTAAGGAACCATCATGACCAATGCTGTCATTGTTTCAACCGCCCGCACGCCTTTGGCCAAAAGCTGGAGAGGCGCCTTCAACATGACCCACGGTGCCACTTTGGGTGGTCATGCCGTCAAACACGCCATCGCACGTGCAGGCATAGAAGCCTCTGCCGTCGAAGACGTCATCATGGGTTGTGCCAACCCCGAGGGTGCAACAGGCGCCAATATCGCGCGTCAAATCGCGCTGATGGCCGACTGCCCGATCACAGTGAGTGGCTTGACGGTCAACCGTTTTTGCTCGTCTGGCTTGCAAACCATCGCACTGGCTTCGCAACGTGTCATCGCGGGCGAGGGCGATGTCTATGTGGCTGGTGGCGTGGAGAGCATTTCTTGCGTTCAACAAGAAATGAACCAACACATGTTGATGGACCCGGCCCTGAACAAAAAGAAACCCGAAATCTACTGGAACATGCTGCAAACCGCCGAGCAAGTGGCCAAGCGATACCACATTGGTCGCGACGCCATGGACGAGTACGGCGCGGCCAGCCAGCAAAAAGCCTGTGCCGCCCAAGCAGCCGGCAAGTTCACGGATGAAATCGCACCCATCACGGTGCAAGCAGGTGTGGTCGACAAAGTCATGGGCATGATGACCAAACAGGTCACCGTCAGTGTGGACGAAGGCCTGCGCGATGGCACCACCAAAGAAGGCATCGCTGGCATCAAGCCCGCCATGCCAGGCGGCGTCGTGTCGGCCGGCAATGCCAGCCAGTTTTCAGACGGTGCAGGTGCCTGTGTCGTCACCAGCGAAGCCTATGCGACGCAGCACAATTTGAAACCCCTGGGCCGCTTCTTGGGCTTTGCAGTGGCGGGTTGCGAGCCCGACGAAATGGGCATCGGTCCTGTGTATGCCATCCCCAAAGTGCTCAAGCGTTTGGGTTTGAGCATTCAAGACATCGACTTGTGGGAGCTGAACGAAGCCTTTGCGGTCCAAGTGCTGTATTGCCGTGACAAACTGGGCATTCCCCCCGAGCTGCTCAACGTCAACGGTGGTGCGATTGCCGTGGGTCATCCCTATGGCGTGAGTGGTCAGCGTTTGACAGGCCACGCCTTGATTGAAGGCAAACGCCGGGGTGCCAAACGCGTTTGCGTCACCATGTGCATTGGTGGCGGCATGGGCGCGGCGGGCATCTTTGAGGTGCTCTGATCGCATCTCAACGCTGTCTGATTGAACCAGCCCCATGGCACTTCGACACACCGTTGACTTCTTGCTCTACAACTGGTTGTCCGTTCAGGGGCTGACCGAGCGCCCGCGCTTTGCCGATCATTCGCGCGAAACCTTTGATGCAGTGCTCGACACTTGCGAGCGCATCGCGCGTGAAAAGTACGCGCCGTTCAACCGCACCGTGGACATCGAAGAGCCTGCCTTTGATGGCGAGAAAGTGATCTTGCCCGCATGCACCCAAGATGCGCATGACGCCTATGTGCAAAGTGGCATGTTGAGCGCGGCTCAAGACGAAGACATCGGTGGCATGCAGTTGCCTTACACCGTTGAGGCCGCGGCCAATGCCTTTTTTGCTTGTGCATCGGTCAGCATTGGCGGCGGCATGCTCACCGTGGGCAATGCGAATTTGCTGATGAAGCATGGCAGCGACTTGCAAAAACAAGTGTTTGCGCTCAATGAATTCAACGGTCGCTTTGCAGGCACCATGTGTTTGAGCGAGCCACAAGCCGGCTCGTCCTTGTCCGATGTCGCCACACGCGCCACCCCCGATGGTGATGACCATGCATCCGATCCTTTGGGACCCCGCTATCGGCTCAAAGGCAACAAGATGTGGATTTCCACCGGCGACCACGAGTTGACCGAGAACATCATCCACCTCGTGTTGGCCAAAATTCCAGGCGCAGATGGCAAAACCATTGCAGGGACCAAAGGCATCTCCCTGTTCATCGTGCCGAAAAAATTGGTCGACCCTCAAGGCCAACTGACTGGCGAACGCAACGACGTGGCTTTGGCCGGCCTCAACCACAAACTCGGATGGCGTGGCACGGTCAACACCTTGCTGAACTTTGGTGAAGGCAAATACCCGGTGCGTGGCCAAGCAGGTGCCATTGGCTATCTGGTCGGCGAACCCGGCAAGGGTTTGCAGTGCATGTTCCACATGATGAACGAGGCCCGCATTGGGGTGGGCTTGGCCGCCACCATGTTGGGTATGGCGGGCTATCAGGCATCGCTGGATTACGCACAGAATCGCACCCAGGGCCGCCCTGTGGGCCCCGCGGGCAAAGACCCCGCTCAACCACCGGTGCGTCTGATTGAACACGCCGACATCAAACGCATGTTGCTCGCCCAAAAAGCCTATGGGGAAGGCGCACTGGCGCTGGGCTTGTACTGCGCTCGACTGGTCGATGATTTGCACACTGGCGATGAAGCCCAACAACACCAAGCACAATGGTTGCTCGAGGTGTTGACCCCGATTGTGAAAAGCTGGCCCAGTGAATGGTGTTTGGAGGCCAACAGCTTGGCCATTCAAATTCATGGTGGTTATGGTTACACCCGAGACTTCGCCGTGGAGCAGTACTGGCGCGACAACCGCTTGAACATGATCCACGAGGGCACGCATGGCATTCAGGCCATGGACTTGCTGGGTCGCAAGGTCTTGCTCGAACAAGGCAAGGGTTTGAAGATCTTGGGTGAGCGCATGCAAGCCACCATGGCCCTAGCTTACGATGCGACCACCCAAGCCCATGCACAAGCTTTGCAACACGCTTGGCAAGAGGTGGTGGAAACCAGCCACTTGGCTTGGCAGGGTGACAACCCCACCCTCAGCTTGGCCAATGCCGTGCCCTTCATGCAAGCCTTTGGTCACACGGTATTGGCTTGGATTTGGTTGGATGTGGCCTTGTCCAGTTCCGGCCACGATGCAGCCGACCTGGGACGTCGCCAAGCTTGTCAATTTTTCTACCACTATGAGCTGCCCAAAATCGGCGCTTGGCTCCAGGTGGTGCGTACGCGAGACGCCACTTGTGTCAACATGCCCGAAGACGCCTTTTGATTGTTTGAAAGCCCCCCATGTCCCGCAATGTGAAACAACTGTTCGATCTCTCTGACAAAACCGCCCTGGTGACAGGGGGCTCACGTGGACTGGGTTTGCAAATGGCGTTTGCATTGGGTGAAGCAGGCGCCAAGATCATGTTGAGTGCTCGCAAGGCCCCGGAACTGGAACAAGCAGTGGCCGAACTCCGAGCTGCAGGCATCGATGCCCATTGGATCGCGGCCAACTGTGCAGACCCCGCCGACTTGCAACAGCTCGGTGCGCAAACATTGAAGCAGTTTGGCCATGTCGATGTCTTACTCAACAACGCAGGTGCGGCCTGGGGTGCGCCCGCCGAGGACCACCCGCTGGAAGCCTGGGACAAGGTGATGAACCTGAACGTGCGGGGCTATTTCATCCTCAGCCAATACATCGGCAAGCACAGCATGATTCCCAGACGCCGTGGCAGCATCATCAACGTGGCCTCGATCACCGGCTTGGGCGGCAATCCCACAGGCATCAACACCATCGCCTACAACACCTCCAAAGCCGCCGTCATCAATTTCTCCTGCGCACTGGCCGGGGAATGGGGCGTTCACAACATCCGCGTCAACTCGATTTGCCCCGGTTTCTTCCCCAGCAAGATGACCGCCGGCACCTTTGAAACCTATGGCGAAGACGCCTTGAAATCCCGCGCACCCTTGGGCCGCCTGGGAGACGACGAAGACCTCAAAGGCATCACCTTGCTTTACGCATCGGATGCTGGCAAACACATCACCGGCCAATGGTTGGCCGTGGACGGCGGCGTGAGCTGCATCACCAGCGGATAAAACAGGAGACACACATGCCCCAAAACCCCCAAATCCATTTGGTCAGTCGCCCCAGTGGCGAACCCACAGCCGACAACTTCAAACTGGTCACGCTGGACACGCCTCCTTTGCAAGACAACGAGGTGCTGGTGAAACACCATTACCTGAGCCTGGACCCTTACATGCGTGGTCGCATGAACGACACCAAGAGTTACACCGATCCCCAACCGCTCAACAGCGTCATGATCGGCGGCACGGTCGGTGAGGTGGTGGAGAGCAAGAGTCCCAAATTTGCGGTGGGTGACAAAGTGGTCGGCATGGGCGGCTGGCAAACCTACAGCGTGGTCAGTGCCGAAGCCACTGGCATGCTGCGCAAGGTGGACACCACCCATGTGCCGATCAGCCACTACCTCGGAGCTGTTGGCATGCCTGGTGTGACCGCCTGGCATGGCTTGGTGCGCATCATCAGCCCAAAAGCTGGCCAGACACTCACGGTCAGCGCGGCCAGTGGGGCGGTTGGCAGTGCATTTGGGGCCTTGGCCAAAGCGCGCGGTTGCCGTGTGGTGGGCATCGCCGGCGGCAAAGACAAATGCGATTACGTGGTGAAGGAATTGGGCTTTGATGCGTGTATCGACTACAAAGAACACAGCGACTACCTGTCCTTGTCCAAAGCCTTGAAGTCGGCTTGCCCCAATGGCATTGACGGTCATTTTGAAAACGTCGGGGGCATGGTGCTCGATGCCGTGATGTTGCGCATGAACCAGTTTGGCAGCATCGCGGTGTGCGGCATGATTGCGGGCTACAACGGCCAACCCATCCCCATGGCCAACCCTTCCTTGATTTTGGTCAATCGCATGAAAGTGCAGGGCTTCATCGTGAGCGAGCATCCTGCAGACTGGCCAGAGGCTTTGAAAGAACTGGGCACCTTGGTCGGCAGCGGTCAATTCCGTCCCCGTGAAACCGTGGCAGAAGGTTTGGCGAACGCGCCACAGGCGTTTTTTGGTTTGCTCAAAGGCCGTAACTTTGGCAAACAAGTGGTGAAAATTTGATGATCCTCCACCATTACCCGGCTTCACCTTTTGCCGAAAAAATCCGTGCTGTGCTGGGCTTCAAGCAACTCGATTGGCAAAGTGTGACCATTCCCTCGGTCATGCCCAAGCCCGATCTGATGCCTCTCACCGGTGGATACCGCAAAACCCCGGTGTTGCAAATTGGCGCGGACATTTACTGTGACACCTCGCTGATTTGCGATGTCTTGGAACACCTGGCGCCCACACCCTCGCTCTACAACCATGCGCCCAAGGGATTGGTCCGCAGCTTGGCGCAATGGGCCGACACCCTGTTGTTTCCCGTGGCCATGGCCTACAACTTCCAACCCGCAGGGGCTGCCCATGTGATGGCCAGCTTCACCCCTGAAACTGTCAAAGTATTCGCGGCAGATCGCCAAGCCATGCGAGGGGGCGGTGCGCGCATGCACCACGCCGATGCCACCGCCATGTACAAAAGCCATTTGCGTCGCATTTCCAGCATGCTGGAAGGGCAAGCGTTTTTGCTGGGTGAAGCACCTTGCTTGGCCGACTTTTCGG
>JACCEC010396572.1_pt1 | contig 17062 bp, 16 predicted proteins | sample 7450121 | NCBI WGS metagenome assembly JACCEC01 (sample SAMN15323455, study PRJNA562643) | freshwater metagenome | isolation source: river surface water | place: USA:Blue River Watershed | collected 2017-08-18 | reverse complement strand
AGCTGGCTTGGTTTCGGCTGCGGGCGCGGGGGTTGGTTTCGCTGGCTCTGCAGGCTTTGCGTCGGCCTTCGGAGCTGGTGCTGGGGTTGGTGCTGGCTTGGTTTCGGCTGTGGGTGCAGGGGTCGGTTTCGCTGGCTCGGCAGGCTTTGCGTCTGATTTCTCCGTTTCCTTCTTCTTTGCTTCCTCCTCTTTTACTTTGGCTTCGTCGGCCGCTTTCTTGGCTTCAGCCTCTTTCTTTTTCTCCTCGGACTGTTGCTTGCCGATTTCTTCCATCTTTTTCTGGATGTCGGTCGTCTGCTTCCCCTGGCGCGCGTACAGCACGGAAATGCCAAACGTGAGGACGAAGAAAGCGGTCCCGAGCCAGCGCGTGATATTACCGAGCACGTTGGTTGTTTGCGCTCCGAAAAGAGAATCTGTCATTCCACCACCGAACGCGGCACCGAGCCCCTCGTTTTTCGGGCGCTGCATGAGAACGACGAGAATGAGCAGCAGGCTAACAATCACCTGCACGAAGAGGAGAATCTTGATGAGAATGGACATACGAGAGGCTTTTTGGCCAAGAACGGGAAAGAGTCCCCTTTTTCCAGTTGGGATGCAAGCCGCATTGGGCTGCAGAGAGTTTAGGTGAGTGGACTCGTCGCGGGGTGGGTTGTGACGGGTTGCTAGCGATACGGAGCGGCGTTAAGTTAGTTTCATGAAAAGCTCCCCCCTCGGTTCTGAGTTGGCGCGGTGTTTATTCGGTGTCGTGATGATGCACCTGACTGCGGGGTTGTCGGAGGGTCAACTTGTGGCGGGGAGAGTCCCGGAGGCGTTGTCCGTTTTCCCCGATGCCGCGCAGGAGGATGAGGTTGATGATGTTGAGGCTGAGGGGGATTTTTTTACGGAGAATTTGAATCCCCATGGAAATTGGGTGGAGGTGTCTGGGTACGGGAATTGTTGGCGACCGACGGGAGTGGCCGAGGGGTGGCGTCCGTATTCTGAGGGGTATTGGGCGTATACGGATGTTGGGTGGACGTGGGTGAGTTATGAGCCTTTTGGGTCGGTGGTTTACCATTACGGGCGCTGGTTGCGGTTGATGGATGGCGGGTGGGCTTGGGTTCCGGGTCGTGAGTGGGGGCCGGCTTGGGTTTCTTGGCGGCATGGCGACGAGTATGTGGGCTGGGCACCGCTTCCGCCGGAGGCGCGATGGAGGTCCGACACGGGGATTAGCACGTGGGTTGACATGACTGCGGGCATTGGTCCTGGGCACTATCAGTTTTGTTCGGTGCGAGATTTTGGCGCTCCCTTGATTGCCCGAGTGATTCTGTCGTCGGCGAGAAACGCCTTGTTTGTGCAAATCACGCAGAACGTGACTAACATTAGCTACCATAATCGGCGTCCGTTTTGCGGGGGGCTTGCGTACGACTGGGTTGCGCCGAGGTGCCAAAAACCAATCCCGCGGTTGCGGGTCGTGTGTGAGGAGCGGGTGGATCGGATTCGTGAGCGTTCGTATTTGGACGGGAGGCGTGACGGCTTCCAAGCGGGATTGGCGGCTGGGCGTCAGGGGGAGTTATTGGTGGTGCCGGCGCCCCGCACGGTGAATATTGCCTCGGTTTCAGGGAAGGTGGGTAAGCCGACATCGCGTGTGGAGGGCAGTTCGGTCGATAACGGGTGGCGAGGGGTTTCGGATCGAGATCGGCGGCAGTTGGAGTCGTCGATGGCGAGAGATGTCGCGGGGTTGACTCCAACGGTTGCACCGGCGCGAAAACCGGGTCTTTCGGAGCTGCGGAATGCTCCTCAGCCGGTGGGCAGGGTTGAGAAGGGTGAGGTGCTTTCGAAGGGAGGCGCGGCCCCAGTTGTCGCACCGGTGGGCGTTGGGCGCTCTGGCGCGGCTTCCGAGATAGCGGGACGCGCGGGGAGTCGCAGCGGTGAACTTGGGCGAGATGACACTGGCCCGAGCAAGGCGCAATCGGGCAACCAAGAGCGAGAGATTTTTGACGCGACGATGAGGCGTGATGCCGCCTCCTTTGCGGAAAAGCGGAGGTTGGAGGGGGCAAATGTTGGGAGCGCGAGGCCGAGCGGAGCGGCAGTCTCCCAAGGAACGCTCTCGTCGGAGTTGAGTCCGCCGGTTGGTGCGAGGGGCGGCGGGCTGAGAGATTCGAGCCCGATGCCACAGAGTCCCGGTCCGAGCGTCTCTCCCACGCGAAAAGCGATTGATGGATTGCGCGAACAGGATCGGCGCGCTGAGGAACTCCGGCGGCAATCGGAGGAGTTTTCAAAGGCGCGGTCTCCCCTCGGTCAGGGAGGGACGGGTACGGACAGAACGCAGTCGCCATTTGGGAGCGCGCCGTCCAATCGATTTCCGACGAGTGACGGGCGTTCCTCTGCCGCGGAGGTTCAGAAATTTTCAGTGCAGGGGAAGGCTGCTCAATCGGCGTTTGATGCGCAGAGGCGGGAGCAACAGCGTTTGTTGGAGGTTCAAGCTGCGCGCGAACGCTCCGTTCGCACGCAGGCGCCCGTTGGGGCGTCGGGAAATCAGCGGCTTGTGGCACCGGTGAACCAGCTTGGTGGAGCCCCTTCCGTTGCGCCGCGCCAAGGCGGAACGGCGGCCTTCGGGGCGGCTCCTGCGGTTGGGGGACTGGGGGCGCCGATGAAGGGAAACCCTTCGGGGGGCACGTCCTCTTCTGCGGCGAAAAAGAAAGAAGAGGATTTCAAAAAGTAGGGGTTATGGAGTTCGGTGGATGAGGTGTTTGTGGAGGAACTCCATCCGTTTCCGTGTCGCGTAAGGCGTCTCTGCCGCTCCGTGGCCCGTTGAGGGCATCACGAGCAGTTCAAAGTCTTTGTCCGCTTTCACGAGCGCGTTTGCGACTTGCATGGTGCTTGCCGGGTCAACGTTGGAGTCGACCTCTCCAACGATCAGTAACAGGTTTCCTTGGAGTCGTTGTGCATGGGTGACGTTCGAGTTGTCGTCGTACCACGGTCCAACGAGTCCCATCCACGCCTCGTTCCACCAAATTTTATCCATTCGGTTGTCGTGGCATCCGCAATCTGCGACGGCGGTTGAATAAAAATCGCCGTGATGGAGGAGTGCTGCGAGGGCATTTTGTCCGCCCGCGCTGCCGCCGTAGATTCCGACTCGAGACAAATCCATCCACGGCCTAGTTTTGGCGGCGGCCTTCATCCAGACGATCCGGTCGGGAAATCCTGCGTCCTTGAGGTTGCGCCAAGCGATGTCGTGAAAGGCACGGGATCGCCAGTTGGTGCCCATGCCGTCGAGTTGAACGACGACTGCGCCCAGTTCAGCGATGGCGCGCTGTCGAGGTAGTGGGGTCCAGGCTTTTGGAGTAAAGTGACCGTGCGGCCCAGCGTAGATTTCTTCGATAACTGGGTATTTTTTGGAAGGGTCAAAGTTTGAAGGACGAATGATGATTCCGTGGATGGCGGTCGTTCCGTCACGACCTGGCGCGCTGAATCGCTCGGGAAGAGGCCATTCGGAGGATGTTGTTGTGAGTTGGGCATCTGCCTCGAGGGTGAGGAGAAGTTCTCCGGTTGTGGCATTGCGAATCTCGGTGGCGGGCGGGTGATCAACTCTGGACCATCGGGCGACCAACCAGCGATTGTTTGGTGAGAGGAGAAGGCTGTCGTCATCCGGTGCCGGATGATTTGAGCGGCAATGGGTGCCGTCCGCTGTGGTGAGGGCGGTGATATCGATTTGGTCGAGGCGCGCGCGGACAAGGTGGATGTGATAGGGGTCCTGCTCGGAATGATTTCCGGAGACGATGAGCCAGAGGGTTCGTGATTTTGGGTCGATACGATGAATGTTTCGGAAGTTCCACTCCCCCTGAGTGATGGGATTCAGGAGGGTTCCGGTTTTCCCATCGAATCGGTAGAGGTGGTTCCATCCGGAGCGTTCACTCGCCCAGAGGAACGATCCGTCGTCGAGCCACTCGAGGAGGGTTTTTTGGGAGTAGTCGATGAAGGTTGGACTGGTTTCATGGACGAGGGTTTGCGTGGTGCCGTCGCGGTGGATGGCCACGACCTTTTGCTCCTGATGGCCTCGACGGTTGTAGAGGGCGGTGAATGCGTTGAGAGTCGGGTTCCAGCGGAGGTGATCGATGCTCCACGCGTCGATGAAGGTGGTCTTGTCGAGCGGTAGAACGGTTTTGTCGGGGACATTGATCAGAACTGGGCTGAGTTCCGCGATTCTGTCCCCCGGCTTGAGGTACTGATGCTGATGAAGTTTGGGTTGTCGTTGATCTTTGGGAGCGGCCTCGACGAAAGAGACCGTGTGCTTCTGTTCCGGCTTTCGTTGGATGCAGAGAATTCGGGTGCCGTCCGCGGACCAGATGAGCGGGCCGACGTAGGCGTTGTCTTGGGTTCCGTCAAATGTGAGTGGCGAAGCCTCATCGGCGGGAGTTGTTTGCCAAAAGACGTTATGGTCTTTCAGGAAGGCCTTGGCGGTGCTTTGCGGTACGGTGGGAGGCTGAGCCGGATGGGGAGAGAGGGGGTCGATGAAGACAACGGGATGTTTTTCGGATGCGCGGAACGCTGCCATGGTCTGGCCAGAGGGATGCACTGCGTGCCAGACGTGTCCCGAAAAAGTGTGCTGCCGGTGCTCGCCTTTTGGGGGGACGTGGGCGTAAGGACGTCTTTTGCCGGAGCCATCAACCCATTCGAGGCGGAGGGGAACGTCAGTACGGTTCACGAAGGTTAAGTCCATTTCGGAGCCTCCGGACCTGCTTCGCTCGTTGGGATTTACCTGTGACGATCGCGGAGGCTCCGGGAGTGGTTTTGAGGTCCATTCGCCATGGGATTTGGTCCACTGAGCATCGTTCAAATCGAATGCAATCAACTCGAGGTCTTTGTTGAACGTGAGGTTTTGAATCGGAAGATTTGACGGACGGAGGTTTGTTTTTTGTGCGGCCGAGATGGACGCGGCGAGTTGGTGATGATCAAAAGCAGGGCGTTGGCTTTTGTTGAGGCAATCGACGAGGATGAACTGGTGAGATCCGCCTGGTTGGGATTGTTTGAACCAGAACGCGTTACCGGGTTCGATCCATTGGGGTTGCGGGCGTGGGACGCGGAACGATTCAGGGACACGCTTTGCGTAATCGAGGGCGCGTTGCACTTCCGGAATCTTGGAGGTTGCTTGAGCTGCTGGGATTAGGAGAAGTGCGGCGACGATGGGGCAGGCAAAAACCATGCGCATGATGTTTTGAGTTAGCATGAGGGGCGAATGTGGGTGACTTCGCCGGAGTGCAGGATGCGTTCACATCCTTCTGAGGTCATCAGAACCAAATGTCCTTCTGAGGTAAGATCCAAGGCGCGGCCGGAGAGGGATTCTCCATTGAGACTGAGTTTAACGGATTGGTGGAGGACACAGGAGAGGGTTCGAGCTCGCTCGATTACGGTCGAGAAGCCGCGATCTGAAATGGAATCATCGAGGTGGGATAGAGATTCTAAGATTTGTGATACCAATGCATTGCGGCAGGTGGCTGCGGGGGTTTGAATCTTCAGCGAGGTCGCCGTTGAGCGAATCTCTGGAGGGAAGTCTGAGAGGGAGTGGAGGACATTGATTCCGATGCCGAGGACTGCGTAGGGGCCTCCGGCAGAGGTTCCCGTTTCAGCGATGATTCCGGCAACCTTAGCGGTGCCAATCCAAAGGTCGTTTGGCCATTTAATTTTCACTGGAACGTTCAGATTGGATCGGAGCGTGTCCGCGACGAGCGTGGCCGCTGCCGTGGTGATGCGTGGCCAGAGGAGTGCGGGTTGAATTGGCCTGAGAAGAACTGACATCCAGAGGCCGAGATTGGCGTCGGATGCCCAAAGTTTTCCGTTCCTTCCGCGTCCGGCCGTTTGTTGTTCGGCGAGGAACACAGCTGGTGTGGGGAGGTTGTTGAGTGCGGCTTGGTGTGCCAGGTCATTCGTGCTGCGCGTGGATTGATAGACCGAGATGGAGCGCGGGGCTCGTGACTCTGGGATTTTGGACAGGATGAAATCTCCGATGAGGTGTTTCGGAGATTCTGAGAGAGTTAGGCCGAGGACTGGATGAACAGTGAATGTGAATCCCGCATGTTCCATTGCCTGCAATCGGGAGCGCACGGTTTCCTGGGAGGCTGAGCAGTGGTCTGCGATCTCGGGGATGGTCGCGGACCGAGTGTCTAAGAGGCGCAGGATGAGGGCATCCATCCGAATTTACGAAAGGATTTCCATGGAGATGTCGACGGCTGGCGCGGAGTGAGTGAGGGCGCCGACAGAAATGAAATCGACTCCTGTCTCAGCGATGGCGGCCACGGTTGAGAGGTTGACGCCTCCGCTTGCTTCGAGCTTTACGCGACCGGCGTTCATGGACACCGCCTTTTGGAGGGAATCCAAGCTCATGTTATCGAGGAGAATAACATCGACGTGAGAGAGGGTGAGGAAGAGGTCAACCTGTTCGAGTGTGTCCGCTTCGATTTCGATTTTGATGTGTGGATGAAGGGATTTGAAGTGCTGGATTCGGTCTTGGAGAAGATGGATTTCGGCGGCGGCGATGTGGTTGTCTTTCACCATGACCATGTCGTAAAGACCGATCCGGTGGTTGGTTCCTCCGCCGGCGAAGACGGCTTCTTTTTCGAGGAGTCGAAGTCCGGGAGTTGTTTTTCGTGTGTCGAGAATACGGGCTTTGGTGTGGGAAACGGCTTTGACGTAGTGGCTTGTTAGCGTGGCGACGCCGGAGAGTCGCTGGAGAAAGTTGAGTGCGGTGCGTTCAGCGGAGAGCAGGGTATTTGCGGGTGCGGTGACGGTGAGTATCGAGGTGTCGGCCTGGACGGGGGTTCCGTCGGCGGAACAGACCGATATTTTCGGGCTTTGGCAAACGCGCTGAAAGACTTCTGCGGCGACCTTGGTGCCGGCAACGATGAGCGGTTGCTTGGCAAAGAGTCGGGCGGTGGCGGGGGCGGAATTGGCGAAAAAGAGAGCAGAAAGATCGCCTTGGCCGATGTCCTCGTTGAGTGCGTTGCCGACGGGGTCATGCGGGGGGAGGGCTCGTGGATGCATATCGGATAAAAAAAAGACCAGGCTCAACGAGAGTCGAGGCCTGGTCTTTGAAAAGTTTTCAGTGGTTCATCCGAAGGACTACTTTTTGAATCCTTTAACGCTTTTTGCCGGAGCAGCAGGCGCGGTGTCTTTGGCGCAAGCGCCGAGACCGAAAGCAACTGCTACGAGTGCTACGAGTGCGGTGTATTTCATGGTGTGATTTCCCCTCCTTTCTAAGCCAGTGGGCGCTTCGAGGATTGCGGAACGGTGCGGTGTCGACAAACTTTTTCACGATTGAACACAACCGGTTGTGGTAACCGGTTGTCGCAACGGTGCTATGTTGTGTGTCTATCTCGTTTGTGGGGGTGATGGTGGTTCACTGTTGATTTTGGTTCTTTGAGGAATCGGGCGGAGGTGCCGGTGGGCTAAGAATGGATTCTTCTGACTTGTTTAGAGGGCGTGAATCGGGCAGGGAGGAGGCTCACAATATGAGCAATCAATCCCAGAACACTCTTCCCAAGCTGCACAATGCGATGTGGCCTGGTCTTGTTGGAAAAGAACCCGGAACGGATCATCCGCCCATCAGCCTCGAGCGGATGCTGGAGATGACGGCGGCGGCTACCGTGGATGGACAGAAGTTTGACGGGGTTGATTTGTTTCTCTTTCACCCGCATACGGATCCTGATGCGAGTGTGGATGACATCAAACGGATGGCGGATTTGATTGCATCGAAGGGGCTTGCTGTTGGCTCGTTGGTTGCCCCTGTGTGGCCGGGGACGGTGGGTGATTCGGCGATGGGGTCGCCTGATCAGCGCGCGAAGTTTGTTTTGGCGGTGAAGAAGGCGTGCCGGGTTGCTCGGATTTTGAATGACCACGGGGTGAGGCGTTACGGGGTGATTCGGATTGATTCAGCGACAGGGCCGAGTCACTGGGTGGGAAATGCGGCGGCTGGGACAAAGCTGATTGCGGAGACGTTCCGCGAGGCCGGGGTGGTGGCAGCTGCGAATGGGGAGCGACTGGCGGCTGAGGGCGAGATTTGTTGGGCTGGCATGCATTCGTGGAGGAACATGGTTGAGCTGCTGGAGACGGTGGGGATGCCGGGAACGGTTGGATTCCAAGCTGATTTGGCGCATACGTATTTGTACCTGATGGGTTACAACGCTCCGGAGCATGCGCTGTTGAAGGACGGGTATTCGAAGGACGACTTCAAGGCGGCTTACACCAAGATGACGGATGCTTTGCGGCCTTGGACGATTGATTTCCATGTGGCTCAGAACGATGGAACGGTTCACGGCACGGGTTCGCACGACAAGACGGGGCGGCACTGTGCGGCAGATGATCCGAATGGGAAGTTGGATATCGCGGAGTGCTCAGCGTACTGGCTGAAGGATGCGGCTGCTCGCGGTATGCAGCACGTTTGTTGGGACGGATGTATGTTCTCGAATGCCGTTTTGGAGGACCAGCGGACCTGGAACACGATTCTTGGAGCGATGCTGAAGGTTCGTGCATCCGCAGGTTGGTAGGCTTTGTAAGTATTTTGTCGTGATCTAATTATGTCGAAAAAAACACTGAACATTGGGATTGTGGGATACGGATTCATGGGACGCACTCATGCGAACGGATTCCGGAAGGCCTCGAATTTTTTCAATCTTCCGATGCAGCCGGTTTTGAAGGCTGCGTGCGGGAGGGATGAGAAGAAGTTGAAGGAGTACTGCGACAAGTGGGGCTGGGAGTCACATGAGACGGACTGGCGCAAGCTGATTGAACGCAAGGACATTGACGTGATTGATATTTGCACTCCGAATGATTCCCACGCGGAGATTGCGATTGCGGCGGCGCGTGCGGGGAAGATGGTGATGTGCGAGAAGCCCTTGGCGATGAATGGGCCGCAGGGCGAGGAGATGGTGCGCGAGATTGAGAAGGCCGGCGTGCCAAACATGGTTTGGTACAACTATCGCCGAGTGCCGGCGGTGACGTATGCCAAGCAGTTGATTGATGAGGGGCGTTTGGGGCGGATTTTTCATTACCGAGCGAAGTTCCTCCAGGATTGGACGATTAGCGCGGATTTGCCGCAGGGTGGTGCTGGGTTGTGGCGGTTGGACGCTGCGGCAGCGGGGTCGGGTGTGACGGGTGACTTGCTTGCTCACTGTATTGACACGGCGTTGTGGTTGAACGGGAACATCGAGAGCGTGAGCGCGATGACGGAGACCTTCATCAAGGAGCGCGTGCACACGGGGACGGGTCAGAAGCAAGAGGTGAAGATTGATGATGCCTGCGCCTTTTTGGCTCGGTTCAATAATGGGTCCCTGGCGACTTTTGAGTCGACGCGTTATGCGCGTGGCCACAAGGCTTTGTACACGTTGGAAATCAACGGTGAGAAGGCGTCGATTTTCTGGGATCTCCATGACTTGCACCGGTTGCAGTACTTTGACCATCGTGACGAGGGTCCGTTGCGTGGATGGCGCTCGATTCATGTGACGGATGGCGATCATCCGTACATGGGCAATTGGTGGGTGCCTGGTTTGCAAATTGGTTATGAGCACACTTTTGTGCATCAGGTGGCCGACTTTATCACGGCGGCGGCTGAGGGTCGTTCGGCATCTCCGACGTTCCGTGACGCGTTGGAGACGCAGTATGTGTGCGATGCGGTTTTGGCATCGGCGGCGAGTGGTGCCTGGACGCAGGTGAAGCACGCCTGATTGGGCGAACGATGAGGCCGGCTTCGAGGTTAAACTCGGAGCCGGTTTTTTTTGCTTTTTGGCGATGGGGCTTAGGAAGGAAACGCGAGGTGTTGGTTTTTCCGTCGCTTGGAATCAGCACTGCTTTAGTGCTTGGGTATGAAGCATTCTCTTTCCCGACTGGTGTTGGTGCGCGCAATCGCGGGGCTGACTTTCATCGCTTGTTCTGAGGGGTTTAGCGGCGAGGCATGGACTCAGTTTTTGGGGCCGGGTCGGAACAACGTGGTGACGGATGCGCCGGGATTGCCGACGGGTTGGGATGCGGGGCGTGTGAAGTGGAAGGCCGCGATTCCCGGTGAGGGGTGGTCTTCTCCGTTGGTGGCGGATGGCATGATTTGGATGACGACGGCGACGGACGAGGGGCGTTCGCTCCGTGCGGTGGCGGTTGATTACGCGACCGGGGCGGTCGTAAAGGACATCGAGGTATTTCGGTTGGAAGCAGCGCCAACGAAGCACAAGCGGAACTCGCATGCGTCTCCGACGGGCATTTTGAGTGGGGGCCGGTTTTACGTGCACTTCGGTACGAACGGTACGGCAGCGTTGGATGCGAAGACGGGGTCAGTGATTTGGAAGCAAACGGACTTGAAAGTGGACCATCAGAATGGGCCGGGCGGTTCGTTGACCGAGTACGGTGATTTGTTGTTGGTGCCAGTGGATGGGATGGATGTGCAGTATGAGGTGGCTTTGGAAAAGGCGACAGGGAAGGTTGCGTGGAAGTCCGAACGGTCGGCGCAGCCTTTCCTCAAGACGCTGGCGCCGGATCGGCGGAAGGCGTACGGAACGCCTGTTTTGATGAAGACCAGTGACGGTGTGGTAAGTTTAACGACTGCATCGACGCGTCTGTACGCATTGGATCCGGCGACGGGGGTCGAGAAGTGGCATGTGAACTACGGCACGGGATTTTCGAATGTTCCGTTGCCGGTGAGCGACGGGAAGACGTTGGTGATTTGCACGGGCTTTATGAAGCCGGAGGTTTGGGGGGTGAAGTTGGAGGGGGCGAAGGGGGACGTGACAGAATCGCATGTCATTTGGAAGCAGAAGGGTCAGGCGCCGGATCAGACGACTCCGGTGATTTCAAATGGGATGGTTTTTATGGTTTCGTCGGGCGGGATTGCGTCGTGTTTGGATTTAGAAACGGGCGATTTGAAGTGGCGTGAACGGATTGGGAGTGACTTTGCGGCTTCGCCGTTGGTTGCGAACGGGTTGGTGTACTTTTGGGATGCGCAGGGCAATGCAACCGTTGTGAAGGCGTCACCAACGTACGAGGTGGTTTCCAAGAGCACGCTGGGTGATGGTTTCATGGCGTCGCCCGCCGTGGTTGGAAATACGCTGATTTTACGAACCAAGACCGAGCTGTATCGCGTGGAATGACGGGGCTCCGCCGCTTTTGCGCTGCGGACTGGATTGCTTGAAAGTCGGCTGTGGTGCGGATTATCGTCCGCGCCATGTCTTCTGATTCTGTCTCGGCCTATTCACGCAAAAACCCTTTCCCAGCTTTACATCGGGTGAATCGGATGTTGTCCGGTTCTGGGTCGGGCAAGGAGACGCGTCATCACGAGATTTGTTTGGCGGGCTCGGGATTAGCCTATGAGGTCGGTGATTCGCTGGGGGTGTTCCCGAGCAACAATCCGGCGTTGGCGGACGAGATTTTAAGTGCGGCGGGATTACTTGGATCGGCAGAGGTGACCGGTGTGGATGGTCAGGTGAAGTCTTTGCGAGAGTTTTTGATTCGGGATGTGGTGATCACGACACCTGGAAAAGAGTTTTTGGCGGCGGTGGTGGCGAAGGCGGGTGATTCGGCGTCCGATTTGGCGGCGCTTACGCAGGACGCATCAAAAAAGAAGGAGTTAGACGCTTACCTTTGGGGACGCGAGGTCATTGATTTCCTATTTGAGTACAAGGGGTTGCAATGGGAGGCATCTGAGTTTGCGAAGGCATTGAGAAAACTTCAGCCGCGGCTGTATTCGATAGCGTCGAGCCGCAAGGCGGTGGGAGAGGCGGTGCACTTAACGATTGCGACTGTGCGCTACGAATCATTCGGGCGTTGTCGGGAGGGGGTCGCATCCTCGTATCTGGCGGATCGTTCGGCGGGTGGCACGGTGCCGGTATTTGTCCATACCGCGAAGCATTTTAGACTTCCTGAGGATGCAGCGAGGGACGTGGTGATGGTGGGTCCGGGGACGGGGGTTGCGCCGTTTCGCGCATTTTTGCAAGAGCGTGCGGTGACGGGTGGGTCAGGTCGGAACTGGTTGTTTTTCGGGGAACAACGTCGTGCATCGGATTTCCTTTATGAGGAGGAGTTAATGGAGTGGCAGCGGCGGGGCGTTTTGTCGGGGTTGGATCTGGCGTTTTCGCGGGATCAAGCCGAGAAGGTTTACGTTCAGCACCGTATGCGGGAGCGTTCGGCGGAGTTGTATGCGTGGTTGGAGGGCGGGGCGTATTTTTACGTGTGTGGAGATGCGGAACGGATGGCGAAGGATGTGGAGGCGGAGTTGGTGGCGGTGGTTCGTCGGGAGTCGGGGCGGTCGGAGGAGGCAGCGTTGGAGTATGTGAAGGCATTGAAGGACGCGAAGCGTTACCGCAAGGATGTGTATTGAGCCAAAGCCGGAGGGCTTTGGGTGGATTCGCTTGCGGGGTGATTTGCCGTTCTTGGGGAGGTCTGCTAGGGCGTTGGTTGATGATTGCTGGAATTGATTTAGGGACGACCAACTCGCTGATCGGGGTTATGGAGGCGGGGTTCCCCGTGCTTTTGGCGGACGGGGACGGTGAGCGGATGACGCCTTCGGTGGTGGCTTACGGTGCGGGAGGAGGGGTGACGGTGGGCAGGCATGCTGTTGCGGTGAGGGGGATGGAGGGGACGGTTATTTCATCAGTTAAGCGATTGATGGGTAGAAGATTGTCTGAGGTTGAGGCTTGGGAGGGCGGGGCGCTGTGCGCTGACGCAGCGGGGAAGTTGGGGATCCAAGCTGGGAATCGCTGGGTATCTCCGGTGGAGGTATCGGCGGAGATTTTGCGCAAGCTGAAGGCGGATGCAGAGCGTGCGGTCGGGGCCACGATTGATCGAGCGGTGATTACGGTGCCGGCGTATTTTAACGATGCGCAGCGCCAGGCGACGCGTGCGGCTGGCGAGTTGGCGGGATTTGTGGTGGAGCGGATTTTGAATGAGCCGACGGCGGCGGCGCTGGCTTACGGGTTGGACCGATTGGGAGAGCGTTCGAGGGTTGCCGTTTACGATTTGGGAGGTGGGACTTTCGATGTTTCGATTTTGGAGATGAGCGAGGGGGTTTTTCGCGTGTTGTCGACGACAGGGCATACTCGTCTGGGGGGCGACGATTTGGACTCAGCGTTGGAGCTTCATTTGTGTGAGCGGATGGGTTTGGCGTTGGGTGAGGGGCCACTCACGAGTGGGGTGTCACGGTCGCGGTTGCGTGCGGAAGTGGTGCGTGTGAAGCACGCGCTTTCTGACCGGGAGCGCGAGACATTTTGCGTTCCATTTTTGGAGAGGGGCGGTGGTTCTTTGGAAGGGGTTGTGGAGCGCGCTGAGTTTGACGCTGTGGTTGCTCCATGGTTGGAGCGGACTCGAGGGCTGTGTTTGCGTGCGTTAGCGGATGCGGGTCTGGCGGTGGAAGACCTCTCTGCGGTGGTGCTTGTGGGGGGCAGCACCCGGATTCCGGCGGTTCGCCGCATGGTTGCGGCGATTTTTGGACGCGAGCCGGACATTTCGCAGCATCCCGATGAGGCAGTTGCGGTGGGGGCGACGCTACAGGCGGGTATTTTGGAGGGGACGGTTCGTGAGGCGTTGTTGTTGGATGTGACTCCTTTATCGCTGGGGATTGAGACTTACGGGGGGTTGATGAACGTGATTATTCCTCGGAACAGCTCGATTCCGTGCAAGGCTGGCGAGTTGTTTACGAATGCGGTTTCTGGCCAGCGTTCGATGTCTGTTCGCGTCCTGCAGGGGGAGCGGGAGATGGCGGATGACAACTGGGAGTTGGGTCGGTTTGAGATTCCTTTTGAGGCGGCGGAGAAGGGAAAGGCACGGGTTGGAGTGCAGTTTACGATTGATGTGAATGGGGTTCTGTCGGTTTTGGCGCGTGATGTGGGAACTGGGCGTGAGACGGAAGTTCGGATGTCGAGCGCTGTGGATGTGAGTGACGAGGCGGTTGAGAAGATGTTGGAAGACAGCTTGGAGCACGCGTTTGAGGACATGGCGGCTCGTGTTTGGACGGAGGCGCGAATGAAGGCGGAGGAAATGATTCCTGCGGTGGAGGCGGCGATGGGTTTGGTGGGCGAGGAACTGGACGATCGGGAGCGGGCCGAGGTTGGGATGGCTTTGGCGGAGGTGCGTGCAGCGCTGGAGGGTGGCCGGGGGGATGTGTTGAAAGCGGCTGCTCAGCGACTGGACGATGTGACGCAACGATTGGCGACATTGATGGTGTTGCGGGTTTCGGGTCAGTAGGGATTCAGTAACGTCCTCAGTTTGGGTTGCATGGTGGTGGGTATGGGGAGGATGGCTTTCCTGGGGACGTTGGATCGTTTGACAGATGTTTTCGGTTCGGGCTTGCCCAGAGCGCCTTGAATCAGGCTCAGTGAGAGGAACCACCTCATGGATACGTCTATTCGCTCTCTAGGCACTTGCTCGTTTACTTCCCCCCTGAAGCACGGCAACACCCCCAGTGCGGTTTTCCGCACGGACGCTGAGAGGGTTCTGTACGACCACTCGCTGCCGGGTGCCAGTACGGGAACGGGTGTTTGTTTCGAAGTGGCGGGGCCGCGTGAGCGCCTCTTTTTTGATCCGGCGAAAACGACGGCTGGGATTGTGACGTGCGGCGGGCTTTGTCCGGGTTTGAACGACATCATTCGGGGGATTGTGACGCAGTGTCATACTCGGTACGGGGTGACGCGGACGTACGGTTTCCGTTACGGGTACCAGGGGTTGGTTTCGCGGCACGGGTTTACGCCGATGGTGTTGCGGCCCGAGAGTGTGGCGCAGATTCACAATTTTGGCGGGACGATTTTGGGGAGTTCGCGTGGACCTCAGGACATTGGGGAGATGGTGGATTTGTTGGAGGAGATGAAAGTGGATTTATTTTTTGTGGTGGGCGGGGACGGGACGTTGCGCGGAGCTTCGTTGATTGCGGAGGAGTGCTCCAAGCGGGGGTTGAACAAGGCGGTGGTTGGGATTCCGAAGACCATTGATAACGACATCATGTTTTTGGATAAGAGTTTCGGGTTTGAGACGGCCTTTGCGAATGCGGTTCAGGCGGTTCGATCGGCTTATGTGGAGGCGACGGGTTCCCAGAACGGAATCGGGCTTTTGAAGTTGATGGGACGGGATTCAGGGTTCATTGCGTGTTACGCGGCATTGGCGGGGAGTAATGTGGATTTTGTTTTGATCCCTGAGGTGGATTTCAACCTTGAGGGTGCGGGCGGGTTGTTGGAGGCGCTGCACTACCGGATTGCGAAGCGGAAGTCGGCGGTGATTGTGGTAGCGGAGGGCGCAGGCCAAAATCTGTTGGCGGAGGGGGGAGGCACGGATGCTTCAGGAAACAAGTTGCACGGCGACATCGGTTTGTATCTCCGAGATCGGATTAATGGTTTTTTCAAGGAGCGGCGAGTGCCGGTGAGTGTGAAGTACATTGACCCGAGTTATTTGATTCGCTCGGTACCGGCGAATCCGCAGGACAATGTCTATTGTTCGATGTTGGCGCAGCATGCGGTTCATGCCGCGATGGCGGGCAAGACGGGGATGATCGTGGGGCGTTGGCACGGTTCGTACGTGCACCTGCCTTTGGATTTGGTGACGCACGGTCGTCGGAAGGTTGATCCGGACGGGGACCTTTGGCACTCGGTGTTGGAGTCGACGGGACAGCCGGCGCGGTTGATGTAACGGATGTTTCGTTTGCGACTCGGATTTCGTGACGGCATTCTGCTGTCATGAACGTTTTGATTTTGGCGGCGGGCTACGCGACTCGCCTGTACCCGTTAACGTTGAATCAGCCCAAGCCGTTGCTGGAGGTGGCGGGCAAGCCGATGATGGAGTGGGTGATTGATCATCTGGCGCCGATTCCGGAGATCGAGTCGGTTTACGTGGTAACGAATCACAAGTTTGCGGGGCATTTCGAGCGATGGGCGGAGGGTTATCGTTCTGGGCAACCGCGGCTACGGTTTGAGGTGATTGATGATGGGTCGACGGGTGATTCCGATAAACTGGGGGCGATAGGGGACTTGGATTTGGTGATTCGGAGAGCGGGGTTGGATCGATCGGATTTGATTGTGGTTGCGGGGGACAACCTTTTTTCCGAGAGCTTGGCGGGGTTTGGAGCGGCTTGTGCTGCGGCGGGTGGCCCCGTTTTGGGGGTCTACGACGTGGGGAGTCTTGAGCAAGCGCGGAAGTACGGTGTGGTGGACATTGCGGAGGGGGGGATTCTCAGGGGGTTTGAGGAAAAACCGATGGAACCCAAGAGCACCAAGATTGGGATAGCGCTCTATTTCTATCCGAAGGCGGTTGTTGGGATGGTGTCGCAGTACTTGGCTGAGGGTAACAACCCAGACCAGCCCGGTAGGTTTGTCCAGTGGCTGTACCCGAGGGTGCCAGTTCGGACATGGGAGGTCCCTGGTGTTTGGTTTGACGTGGGAAGCCGAGAGACATTGGAAGAGGCGAACCGGCTATTCGGTGCCTTTCGTGCGTGATTGAGCCACGTTGGCGAGGCGCTTCCGCTTTTATTCCATGAGCGCGGCGACTTCGCGGGCGGCGCGTGAGCCTGCTCCCGGGGTGCCCAGGTGGCGAATGACTTCCTCGAAGGCCTGCTGTTGTGCCTGACGTCGCTCTGGCTGGGTGAGGAGGAGCTCGAGCGCGTCTGCGATTGCGCGAGGGCGGGCGCCTGTTTGAAGAAACTCAGGGAGAATTTCCCGTCCAGCGAGGACATTTGGCATACCGAGATGGGGGACTTCCACCAGCATTTTGCCAATCCACCATGTGGGCCATGCCACTTTGTAGAGGAGGACGGAGGGGAGGCCGAAGTAGGCGGCCTCGAGGGTGGCGGTGCCTGAGCAGACCATACCGGCGCCTGCCTCTTGCATGAGCGGGTAGAATCGGCCGCAGCGGATTTGACAAAAGCCGGGGTCATACTTTTTTGAGCGCAGGAACTCGTTCATTTGCGCGGCGAGCGAGGGGGATGCCGCTGCGGCTTCGAAACGGAGTCCGGGGAGGCGGCTTGCCAGCTCTTTTGCGGCTTCGAGCATGACGGGAAAGAGGTGGCGGATTTCGCGCGAGCGGCTTCCTGGGAAGAGGCCGATGAGGGAGGGGTCGCGTGGGGTTGGCTGTT
>JACCEC010461299.1_pt1 | contig 17065 bp, 14 predicted proteins | sample 7450121 | NCBI WGS metagenome assembly JACCEC01 (sample SAMN15323455, study PRJNA562643) | freshwater metagenome | isolation source: river surface water | place: USA:Blue River Watershed | collected 2017-08-18 | reverse complement strand
CTATGCCGCAGCCAAAGGTGCTATCGATAGCTTCACCCTAGGCTTGGCCAAAGAAATTGCTGGCGAGGGGATTCGCGTCAATGCCATTCGCCCAGGCCTCATTGACACTGAAATTCACGCCTCAGGCGGACTGCCCAATCGCGTCAAAGAACTTGAGCATTTGGTGCCCGCCAAACGCGGCGGCTCCGCCATGGAAGTGGCGCAAGCCATTGTGTGGTTATTGTCCGACGATGCCAGTTACACCACGATGAGCTTGATCGATGTGTCGGGCGGGCGATGATGTCTGAGGCCCCTCCAAAAATCATTTACTACTGGGAAGACATGCAGCCAGGCACCGAGCGTGACCTGGGAACGATCACGCCCACACGCGAAGACATCATAGCGTTTGCCACGCAATTTGACCCTCAGCCTTTTCACCTCAACGACGAAGCCGCGAAGGCTTCTGTGTTTGGTGGCTTGTGCGCCAGCGGTTGGCACACCTGCTCTATGGCCATGCGCCTGATGGTGACCAACTTTTTGCAACACTCTGCCAGTCTAGGCTCGCCAGGTTTGGAGAATGTGCAATGGAAAAAGCCGGTATTCCCCAACGACACCTTAAGGCTCAAGCACACCATCTTAGAAACTCGCCCTATGCGCTCTAAACCGGATGTCGGTTTGGTCCGCACCGCCTGGGACATGCACAACCAGCAAGGCGACAGTGTGCTGCACATGGAAGGCTGGGGCATGTTCAGACGCAGGCAGCCCACAAACGATTAACATTCACTCAATTCAAGACTTCAAGACGACCATGACCGCCACATCCATTGCCCACTACATTTCTGGCCAACCCGTCCCCGGCACCTCTACGCGTGCGCAAGACGTTTTCAACCCTGCTACAGGCGCCGTCACGGGCCGTGTGAGTTTGGCCAATGTTCAAGACGTAGATCAAGCGGTGGCAGCAGCGCAAGCGGCCTTCCCCGCCTGGGCCGACACACCGCCCCTGCGCCGCGCGCGCGTGATGTTCAAGTTTTTAGAGTTGTTGAACCAACACCGCGATACCTTGGCGCGCATGATCACCGCCGAGCACGGCAAAGTGTTTACCGATGCACAAGGTGAAGTGACGCGGGGCATCGACATTGTTGAGTTTGCCTGTGGCATTCCACAATTGCTCAAAGGCGACTTCACCGATCAAGTCTCTACCGGCATCGACAACTGGACCCTGCGTCAGCCCCTGGGCGTGGTGGCGGGCGTCACGCCCTTTAACTTCCCCGTCATGGTGCCCATGTGGATGTTCCCTGTGGCCATTGCCTGTGGCAACAGCTTTGTCTTGAAGCCCAGCCCGCTCGACCCCAGCCCCAGTTTGTTCATGGCCGACTTGCTCAAGCAAGCGGGTCTGCCCGACGGCGTGTTCAACGTGGTGCAAGGCGACAAAGAAGCGGTTGATGCATTGGTAGAGCACCCCGATGTCAAAGCCATCAGCTTTGTGGGCTCAACCCCCATTGCCAACAGCCTGCACGAAAACGGCGCGCGCCACGGCAAACGCGTGCAAGCCTTGGGCGGCGCTAAAAATCACATGGTGGTGATGCCTGATGCCGACATTGAGCAAGCCGTGGATGCCTTGATTGGCGCGGCCTACGGCTCTGCTGGCGAGCGTTGCATGGCCATCAGTGTGGCCGTGTTGGTTGGTGATGTTGCCGAAAAATTGATGCCTCTGTTGCTGGAAAAAACACGTGCGCTCAAAGTTTTGAACGGAACCAACTTGGCTGCCGAAATGGGACCCATCGTGACCGCTGCAGCCAAGCAACGCATCACGGGTTACATCGATGCTGGCGTGGCGGAAGGCGCGAAGTTGTTGGTGGATGGTCGTCAGTTTGATGGCGCCAAGGCCGGCGAGGGTTGTGACAAGGGCTTCTGGTTAGGCGGCACTTTGTTTGACCACGTCACCACCGACATGAAGATTTACAAGGAAGAAATTTTTGGCCCGGTGTTGTCATGTGTTCGCGTCAAAGATTTTGGCGAAGCGGTGCAAATCATCAACGACCACGAGTTTGGCAATGGCGTGAGCTGCTTCACGCGCGACGGCAATGTGGCGCGCGAATTCTCACGTCGCATTCAAGTGGGCATGGTCGGCATCAACGTGCCCATTCCTGTGCCCATGGCATGGCACGGCTTTGGCGGCTGGAAGCGCAGTTTGTTTGGTGACATGCATGCCTATGGTGAAGAGGGCGTGCGGTTTTACACCAAGCAAAAATCGATCATGCAGCGCTGGCCCGAAAGCATTGGCAAGGGCGCTGAATTTGTGATGCCCACAGCCAAATAATTTTGCAACGCCATCCCTCTCAAGCCGCCTCATGAACGACAGCACCTTTGACTACATCATCGTGGGCGCCGGCACAGCAGGTTGCCTGTTGGCCAACCGACTGTCTGCGGACGCCAGCAAACGGGTGCTGTTGATTGAGGCTGGCAAACGGGACGACTACCACTGGATTCACATCCCTGTGGGCTATTTGTATTGCATTGGCAACCCACGCACCGATTGGCTGTACCAAACAGAAGCGGCCGATGGTTTGAATGGCAGAAGCTTGCGCTATCCGCGCGGCAAGGTCTTGGGCGGTTGCAGCAGCATCAACGGCATGATTTACATGCGCGGCCAAGCGCGCGATTACGACCAGTGGGCGCAGATCACTGGCAACGATGATTGGCGCTGGGACCAATGCCTGCCCTATTTCAAAGCCCACGAAGACCATTACAAAGGGGCCAACCCACTGCATGGTGCCAAGGGCGTTAAGCCAGAACTGTTTGACAGCGCAAGGTCTACTGACAATGCGTCCGCTGACTATTTCAAAGTCCTCAAAGCACGACAAGCCGGCGGTGAATGGCGCATTGAAAAACAGCGCTTGAGTTGGGATGTACTCGATGCGTTTTCGCAAGCGGCACAAGAAGCAGGCATTCCGGCCACTGAAGATTTCAACCAAGGCAACAACGAAGGGGTCGCTTATTTTGATGTGAACCAGCGCAATGGTTGGCGTTGGAATACCGCCCAGGCTTTTTTGCGTCCCACTTGTTATGCACGACCTAATTTTGAGTTGTGGACCCAAGCGCAAGTGGCGGGCTTGGTCATTGAAACCGATGCCGATGGTGCCAAGCGCTGCACTGGCGTGAAAGTATGGGATGGCCATCAACTGGTCACGGCCACCGCCACGCGTGAAGTGGCTTTGAGTGCCGGCAGCATTGGCTCTGCGCAAATTTTGCAACTGTCTGGCATTGGCAATCCTCAGATTCTTCAATCGGCCGGTGTTGAGATCAAACACGAATTGTCTGGCGTGGGAGCCAACTTGCAAGACCATTTGCAAATTCGCTCAGTCTACAAAGTGAAGAACGCCAAGACCCTGAACACCCTCGCCAACAGTTGGTGGGGCAAAGCCAAAATTGGTTTGGAATATGCCCTGTCGCGCAGCGGCCCCATGAGCATGTCGCCCAGCCAGTTGGGCGCTTTCACCAAAAGTGACCCTTCGCAAAAGTGGGCCAACATCCAATACCATGTGCAACCTCTCAGCTTGGACGCTTTCGGTGAACCCTTGCACAGTTTTCCGGCCATCACCGCCAGCGTGTGCAACTTAAATCCCACCAGTCGCGGTAGCGTGACTTTGAAGAGCCCTGATTTCAAAGATGCACCGGCCATCGCGCCCAACTACCTCAGCACAGACGAAGACCGCAAAGTGGCGGCTGACAGCCTGCGCGTCACGCGGCGCATCATGTCGCAGGCGGCCATGGCGCCGTTTGAACCTGAAGAGTTCAAACCTGGTGTGCAATACCAATCGGATGAAGAATTGGCCAAGTTGGCGGGTGACATTGCCAGCACCATTTTTCACCCGGTAGGCACCACTCGCATGGGCCAGGACGACGACAACATGGCCGTCGTCAACAGCCAATTGCAAGTGCGTGGCATCAGAGGTTTGCGTGTGGTGGATGCGGGTGTCATGCCCACCATCACCAGCGGCAACACCAACAGCCCCACGTTGATGATTGCCGAAAAAGCGGCGCATTGGATGGCACTCGATGCCACGGGAAATCCCTGATAGAAATGTCCTATGAAGGCAGATACATTTCATGCACTCGATGAACTGCAGTTTGGGTTCGTTTTGAGGGCAGAGGAGACACCCAAACTACTCGAACATAAACATCCAAAACGAGATGTGACTTTTGATAGGCGCCGCGAAAGCGGCGCTTTTTTTTCATGGAAATATTGATCGTCTCTCTGGCGTCCTTGTTTGCCGGCATGGTCGATTCGATCGTTGGCGGCGGTGGCCTGATTTTGGTGCCCGCACTGTTCGCCACATTTCCTACCGCCCCCCCTGCCACCTTGGTGGCCACCAACAAAAGCGCGGCCATTTGGGGCACCGCCTTTGCCACCTACCAATTCAGTCACAAGGTGGAGATGCGTTGGCGCGCATTGATGCCTGCTGCCAGCGCTGGCTTGCTAGGTTCCCTATTAGGTGCGTGGACCGTCACACAAGTCGACCCCAGTTTTTTACGCAAAGCACTTCCCTTTATTTTGCTAGCCTTGTTGGCCTACACCTTGGCCAAGAAAAACATGGGGCAAAACCATGCACCTCGTTTTCAAGGTCGACAGGAAGCCCTCGCCGCCATGGCGATTGGCTTAGTGCTGGGTTTTTACGATGGCTTTTTTGGACCCGGCACCGGCAGCTTTTTTGTCTTCGCTTATGTCCGTTGGCTGGGCTATGACTTTCTCAATGCCTCAGCTTCTGCCAAGTTGATGAACACAGCGACAAATTTATCGGCGCTGGTGTTGTTCACACTGCAAGGTCATGTGTGGTGGCACTTGGCATTGCCCATGGCCTTGGCCAATGTGCTGGGCAGTTTGTTGGGGACTCGCTTGGCGTTGAAACATGGTGCAGGCTTTGTGCGCTATGTCTTTTTGGCCGTGGTCAGTGCCTTGATTTTGAAAACGACTTACGACGGATTCTTCCGCTGAGGCCCAAACTGGGTGTAGGCCACGCCCATCAGCGCAATGGCGGCGCCCACCAACTTGATCGCCGTGTACTGCTCACCGGTCAATGCCCAAGCAAACAAGCCCGCCACCGGGGGCATGAGGTACATCAAGGGCGCAGTTTTGGCCACGCCTCTCACTTGATTGACCCACCCCCACACCAACCAGCCGCCAAACGCAGAGATCAAAATAGACCATGCCATGGCGGCCCAACCTTGCCAGCCCAAACTGGCCCAGGGGGCTTCCATCCCCGAGGGGATGGACAAGAACATGACCGGTAAACCACCCCACAAAGTGGCGTATCCCATGGTGAGCACACTGCCGTGTTTCTCAAGCATGGGCTTGGCTTGCACGGTGTAATAGGAAAACAACAGCGCCGCCACAAACAAAACGACGTCGCCGCCTGTGGCGCGCAAGTCGCCCTTCAATAGTTTTTCAGACAAGAACAGCATCACGCCCACGAAGGCCACCGTCACACCCAACACTTGTGTGCGCTGCAGCTTCTCATGGCCTTTCCAGCGCAAAATCAACAGCGTAAAAATGGGGCCACACGCCAAGATCACAGAGCTTGAAAAAGGTGTCGACCAATGAATGCCATAACAAACAATGCCCACATGCAAGCTGTGACCCACAAAACCCAAGCGAGCGAGCTCAAAGACATCTTTGCGAGGCAAGGGTGGCAAAAATTGACCCATCGTCACGCGCATCAAGACCAGGCCACACACCGGCATGATGAGATAGCGCGCAAGCAAAAATCCACTGGGGGTGATGGTGTTGAGCAAATACTTTTGAACACTGAAGTTGGCACCCCAGATCAAAATCAAAATGAGCGCGGCGGCCAGCGCCAAGCGATGCTGGGGGGCGTGCTTCAATCCTTGACCACCACAGGCACGCGTGCAGCCAAGGCACACATCAATTCATAACCCACCGTGCCAGCCGCTTGCGCCACGACATCAATGGGCACGCCTAACGGCGCTTGCGCGGTGACCGCAGATTTTTGCGGCAAGCCCCATAAGGTCACTTCGCTACCCCGATCGGCCGATGGCAAATCGGTGATGTCTACGGTGATCATGTCCATGCTGACTCGGCCCACCGTTCGTGATGGATGACCATCCACACACACGGGCGTACCCGTGGGTGCAACTCTGGGATAGCCATCGGCATACCCGCAAGCCACTACGCCAATTCGCATGGGACGATCTGCCACAAAAGAAGAGCCGTAACCCACTGCATCACCCGCTTGCAAATGCTGCACGCCAATGATGGCGGCATTCAAGCTCATAACGGGCTTCAAGTGCCAATCGTGCGCCGAGTGCAAAGGAAAATCGGGTGAGCTGCCATAGAGGGCAATGCCTGGTCGAATCCAATCTGCGCGAACCGACAGCTCTTGGGCATGTCGCAGCGTCGCTGCGCTGTTGCACAAACTGCGCTCGCCAGACAAGTCATGCGTGTATTGATGGAAGGTCGCCATGGCCGCTGCGATGCCTTTGTCACCATCCGCATCGCTGAAATGCGTCATGAGCGTAATTTCATCGACCTGTGGCAAGGCATTCAAACGTGTCCAGGCCGCCCTGAAAGCTTGCGGGGCAAAACCCAAACGGTTCATGCCCGAATTCATTTTGAGAAAGACCCGATGCGCTTGGTGGGTTTTATGGACAGCCAACATGTCGATTTGAGCCTCGCAATGAACCACATGCCAGAGGTTCAAACGCGAGCACAACTCCAAATCACGCGTTTCAAAAACACCTTCCAACAAAAGGATGGGGCCTCGCCATCCCAGCTGTCGAACACGCTCGGCTTCTGCCAAGTCCAACAAGGCAATGCCATCCGCAGCCCGCAGACCCTCAAAAACCCTCTCAATGCCGTGGCCATAGGCATTGGCTTTGACCACCCCCCACACCAAGGCATCGGGGGCAGCGGCTTTCATTTGCGCCAAGTTATGACGCAAAGCGGAAACGTCTACGGTGGCCTGAATCGGTCTTGGCATGTCAGATCGTTACAAAAACAGTGATCGGTCTAGCGGGTTGAAGCCTACATTGTGTCACTTCAGGGCGTGATATAACCGAAACTTACGCCAACACGCTGATTGCGTGATTGCTTTGTCCAATTTTCTAACCTTCGACTTTGGCCTAATGCCTTTTCGAATTACTGCATGATTTCATGAAGCGCGGTTTTTACACCATCATGGCGGCCCAGTTTTTCAGCTCACTGGCCGACAATGCATTGTTCGTTGCTGCAGTAGAACTGATCCGCATCAGTGGCGGTGAAGAGTGGCAGCGCGCGGCCTTGGTGCCCATGTTTGCCCTGTTCTATGTTGTGTTGGCACCGTTTGTGGGGGCGTTTGCAGACTCGCGTCCCAAAGGCGAAGTGATGTTCATCAGCAATGCCATCAAAGTGGTGGGTTGCTTGATGATGTTGTTCGGCACTCACCCTTTGTTGTCCTACGCCATTGTGGGCTTGGGTGCTGCCGCTTACTCGCCCGCCAAATACGGCATCCTGACGGAGTTGCTGCCCGCATCACAACTGGTGAAGGCCAATGGCTGGATTGAAGGCCTTACCATTGCCTCGATCATTTTGGGTGTGTTGGTCGGCGGTCAATTGGTAGGGACGCATGTGTCTTCTTATCTGTTGAGCTTTGACCTGCCTGTCATCGACACTGGCATCGACACCGCGCCAGAATCTGCCATCTTGTTGCTGATCACTTTCTATGCTTTGGCCGCGTGGTTCAACACACGCATTCCCAACACAGGCGTTGTGATGCGCGCGATGCCTAAAAAGTTGACGGCTTTGTTGCCCGATTTTTGGGATTGCAACACGCGCCTCTGGAAAGACCGCTTGGGTCAAATTTCTCTCGCCACCACCACCTTGTTCTGGGGCGTGTCTGGCAACTTGCGCTACATCGTGTTGGCTTGGAGCGCCGCAGCTCTGGGTTACTCCACCACGCAAGCCTCTAGCTTGGTCGGTGTGGTGGCGATCGGTACCGCTGTAGGTGCGGTGGTGGCGTCGCTTCGCATGAAGCTACACCAAGCAACGCTTGTCATGCCCCTGGGCATTGGCATGGGCGTGTTGGTCATGGGGATGAACTTCATTGACAACGTGTGGGTGGCAGCACCTTTCTTAATTTTGCTCGGCGCCTTGGGGGGCTTCTTGGTCGTGCCCATGAATGCCTTGTTGCAACACCGCGGTCACAACTTAATGGGCGCGGGTCGCTCCATCGCAGTTCAAAACTTCAACGAGCAAGCTTGTATTTTGCTGTTGGGCGGTTTTTATAGCTTTTCAACGGGCATGGGCCTGTCCGCCTTTGGCGCCATCACAGCCTTTGGTTTTGTCGTGGCCAGCATCATGTGGGTCATCAAGCGTTGGCATGAGCGCAATATGCGCGAGCACAGCGAAGTGATGAAACACTTGATCGATGTTGCGAAGAACGACCATCTCCACGGCTGAGCGTTAAGCTTCACAGGCCCCGATGAAACAACACTGCAAGGGCTAAGCAACGGTCGGGCAATGACATTCACAAAGGAAACACCATGAGTTCAATCTATGACTTTGAAGCGGTTCAAATGAACGGTCAGCCTTTGGCCTTGAGTCAGATGCGAGGCAAAGTCATGCTCATTGTGAACACGGCCAGTGCCTGTGGTTTCACGCCGCAATTTGGGGGCTTGGAAAAACTTCACCAAACCTACAAAGACCAAGGTCTGAGTGTTTTGGGTTTTCCTTGCAATCAATTTGGCAATCAAGACCCTGGCCACAATGAATCGATTGCCTCTTTCTGTCAGCTGAACTATGGCGTGAGTTTTTCAATGATGGAAAAGATCCAGGTGAACGGCCCACAGGCCCACCCGCTTTACCAATGGCTGTGTACAGAAGCCCCAGGCCTGTTGGGCAGCAAAGCCATCAAATGGAATTTCACCAAGTTTTTGGTGGGCAAAGACGGTCGCGTTTTAAAACGCTATGCGCCAATGGACAAGCCTGAAAAGCTCAGCCGTGACATTGAAGCGGCCTTGGCTGCATAAAACGCCCGAGCAGCTTGGCCGCTCAGGCCATTGAAGCCACTTCAATTCAGAGGCTTTTTGTCAAAGCCTCATCCACCAATTCCACCCAGTGACGCACGGGCACGTCAGAGCCACTTTGCAAATGCGTAATGCAACCAATGTTGGCACTCAAAATCGCTTTGGGCTGCAGTTGATTCAGGTGACCTAATTTACGATCGCGCAAGGTGTACGCCGTTTCAGCTTGCAATACAGAATAAGTACCTGCCGAGCCGCAGCACAAGTTGGATTCAACCTCGGTCACTTTCAGCTGAAAGCCCAGTTGGCCCAGTTGTGTTTCCACGCCGCCTTTGAGTTGTTGGCCATGCTGCAAAGTACAAGGCGGGTGATAGGCCAGTGGCCCTGTTGCAGCCACCACCTCGGGCTTGAGGCGTTGCTTCAGCTCGGGCAAACAAAGCGGCAACAACTCACTCAAGTCACGTGTGAGCGCAGAAATTTGTTTGGCTTTTTCTGCGTATTGCACATCGTGCTGAAGCAAATGACCGTATTCTTTGACCGTCACACCGCAGCCCGAAGCATTCATCACAATGGCTTCAACGCCTTGTTCCACCCAAGGCCACCATGCATCGATGTTTCGGCGCATGTGATCTAGGCCACCCACCTGATCGTTGAGGTGAAATTTAACAGCACCGCAGCATCCCGCAGCAGGCGGCACCACCGTCTCAATGCCGCAAGCATTGAGTACTCTGGCGGTGGCGGTATTGATATTGGGCATCATGGCGGGTTGAACACATCCCGCCAACATCAGCACCTTTCGTGCGTGTGTGGCGGTAGGCCATGCGCCAGCATTTTGCGGTGCAGGCACTTTGGCTTTGAGTGCTGGCGGCATGAAGGCTCTGACGCTTTGCCCTAGTTTCATAGCGGGTGCGAAGAGCGATGAAGTGAGACCCTCTTTCAAGGCCCAACGCATCACACGCTCTGACAGCGGGCGCTGCACTTTGGCATCCACAACTTTGCGACCCAAGTCGACCAAGTGGCCGTATTGAACGCCGCTGGGGCATGTGCTTTCACAATTGCGGCACGTGAGGCATCGATCCAAATGCACCTGCGTTTTGCGTGTTGGCTCTGCGCCCTCAAACACTTGCTTCATCAAATAGATGCGGCCGCGTGGCCCATCCAACTCATCGCCCATCAGCTGATAGGTTGGGCAAGTGGCTGTACAAAAACCACAATGCACACATTGACGCAGAATGGCTTCCGCCTCTTGCCCTAGCAATGTGTTTTGAAATTCTGGTGCGAGTTTGGTTTGCATGATTCAGTCGCTTCAGAAGTGCGCGTTCAATCTGCGAGGGCTAAAAAGGCCCGCAGGATCAAATTCATGTTTCAAGGCATTTTGAATGCGTTGTTGCACCGCATCTAAAGGCGTCATGACAGGCACGGACACCGGCGATGCCGCTGTCGCCTGTTGCGGTCTTCTGAACAAGGTGGCTTGTCCCCCAACAGCAGCTGTGATTTCTCGTAGCGCGTGGGCTGCACTGAGGGGCGCCCAAACCCATCGTTGTGCACCATGCCACTCGACTAAAACGTCACTGGCGCCAGCAGGCAACGTGAGGACGGGTGCCGTTTGTGGCACCGACAATCGCCACAAGGCTAAATCTTCGGATGTTTTGGCTTGCTCAAAAAACGGCAAGCGTTGATCTCCACAAGCCACCCAGTCTTGCTCAGCCGAGGCCTCTTGCTCGATCAGTTGGCTGTTGATGGCCGCCACGTCTTGAGACATGCGCACTTTGGCCGAAGCCACCGCAGCCTGCGCACCGCGCAAACGCAAAAATAAAATTTCTGGCGAACCTGGGGCCTGCGTGTCTTTGACCCAGCAGCTGGCATTCAATGGCAAAGGCTGGCCACCCCAACGGTGCAACAAACTCAAGGCCTGTTCTTGCGACACCTGACACATCAAAAAAGCTTGTGCGGGCGCAATGGGTAAAACCTTCAGCGTCACTTCAGTGATCAAACCCAAAGTGCCCCAACTGCCCGCCAACAAACGGCTCACATCGTAGCCCGCCACGTTTTTCATCACCTGGCCACCAAAGGTGAGATGCTCACCGCGGCCATTGATAAAACGCAAGCCCAAGACAAAATCTCTGACAGACCCCACACTGGCGCGAGCGGGGCCACTCAAGCCCGACGCGATCATGCCGCCGATGGTGGCATCACTGCGGTCGCGGTGGGCATGAAAAACGGGAGGTTCAAAAGCAAGGCACTGGCCCTTGGATTTCAAAGTCTCTTCAACCAGCCGCAGTGGTGTGCCAGCAGCAGCCGTCACATACAACTCACTGGGTTCATACTGAAGAATGCCCGACAGGCCTCGGGTTTCTAACAGCTCACCTGTGAGGGACTCACCAAAAAAATCGTGACTGCCCGAACCATGGATGCGAAATGGTGGCCGCTGACCCACAGGCAACGCGGCCGCCGACCGAATGGCGTCTATCAAGGCTGGTAGATCTGGCCAGGGGCCTTGACGGTGGCTGGTAAGAGGGCTTTCTTGCATGACGCAATGTTAATCGTGCTGCTTCACTTTCTGAGTGTTTTGCTCAAAAAGTCCGCAAGAAAGATGTCACTTTAGTTTTGATAAAAACTCACAGGCAAGCCTGGCGTGTCGACCCGCGTTGCAAAGACACATCCCGAGTCGGGCAGTGCCTGAAGCTCTGCCGCACTTCGGCCATGCGCCGATGTTGTGATGAACAAGGTCTTGAGGTCTTCGCCGCCAAAACAAGGCATGGTGGGACATTGCACAGGGGTTTCAAGCCACGCCACGCATTCACCTGTGGGTGCAAACTTGCCTAAGCAATGACCTTCATACAAGGCCGCGTAATAGAAACCCTCGGCATCTACGGCAGCGCCATCAGGTCGGCCTTTGTAAGACTTGGCAATGTCTGAACCGTACATCCAACCTGCCGGCTTTGGGGGCAGTTGCGCAAACACACGTTCACGGCGCATGGTTTGCGTCTCGGGTTCGTAGTCCCATGCGCGAATGCAATGGGCGCCCGTATCGGACCAATACACCGTCAAGCCATCGGGCGACCAGGCCAAGCCGTTGGCCACGGTGGCTTGATCGGCTTTGGGCTTGAGTTGTTGATCAGACTGCAATGCATACAAAACACCAGCCGCTTGATCGCGCGGTTCATACATGGAGCCACTCCAAAACCGACCTTTGGGGTCACATTTGCCATCGTTGAATCGAAGCTTAGTGGTGTCGTAGGGGGCTGCGGCCAAAAGTGTGAGTTCGCCACCCCAAGTCTGCGCACGGTACACACCACTTCGAAGTGCCATCACCCAGCCACCCTCAGCGGCTGGGGCGTAGCAACCCGGCTCTTCATTCAATGGCCAATCTTCAACCGCATTGACGTGTGACAAATCAGTGCCAACTTGCATACGACGCAATCGTTGGCCTGGAATGTCCAACCAATACAGTCGCCCTTCGTGAGGATGCCAAAACGGGGATTCACCCAGTGTGTCTGGCTTGGCCGTCATGCGGTGCCACTGGGGTTGGATCAGTTGTGGTGTTGCAGTCATAGCTTGAGGTTGATGTTGAAGCGGGTATTAAGGCCAAAGAAGTGTTGAATGACATTGTCATTTAAATCAAAGATGTAACCCCTTTGAACCCCAACTTCGGACGAAAAAAAGCCCGCCGAAGCGGGCTTTGAGGGAGGAGACTCACTTCTCAGAAAATCTTTGCAATCCCAGAAAAGAGACTGATCAGTTTCAGATCAGTCCCTGTTTCAATTAACCGTGATAAGCGGTTTCGCCGTGTGAAGAAATGTCCAAACCTTCGCGCTCTTCTTCTTCAGAGACACGCAAGCCAACCGTCAAGTCAACCAGTTTGAAGGACACCAAAGACACCACACCAGACCAGACCACTGTCACGGCGACGGCTTTGGCTTGTGTCCACACTTGTGCACCAATGGAGTAGTCGGCTGCAGTCACCATGCCGGCTGTCACCCAGTCGGCCACAAAGCCAGGGCCACCCAAGTCAGGCGAGTTGAACACACCGGTCAGCAAGGCACCGACGATACCGCCCACGCCGTGCACACCAAAGACGTCCAAGGTGTCGTCTGCGCCGAGCATTTTCTTGAGGCCATTGACGCCCCACAAACATGCGAAGCCAGCGATCAAACCAATCACCAAGGCACCACCGATACCCACGTTACCGGCTGCTGGCGTGATGGCCACCAAACCTGCAACCGCACCAGAAGCGGCACCCAACATAGACGCTTTGCCGCGCATCAATGCTTCACCCACACACCAGGACAAGACAGCTGCTGCAGTGGCCAACAAGGTGTTGACGAAAGCGAGGGCTGCAAAACCATTGGCTTCGAGGGCAGAGCCTGCGTTGAAACCGAACCAGCCCACCCACAACAATGAAGCACCGACCATGGTCAATGTCAAAGAGTGAGGTGCCATCGATTCACGGCCATAACCAATGCGCTTACCAATCATGAAGGCACCGACCAAACCAGCCACCGCAGCGTTGATGTGAACGACAGTACCGCCAGCGAAGTCAAGCGCACCCCACTGCCAAATCATGCCGGCCTTGCCGTTCATTTCGTCCACAACTTCTTTCGCTGTGTAGGCATCAGGACCCATCCAGAACCAGACCATGTGAGCGATGGGCAGGTAGCTGAAAGTGAACCACAAGGTCATGAACAACAACACGGCAGAGAACTTGATGCGCTCAGCGAATGCACCCACGATCAATGCGCAAGTGATACCCGCAAAAGTAGCTTGGAAACCTGCAAACGTAATTTCAGGAATCACAACACCTTTGCTGAACGTCGCCGCATTGGCAAACGTCCCTGCTGCATTGTCCCAAATGCCCTTCATGAACAGACGGTCAAGGCCACCAATGTAGGCGTTGCCTTCAGTGAATGCCAAGCTGTAGCCGTAGATGAACCACAACACTGTGATCAAGGAGAACGTGACCATGACTTGCATCAGCACCGACAACATGTTCTTGCTGCGAACCAAGCCGCCGTAGAACAAAGCCAAGCCAGGCACCACCATCATGATGACCAAGATGGTGGAGACCATCATCCAAGCGGTATCGCCTTTGTTAGGCACAAGTGCAGGCGCAGCTTCGGCGGCAGCGGGGGCTGCTGCTGGTGCTGTGGCAGGTGCTGTAGCATCGGCCTTGGCTTCTGCTTTAGCTTCTGCTTTGGCTTCCACCTTGGCTTCAGCAGCAGGCGCTGCTGTTTGTGCAAATGCGGCACCACCGAAACACAGTGTCAGTCCCAAAGCAAGGGAGGCAAATAGTTTTTTCATTTTGATCTCTCTTTCTTGGGCATCAAAGGGCATCAGCGCCAGTTTCACCAGTGCGAATGCGCACCACTTGTTCCAAGTCGTACACAAACACTTTGCCGTCACCAATCTTGCCGGTGCGTGCACCAGACTCGATGGCTTCGATCACGCGCTCCACTTGATCGCTGGTGACAGCGGCTTCAATCTTGACCTTGGGCAAGAAATCAACCACGTACTCGGCACCGCGATACAACTCGGTGTGACCTTTTTGGCGACCAAAGCCTTTGACTTCGGTCACAGTAATGCCTTGCACGCCAATGGCTGAGAGGGCCTCACGGACCTCGTCCAGCTTGAACGGTTTAATGATGGCGGTCACCAGTTTCATGATGGCTCCTTAATGATTGAAAAATTTAGAAAGCGTATTTCAGGCCAAGAACCAGCGCTGATTTGCCCAACTGCTTGCCTTCTGGGCTGATGTAAGAACCGGTCTTTGCGTCGGTCGCAATCAAAGCAGCTGAAGCAGACAAACCGTTGCCCAAGTCTTTGCCCAATGTCAAAGCCACGTCGGTGTATGAGTAAATGCTATTGCCATCGCCCTTCACCTTTTGGTAACCAATATGGGGGGCCAATGTGAAGCCATCACCCAAGTCGTAGTTGGCGGTCAAATCAATGTAAGAGCTGCCTTTGCTGCCTGCAAAACCGAAGAGGTTGCCTGTGCTTTGTGAGTACTTGGCAGTGACGGGGCCGACAGTGACAGCACCGTACAACTCGTTGGTGTTGGCGCTGACGGCCAAATCATTGCCAGAGTATTCATAACGCAAGAAGCCCACGTCATAGGCATAGTCACCCACGCTGAATTTGTAACCACCGTAGAGGTCAACTTCAGCGTTGGACTTGCCGCCAGCGTCTTTGATCCATTTGATGCTGGAAGCCCAAACACCCACGTATGCACCGCTCTTGTCAGCATAGTCAGCGCCGCCTTGCAATGCAGGCTCTTTGCGTGTTTGTGAAATACCGCGGTAACGGTACTCGGTCACGCCGCCTACATTGAATGACAAAGTAGATTCAGGTTCTGCGGGGGCCGCTTGTGCAAATGCACTGCCTGCAGCAGCCAAAGACATGGCCAACATCAAGGGGGTAACGATTTTTTTCATAGGGAGCTCCTGTTAAATGTGTAATTGGTGAAGGCATCAAGCATTTAACATGCCAAAGCACTGATCGCAGCGCTTTCTCCCCTCGCCTCTCCTCTGGCGGGGGTGCAATTTAGTTCTGAAGCTGTTCCAATGATGTTTGCACCCACCTAGGTCCGGCTGAGTTCAGCCTTACAAACATCGCACTAAATTGGTGCAAGGAGCTCATATGTGTCTTTCTTTGGTGCAAAGTCGGGCGCTGATAGGGCTCCAATCACCGCCTGTCACTGTCGAGGTGCATTTGGCCAATGGCCTGCCCAGCTTTACGCTGGTGGGTTTGGCAGATGTGGAAGTTAAAGAAGCCAGAGAGCGCGTTCGATCGGCTTTGCAAAACTCTGGTTTTGACTTTCCCAGCAACCAACGCATCACCGTGAACTTGGCGCCGGCCGATTTGCCGAAGGACTCTGGGCGCTTTGATTTGCCCATTGCCTTGGGCATCTTGGCGGCCAGCGGGCAAATTGACGGCAGCCGCCTCCAAAACTTTGAGTTTGCTGGCGAGTTGTCTTTATCGGGTGCACTCCGACCGGTGCGAGGGGCATTGGTGATGGGCTTGGCATTGGGCCCACAAACTTGTTCAAGAGCTTTGGTTTTGCCACCCAGCAGCGCAGAAGAAGCGGCACTGGTACCGGGGGTCATTGTTTACCGCGCACTGCATTTACGCGATGTGGCGACCCAATTTGGGATCAGCGCATCCTCTTTGGAGGGAGCATCTAATGGGGCAGACACCGGATGGACAAAGATGGCGGGCAACCCGGTCACGGCATTCAACACCAGCGAACCAACTGTTAATTTTGCAGATGTCAAAGGGCAAGCGGGCGCAAAACGCGCATTAGAAATTGCAGCCGCGGGTGGCCACAGCGTATTGATGGTGGGACCACCTGGCTCTGGAAAGTCGATGCTTGCACATCGATTCACGGCTTTGCTGCCTGAACTGACTGTACGGGAAGCACTGGAGACAGCCTCTATTGCTAGCTTGGCTGGACGCTTTCAATTAGCGCAGTGGGCAGCGCGGCCTCTGCGGCACCCACATCATTCAGCCAGCGCGGTGGCTTTGGTGGGCGGCGGCTCTCCACCTCGGCCCGGTGAAATATCTCTGGCACATCATGGCGTGCTTTTTTTGGATGAACTCCCCGAATTTCCAAGAGCGGCGTTAGAAGCGTTGCGTGAGCCACTTGAGTCCGGTAGCGTGACGATTTCTCGTGCGGCACTCACTTCAGAATTTCCAGCTCGGTTCCAACTCATCGCTGCTATGAATCCCTGCCCGTGTGGCTATGCCGGTCAAGTGGGCAGTACCGAAAATCGCGGTCCGGTTTGTCGCTGCACACCCGATCAGGTCAGGCGTTATGTCAGCAAAATCAGCGGCCCCTTGCTAGACCGCATCGATTTACACATTGAAGTACCCCGCCAAAACACATCCCTGGATTTCAGCGCGCCAGAAGGAGAAAAAACCTCTGTCGTTCGAGATCGATGCTTGCGGGCCATGAAATTGGCGAGGTCCAGACAAGGTTGCTGCAACCAGGCCTTGAGCGGTGCTTTGTTGACTGAACACTGTGCATTGAAGGGGCCGGCCTTGGCATATCTGACGAAAGTCGCCACGCACT
>JACCEC012387721.1_pt1 | contig 17068 bp, 30 predicted proteins | sample 7450121 | NCBI WGS metagenome assembly JACCEC01 (sample SAMN15323455, study PRJNA562643) | freshwater metagenome | isolation source: river surface water | place: USA:Blue River Watershed | collected 2017-08-18 | reverse complement strand
TCAGAGTTAAGAGGTCTTAGAAGTTCACCTAATCTTGTTCTTAATGCCATTGTATACTTAGTAGCGAAATTTTTTGTTTTTACAGTACTATACTAATAGTATTATAAAAAATAACTGATTTCAATGTTAGATGTATTATGGAAACTGCAACAGTTCTTATTATTTTCATTGCTAGTTTACTTTTGGGTGTAACTGGATATTCGATGTATACAGCATTTGGTCCTGGATCAAAAGATTTAAGGGACCCATTCGAAGATCATGGTGCGATTCGTTTTCAATTAAAATATGAATTATATACATATTGGGATGGAAAAATGATTTTTCATAACTATGGTTTGATATAGGTGAGACATTTTATTTGTCAAATCCTATTGTTTAGGGGAGAAATTAATGCGATACCCAAATAAAAGATTTTTCTTTTATGAAAGCTGGGTATAACTCCAGTTAGGAGCTTCGTAGGTTAATATGCTACATCCCGAAAAAATGTCCTATTCGAGCATGAAGAAATAATTTCTTCATTAAACTTAAATATTTCTTGCAATACTCTCATGATAGTACTTGTCTCCCTAAGAAGTAAGTGGGCATATTGGACAGTAGATAAGTTAACAAATCAATCAAATCATGGAACGAATAAAAACAATCTTCTTAAACCAAGATTGGGTAGGATGCGGGGTAATTCTCGACAGATTGATCAGATAAATTTTTCATTTTAAAGTATGGAACAAGACATCACCAGTATTTCCTGGAAAGATTTACCTTGGAAGAAATTTCAAAAAAAATCTTTTCGCTTTCAATGTAAAATTTATAAAGCGAAACAAAGTAATAATCCAGAACTTGTCAGAAGGTTGCAAAAACTTTTACTTAATAGTAAATCACTTTATTATCTAATTATTAGAAAAGTATCTCAAAACTTTGTTTACAACGGTCTCTTTTTATCAGATGAGAGAAAGCTACTCTTGGCAAAAGATATACACGCTGAGATTAAAAATAAAAAATACAAATTCATCCAATCTTATACTAGACTCGGAGGATTTAGAAAATCTTTTAACTTATCTTTATTTCGAGATAAGGTTCTTGAATCGTTATGGAAATTTGTAACCATACCGGTGTGTGTAAAAAAGTTTAGTGATCTGGATAGAGAATACTCTTTTGATCTAAATAAGAATTTTATTCAAGAATTTAATTGTAACCCACAGTATCAAAATAAAAAGGTTTTAAGGTTATCTATTATCGTAGATATAACTTCCATAAATTTTAGCGAATTACTGTCAGACTTATGGTTACCATTAAGATATAAGACAAAACTTTGTAAATTATTAAAAAAATCCTCGCTAAAGATAACTAGGAGTTATGAGGATTTAATTGTAACCCTTTTTAATAATCTATTTACTAAAATTGAAGAATTATCTCATATTCCTACAAAGATATATCGAGGGTTGCATACGTCTTATATCTATAAACTTGGATTTTATTATGATATTCAACGGTTTTACTTCTTTAAAAAGAGTCAAAATCGTGTCGGTATCTATCAGAAGATTCAAGCCCTTCTTAAATCTAGAGGTATAGATATAAGCTTGAATAGAATTTCTTTGAAAGAAGTAAGTTTTGATTTTAGTTTTTTGTACCTATATTTTAACTTTACTAAAGATAGAAAAAGTCTACTTTCTCCAAGTTTTACACAGTGGTATCTTTGTAAGAAACGTATTACTTACATTCTTAAACAAGAACAGATTAGTTGGTATTTAAAAGTTAAAAAATTAAAAAGTACGTTGATCCACTGGCTGCAGTCTAATAATTTATATTCTAGATATGCGCTAAAATCTAGAGTTTTTTACTTAAAAAAGTCGTTAGCAAATCACATCTGAGATTGATCAAAGTTTTGAGAATAAATAAAATTGCATCTTTTAAGTGTTGCCTCTTAGTTTTATGGGCTTATTCGAAGTATCTACACTAAGTGTATTTAAACTGTCCCATATTTTTGAATCATAAGAGTTTGGATTTTAAAAGTTTCTAAGCAGAATTGATTAAAATTCGATCAATCAAGGAGCCGTATGAGATGAAAGTCTCACGTACGGTTTTGAAAAAGAGGTATTAATCAATATCGACTTTATCAAGATTAAAAAATAGTTACATATGCAGGGATAACTATGTTATCCCTGTATAAAAGTGAGGAAAATTATTTTTTTGCAATTCTAGGTGGATCTCTAAAGAAAACTGAGAAAAAGATTACTCCTAAAGTTCCTGCAAGTAAGAAAACGTAAACTAATGTTTCCATAAAATGGTATTTATCTTTTTTCGATGTTGTTAGTTATTATACGAGTGAGAGTAAATTATACTGCCCCTTGTTTCTTCGTACTTCTATCACCAAGTTTTTGGAATGCACCAAACTCAACTTGCTCTGTAATTTCAGCACCAATACCACTAAATACATCTCTAAATAGAGTTCTAGAACCATGCCATAAATGACCTAAGAAGAATAATAGTGCGAAGTTTGCATGTCCAAAAGTATACCAACCGCGTGGACTACTTCTAAATACTCCATCAGATTCTAAAGTAGTACGATCAAATTCTAGAACTTCACCTAGCTGTGCTTTTCTAGCATATTTTTTAACTGTTGGAGCATCTGTATAAACTTGACCGTTTAATTTACCACCATAGAAACTAACTGTAACCCCAACTTGTTCAATACTGTATTTAGATTCAGCACGTCTAAATGGAATATCTGCACGAATGATACCATCTTTATCTACAAGTATAACTGGGAAAGTCTCGAAGAAAGCAGGCATTCTTCTAACAGTCAATTCTCTTCCTTCTTTATCTTGGAATACTGGATGACCTAACCAAGCTTCTGCAATACCATCTCCTTTATTCATAGGACCTGCACGGAATAAACCGCCTTTTGCTGGGTTATTACCTACATAGTCATAGAAAGCTAGTTTATCTGGAATACGAGACCAAGACTCACTCAAGGACAATCCTTCATTCAAAGAATTTTCCACTCTTCGTTCTATTTCTTGTTGGAAGTATCCACTATCCCATTGATATCTTGTTGGACCAAATAACTCAATTGGAGTAGTTGCACTACCATACCACATAGTACCTGTAACTACAAATGCGGACCAGAATACAGCTGCTATACTACTTGATAAAACTGTTTCTATATTCCCCATTCTAAGAGCTCTGTAAAGTCTTTGTGGAGGTCTAACAGCGATGTGGAAGATACCAGCTAAGAAACCAAGGATACCAGCTGCTATGTGGTGTGAAGCTACTCCACTTGGATTAAATGGGTTAAATCCTTCAGGACCCCACGCCGGAGCAACTGCTTGCACTTTACCTGTAATACCGTATGCATCTGATACCCAGATACCAGGACCCCATGCGCCTGTAACGTGGAAAGCACCAAATCCAAAACACAAAACTCCAGATAACAATAGATGAATACCAAAAATTTTAGGTAAATCTAATGCAGGGTTTCCTGTTCTTGGATCTCTAAATAATTCTAGATCCCAATATACCCAATGCCATATCGCTGCAAGGAAAAGAAGTCCGGATAAACCTATGTGAGCTAAAGCTACACCTTCAAAACTCCAAAATCCTGGGTTAGCTATACTTTCACCTGTAATACTCCAGCCACCCCAAGAGTCTGTCACACCGATACGTGCCATAAAAGGCATAACGAACATTCCTTGTCTCCACATCGGATTAAGTACTGGATCAGATGGATCAAATACGGCTAATTCATATAAAGCCATAGAACCAGCCCATCCAGCTACAAGAGCTGTGTGCATTAAATGGACAGCAATTAATCGTCCTGGATCATTCAAAACTACTGTATGTACTCGATACCAAGGTAACCCCATTGATTACACTCCTCTGTTAAAGTTTGTTAGTTAACTTTCTTACTTAATCTGGCAATTTTTATTTTGCCTATTTAAAAATTATATAATGAAACTTGCGTATTGTTATAATTATTTTTACAATATTGATTTTATTACTATCGTATAGTATATTAATGCAGATTCTAAATTTTTACCTTTAGATATGGACAACTATTTCTAAAGCACTGACAAGTAGTAATTTACATAAAAGCATAACCGCACTGGAATTGCGCACATGAGAGTTTCACTTTGTATATAGTTTAATTTTAATATACATAATTAATATTACGTTACATTTTTAAGGAGAATTAATAATGGCAACTTATAAAGTTAAGTTAACAGGATCTGGAGTAGACACTACAATTAATTGTCCAGATGATCAGTATATTTTGGATGCCGCTGAAGAACAAGGGATCGATTTACCTTATTCTTGTAGAGCTGGTGCTTGTTCTACGTGTGCAGGTAAAGTTGTTTCTGGAACTATAGACCAATCTGATCAATCTTTCTTAGATGACAGCCAAATTGCTGCAGGATTTGTTTTAACTTGTGTAGCGTACCCTACTTCAAACGCTTCAATTCTTACACATCAAGAAGAATCTTTATACTAAAAAAAAATGATATAGAAAGTTTTTCTATATCATTTTTTTTTTATAATTTGACCTCTATATGAACCCCAGAAGGTAGGTCTAATTTCATTAACGAATCGATTGTTTTAGATGAAGGATCGTATACATCAATAATTCTTTTATGAGTTCGAGTTTCAAAGTGTTCTCGAGAATCTTTATTTACATGAGGTGATCTTAAAACACAATAGATCTTCCTTCTAGTTGGCATAGGAATCGGACCCATTGTTAAGGAGTCTGTTCGAGATGCAGTATCGATTATTTTTTCACATGAAAGGTTAAGTAAGGACGTGTCGTAACTTTTTAATCGAATACGAATTTTTTGTTGTTGTAATTGTGCCATCTTTGTAGTCGTAACTCGTTTATTCTAAAATTTTAGAGACTACACCAGCACCTACTGTTCTACCACCTTCTCTAATGGCGAATCTCATTCCTTTTTCAATTGCGATTGGGTGAATAAGCTGTGCAGTCATTTTTATTCTGTCCCCTGGCATTACCATTTCAGCTGCAGCTCCATCATCACTTGTAAATTGAGTTATTGTCCCTGTAACATCAGTTGTACGAACATAAAATTGAGGTCTGTAACCAGTGAAAAATGGAGTATGACGACCACCCTCTTCTTTAGTTAGAACATAAACCTCTCCTTCGAACTTTGTGTGTGGAGTAATCGAGCCAGGTTTTGATAAAACCATACCTCTTTCAATATCTACTTTTTGAATACCTCTAAGAAGAATACCTACATTATCACCAGCTAAAGCTTCTTCTAAGCTTTTTTGGAACATTTCTAATCCTGTGATAGTTGTATTTCTAGTTTCGCGTAAACCTACGATTTCGATGGTGTCACCTACTTTTACTTGACCCCGTTCAACTCTTCCAGTCGCTACCGTTCCTCGACCTGTGATAGAGAAAACATCTTCTACTGCCATTAAGAAACTTTTATCTACTTCTCTTTCCGGAGTAGGTATGTAAGAATCAACTTTATCCATTAAGTTGTAGATTGTATCTACCCACTTATCTTGACCACGTGTAATTTTTGGATTACTAGTTAAGGCTTCTAATGCAAGAAGGGCAGATCCAGAAACGAATGGTATCTCATCCCCTGGGAAGTCGTATTTAGATAACAATTCTTGAACTTCTAACTGAACAAGCTCTAATAATTCTGCATCGTCTACCATGTCAGCTTTATTCAAAAATACAACAATGTGTGGTACACCAACTTGTTTAGCAAGAAGAATATGTTCACGTGTTTGTGGCATTGGTCCATCTGCTGCAGAGCATACTAAAATTGCTCCATCCATTTGTGCAGCTCCCGTAATCATATTTTTTACATAGTCTGCGTGACCTGGGCAATCTACATGGGCATAATGTCTTTTTTCCGTTTCATACTCTATATGAGCAGTATTGATTGTAATACCACGAGCTCTTTCCTCCGGAGCAGAATCGATCTCATCGAATTTTTTTGTGATTCCAGTGTAACTTGCCAAAGTAGCGGATATGGCAGCTGTTAAAGTAGTTTTACCATGGTCTACGTGTCCAATTGTTCCTATATTTACATGTGGTTTTGATCTCTCGAATTTAGCTCTTGCCATAATTATTTACTTGAAAATTTTTCTATGTATTATACAGTCTCGTTGCTTTTGAGTTTAGTAAAAAATTTTAGAATCGATAATGAGCAAATGCTTTGTTAGCTTCCGCCATTCTATGAGTTTCTTCTCTTTTTCGTATAGAGTTTCCTGTTTCGTTTGCAGAATCCATTAATTCATTTGCTAGTTTAATTGCCATAGTTTTTCCAGATCTTTCTCTTGAAAATTTTGTAATCCAACGGAGAGCTAAGTTCGTTCCTCGAAAAGCTCGGACTTCCATTGGAACTTGATATGTAGACCCACCTATTCGTTTTGCTTTTACTTCTACCAATGGTGTTACTTTTCGAATTGCAGTTTCTAAAACATTTAATGGTTCTTCGCCAGTCTTTTCTTTTATAATATCTAAAGCTTGGTAAATTATTCTTTGTGCTAAGTGTTTTTTCCCTTCTTGTAAAATTCTTACAGTTAACATACTCACAAGTCTACTATTGTAAATTGGGTCTGGTAGAGCTAGTCTTTTTTTTGCAGTTGTACGTCTAGACATATTAAGTTCTCTATATTTTTATAAAAAAGTTTTTATTATTTCGGTCTTTTCGCTCCATATTTGGAACGACTTTGTTTTCTATCTTTGACTCCGGAAGCGTCTAAGGTACCTCGTATAATATGATATCTAACACCAGGAAGATCTTTTACTCTTCCGCCTCTAATTAAAACCACAGAGTGTTCCTGAATATTGTGACCAATCCCAGGAATGTAAGCTGTGACTTCAAAACCAGAGGTTAATCTAACACGCGCGACTTTTCGTAATGCTGAATTAGGTTTTTTCGGAGTTGTCGTGTAAACCCGTGTACATACACCTCTTCTTTGTGGACAACTTTTTAAAGCTGGAGATTTTGTTTTCTTTTTAATCTGTTCTCTTTCTGATCTGACTAATTGTTGAATTGTTGGCATATGATAGGTTATAGAGAGAGTTTATTTATGAATCAGAGTTTGAAGATGCAATTTTATACTTTCTTAAGAATCGTTCTACTCGACCTTCAGTATCTAAAAGTCGTTGAGATCCAGTGTAAAAAGGATGATTACCTGACCAAATATCAACGTTCAATTCTGGGCGAGTAGATCCAACTGTCATAACAAGCTGACCATCGCAGTATACTTTACTATCTTTGTACCATTTAGGGTGAATATCTTTTTTAGGCATATAAATTTGTTGGATATATTATCTATTATCGTTTAGAGAATTGAGGAGCTTTTCGAGCTTTTCTAAGACCATATTTTTTACGTTCTTTGCTTCTAGCATCACGTGTCAGATACCCTTCGAACTTTAAGGCAACCCTATTCTCTGGGTTTATTTTACATAGAGCTCTGGCTAATCCCAACCTTATAGCTTCAGTCTGACCTGTTAAACCTCCGCCTTCTGCTTTTATATTTAAATCATATTTAGTTTCTAACCCTAAACTACTTAAAGGAGATTTAGATACTTGAAGGTAATTTGGGCTAAACTGCAGATAGGATTCCCCTTCAATTCCATTAATTAAAACTTTTCCTGAGCCAGGCGTTAAACGCACTCTAGCTATAGAATTTTTTCTGTGACCTGTGCCTGTATATGTTGCTTGTGTCATAATAATAACCTTTTAATGTGTTGTTATTTGTATTGGGTTTTGCGCTTTATGAGGATGATCTGAACCCTTATAAATTTTCAGTTTAGTGAATAATTCACGACCTAAAGGACCTTTTGGAAGCATTCCTTTGATTGATTTTTCCAAGATTCTAGATGGAATACGTTTTTGCATCTCGCCAAATGTCTCTATGGTTAAACCTCCAGGTCTTCCTGAATGACGGTAGTAAAATTTATCCGTTTCTTTTTTTCCAGTAACCGTAATTTTCTCCGCATTAATGACAATCACGCCGTGATGTATATTTTGACTTGCATTGTATCGAACATCATTTTTTCCTAATAAAACTCGACTAATCTGTGTTGATAATCTACCTAATGTTTTAGATTCTGCGTCAAAAAGAAACCATTTATACTTTTTCTCTCTATCTATGGAAAATACAGTTTTATTCATATTTAATCTATTGAAAATATATTTTTTGCGTTTACTTATTTTTTAAATTTTTTTCTTTTGGTAGATTGATCCCTAATCTTTTCTGTAAAGCATCTATTACTTCTTCTGCAGATTTTTGGCCGAAATTTTTTATTTCTAATAAATCTTCTTGAGAATAATCCAACAAATCAGCTACAGAGTTAATATGTGCTCTTTTTAAACAGTTATAAGCTCTAACTGAGAGTTGCAGTTCTTCTATTAGTATTTGATTAATCCGAGTTCCTTCAGGAAGGAAGCTCTCCTCTTCAGATTTAAAATGAATTGTCTTTAGAGGGTTAAATAAATTGGTTAAAATCGTAGAGCTCTCCCCTATAGCTTCCTGTGGTGAAATACTTCCATTTGTCCAAATTTCCAAAGTCAACTTATCTTTTAATGAACTTTGATCATATCTAACTTCCTCAACAAAATAATTTACTTTTCTCACCGGCATAAAAATTGCATCTACTTGTAAAAAGTCTACTGATGTATCATCCATAAACTTCTCTACAATTTTATAACCTTTTCCTCCTTCTATCCGAAATTCCATTTCTAGAATGTTGTTATTAGATATTGTGGCAATGTATTGACTGGAGTCAATAACCTCAACATCTGGAGGTAACTCAAAGTTTGATGTTGTTATTATGGAAGGTCCTTGTACTCTTAATCTTCCAATAGTAGGTTCTTTACTATAACTTTTAAGAACAACTTCTTTTAAGTTTAAAAGGATCTCTAAAACATCTTCACGAACTCCAGGAATTGTAGAAAATTCATGGTTTATTCCGGCAATTCTTACAGCTACAATGGCACTTCCTTCTAAATCAGAGAGTAATACTCTTCTCAAAGCATTACCTACAGTTATACCTTGGCCTTGATCTAAAGGTTGGAGGACAAATTTTCCATAATGATCGCGGACAGTATCATTTTTTGACTCGATACATTCTATTTCAAATTGAGCCATAATAATCTTTTGAAAGTCTGGTTCTTTTAAATACGTCGCTTTTTAGGAGGTCTGCATCCATTATGAGGAACTGGAGTAATGTCCCTGATTAGAGTTATCTCTAGTCCTGCAGCTTGTAAAGCTCGAATAGCAGTTTCTCTTCCAGCTCCAGGACCACATACTAAAACCTCTGCTTTTTTAACACCTTGGATGATGGCTTCTTTACTAGCTTTTTCAGCTGCAATCTGTGCTGCAAAGGGAGTACCTTTTTTTGCTCCTTTGAAGCCTATAGCCCCCGCGGACGCCCAAGAAATAGTTTCTCCACCAACACTAGTAATGGTTACAATTGTATTATTAAACGTTGATTGGATATGAGCTACTCCATTAGGTGCTGCTTTTTTATTTTTTTTTAATGCGGATTTTTTTATTTGTATTGCCATGTGTCTTAAATTTACTAATTATTTAGTTACTTTCTTTTTACCTGCTACTGTTTTCTTACTACCTCTTCTAGTTCTTGCATTCGTACGAGTTCTTTGTCCTCTTAAAGGTAGGCCAGCTCTATGACGTCGACCTCTAGTACAATTAATCTCCATTAATCTCTTTATATTTAAAGATTCAATTCGTCTAGCTGCTCCTTCAACTTGATATTCTTTATCAATGATTTCTCTGATTATACTAATGTCTTGATCGGTTAAATCTTTACATCTAATGTCAGAGCTTACTTGAGCTTTTGTTAAAATATTTTGCGAACTGGACAAACCAATACCATAAATATATGTTAATCCAATTTCGATTCGTTTATTTCTAGGAAGGTCTACCCCTGCAATACGTGCCACTTTTTTCTCCTATATATAATTAATTTAGTAACTTAACACACTATTTTCGTTTCATTTTTGCACCACCCTGACGGACTTTTAAGCGAGGATCCGTTTTACTAATTACATATAAACGGCCGCGTCTTCTAACAACTTGACAATCTTTACTTCTGTTTTTAAGACTACCAATAGAACTTACTACTTTCATTTAACTTTGTTTTAGATTGTGTTTAAAAGTACGTATAATCAAATTTTTGATTAGGTTAAATTGTTCCTAAAGAGGGAAGGAAATAAAGTTTTACTTTAGTATATTTTCGTAATTCTTTGAAATTAAGTAGGTTTGGACTTGTTTGGAAGTATCAATTGCTACACCTACTAAAATCAGTAAAGACGTTGCACCTAAGCCTTTAAATGTAGAAATATTAGTGACACTTTCAATAAGGCTTGGAACTAATGCAATAAATGCTAAAAATAAAGCCCCTAAAAATGTTAGTCTATTCAAGGTTTTTTGTAAATAATCCGTCGTAGCTTTACCTGGTCTGATACCTGGGATACTAGACTCCATTTTTTTCAAGTTTTTTGCCACATCTGCTGGATTAAGGATTAAGGACGCATAAAAATAACTAAAAAATAGAATAAGTAAAAAATAGAATATTAAATAAATAGTTTTATTTGCACTACTCGGGGACAACAGATTTGTTACACTTAATATTATAGAATTGTTTGTTATCTGACTTATGTAGGCTGGTAATACAAGAAAAGCAGATGCAAATATTATGGGCATCACTCCACCTTGGTTTAATCGTAAAGGCAAATAACTGGTTTTATTTTGGATTTGTCCTTTTCCAAGTTGTCTAGCTGAAATAATGGGAATTCTTCTTGTTCCTTCTTGGATAAAAATTATTCCAATAATCATTATTAGAAAAATTGATGCTAATGCAATTAATTCAAACAAGTTACTTTCAGTTTTTACATTTCCTGAGCTCTGTTGGAGTAACTTTGGTAAGCCAGAAATAATATTTACAAATATGAGCATGGAAGCTCCATTCCCTATTCCCTTCTCAGTAATTTGCTCAGAGATCCACATAACTAACATAGATCCTGTAGTTAAGGCTAAAGTCATTTCGATTACAAATTGGATATCCCAATTGAAAACGTATGGTCTAACCCAAAAAGATACACCAATGCTCTGTATAACTGCCCAACCAAGTGCAATATATCGTGTTATTTGGGAAATTTTTTGCCGACCAGCTTCACCTTCTTCCTTTTGTAATTTCTCCAAAGCAGGAATAGACGTAGTTCCAAGTTGAATTAAAATTGAAGCATTGATATACGGTACAATTCCTAGAGCAAATACACCTATAGAAGCAAAACCTCCACCCGAAAAGATATTTAAAAAACTTACAATAGGATTATTAGATATACTTTGGTAAAATGCATCATGGTCGACTCCAGGAACTGGAATAAATGTGCCAAATCGTGAGAGTATGATCAAAAGAAAAGTTAGTATAACTCGGGATTGTATTCCGTAGGTATTTTTATTTCGTTTTATTTTCTGCATTGTTGAAGAGTTACATAAAGAGTTGGACTTTATAAACAAATTTAAACAAACATAGTTTAGAGGTTTGTTTAAATACTGGTTTTAAGATTTTATGCTTCTGTTTTCAGAAACCTGTGAAAATGTTTTTAATTGCGAAAGAGCATCTGTCGCTGCTCTTGCATTGTTTAGTGGATTGTTGGAACCCAGTTGCTTAGCAAGGATGTTTTTTACTCCAACAAGTTCCAGAATTGTTCGAACAGATCCCCCAGCAATTACCCCAGAACCTGGAGCAGATGGTCTTATAATCACTTTAGCTGCACCAGATCGACCTGTTATTATATGTGGAATAGAATTGTCTCGTGTGATGGGAACATTGATAAGGTGTTTTTTCCCATCTGTAACTGCTTTTTTTACCGCGCCTATAACATCACTAGCTTTACCTACTCCCACACCCACTTGTCCTTTTTCATTTCCTACAATTAAAATTGCACGAAAACTTAATTTCTTCCCACCTTTCACAACTTTTGTAACTCGTCTGACTTGGACTATACGTTCTTGCCACTCTGTTTCTTTTTCTTTTAATTTATTTGTTTTTTTACGACTAGACATAGTTTAGTATATTAGTTAAAATTTAAGTCCTTCTTCTCGAGCGGCATCAGCAAGTGCTTTAATTCTGCCATGGTAAATTCTACCCCCTCGGTCAAAGACAACGTTTGTTATATTGGCTTCTAGAGATTTCTTCGCTATAGACTGACCTACTAAAATTGAAGCTTCACATGTTGATGTTCCATTCGATTTAGAAGAAATATCTGCTTCTAAAGTAGAACTGGAGAGTAATGTTTTTCCCACTACATCATCGATAAGTTGTGCGTAAATATGATTATTTGATCGAAAAACTGACAGTCTAGGTTTTTCTGATGTTCCTCTAACTTTTTGACGAATTCTACGTTTAATTTTGTCTATAGATTTTTGTGACATAACTTTATCTAGATTTATTTTTTACCTGCTTTACCTACTTTTTTACGAACATATTCTCCTTGGTATCTGATACCTTTTCCTTTATAAGGTTCTGGAGGACGAACTAATCTTATATTAGCAGCGGTTTGTCCGACTAATTCCTTGTCAAGACCTGAAACCGTGACATTAGTATTTCCTTCTACCGAAAGCTTAATTCCTTCCGGGGAGATAATTTTTACTTGATGACTATAGCCAACATTTAAAATCAGAGTTTTTCCATCAATTTGAGACCGATAACCAACTCCTTGAAGTTCTAATTTTCTTTGGAACCCATCAGTTACACCTGTTATCATATTACTGATTAAGCTTCTATAAGTACCATATAATTGATAGGAGTTAGTTATACCTTCAATCGGTAATACACTTATATTTTTATCATTTTGAATTATCTTAATTGAAGAAGGTACAGATTTAGATAGTTCTCCTTTGGGACCTTTCACTATAATATTAGTGGCATTAATTATGATATTTACTTTATCTGGGACTTTTATTGGAAGTTTACCTATTCGAGACATATTTCACCTAAAATTTTATTTACCATACATAACAAAGTACTTCACCACCTAAACCTTGGTGTCTTGCTTTACTGTCTGTCATTACTCCTTGAGAAGTTGATACCACAGCAATTCCTAATCCGCCTAACACTCTTGGCAGTTCTTTTCTATTTGCATAGACTCTTAATCCTGGTTTACTAACTCTTCGCAGGGCAGTTATCACAGGCTGACGATTTTTCCCTTTATATTTTAATGACAAAAGTAGCTGAGTATTAAAACTTTCTCCAATCTCTTCAAAACTCTGTATGAACCCTTCTTCAAGTAAGATACTTGCTATATTACGAGTCATTTTCGTAGAAGGTACCTCTACTATTTGATGCTTAGCCAGATTAGCGTTACGTAGACGTGTAAGCATATCTGATATTGTATCGTTAACCACGAACCCTCCTTATTTATTATATTAGTACTTAATTATCATTGAATGGCATTCCTAATGCTTTTAACAGTGCAATACCCTCCTGTTGAGTTTTAGCACTAGTCGTTATACAAATATCCATTCCTCTGATCTGATCCACTTTATCATATTCTATCTCTGGGAATATTAATTGTTCTCGAATCCCTATATTGTAATTGCCACGTCCATCAAAACCTTTCACACTAATACCCTTAAAATCTCGAATTCGTGGAAGAGATAAATGGATAAATCGTTCTAAAAAGGCATACATGAGTTGTTTTCTAAGAGTTACAGCAATACCAACTGGCATCCCATCACGTATTTTAAATCCAGCGATAGATTTTCTAGCTTTGGTAATTACTGGTTGTTGCCCAGTTATAGATGCAATTTCTTGTACACTTATATCTAGAGCTTTGTTATTTTTTGAAGCTTCTCCAAGGCCTCTATTTACTGTAATCTTGGTAATTTTTGGAACTTCATGGACATTTTTATATTTAAATTGTTCCAGAAGTACTGGTATAACTTTCTCTTTATAATAAACTCTTAAAGTTTGGCTCATAGAATTTTAATTTTATTTTATAGTAACTTTTTCAAAACTCGTATTTTTGTCCCACTGGCATCTATTTGCATAGAAACTCTACTAGCAACTTTTTTTTCTAAGTTATAAAGCATAACATTAGAAACATCTATAGGAGCTTCAAATTGAGAAATTCTCCCAACTTCACCCTCTTTTTTAGGTTTTATATGCTTCTTTTTAATGTTAATATCTTTAATTACAACCTGGTGAGAAGTTCGCAGAATTTTAGTTACTTCACCGATTTTCCCTTTATCTCGTCCAGAAATCACTTTAATCGTGTCCCCTTTTTTAATATGTACTATAGTAGTCATTATAGAACCTCCGGAGCCAATGATACAATTTTGCTGAATTCTTTATCCCGTAACTCTCTAGCAATAGGTCCAAATACCCGAGTGCCTCTTGGATTATTTTCTTTGTTTATGATAACTACTGCGTTATCATCAAATCTAATTGACATTCCATCAGTTCTCCGGATCGTTTTTCTTGTTCTCATAACGACTGCTCGAACTACGTCAGATCTTTTTACAGGCATGTTGGGAGAAGCATCTTTAACAACTCCTATAATTACATCACCTATACTAGCGTATCTTCTATTACTACCTAAGACTTTAATACACATAATTTTTTTTGCCCCACTGTTATCGGCAACATTTAAATATGTTTGAGTTTGTATCATGTTGTTCTATTCTCCAAGATTAGAAATATTTATACGTGATGACTTTTGTTTTACAACTTTTAAGTTCCAACGTTTTGTTTTACTTAATGGTCTAGTTTCTATAATAGTTACTAGATCTCCAATTTGACATTCATTTTCTTCATCATGAACCTTATATTTTTTTGTTTTAGCAATTACCTTTCCATATTTTTTGTGTGTAATTCTATTTTCAATGGAAACAACGATTGTTTTTTCCATTTTATTACTAACAACGATTCCACTTCTTTCTTTAATAGGCATAAGATTAGATTGATTTTATTTTATCTGTTGTTGTTTTTGAGATTCCAATGTCAGTAACTGAGCCACTTTACGTTTATTATGTTTGAATAAGTGAGGTTTGAAAGATTGACGAGTTGCCTTTTTTAATCTCAATTCAAATAATTCTTTTTTTGTAGTGATGATTTCTTTAGTTAAACTCTCAGTATCAAGTTTTTTTAGTTCGGTTAAAGATAGAAACGCCATACAAATATTACTCCTTAGATACAAATTTAGTTTTAATTGGAAGTTTATAAGATGCATTTTTTAGCGCTTGATAGGCTAATGCTTGAGGTACTCCATTCATTTCAAATAACACATGGCCTGGTTTTATAACCGCAACCCAGTAATCTGGTGCGCCTTTACCTGATCCCATTCTAGTTTCAGGCGGCTTTGAGGATATAGATTTATCTGGAAAAACTCTAATCCATAATTTTCCAGTTCTTTTTACATAACGTGTAATTGTACGTCTTGTGGCTTCAATCTGTCTAGAAGTTAACCATACAGGTTCTAAGGCTTGTAGTCCGTAATCGCCAAATACAATTGTATTTCCTTTACTTGCGACACCACCAAGTCTCCCTCTATGAGGCTTACGAAATTTTGTTCTTTTAGGACTAAGCATATTATTCTTTATTACTATAATTTTTATTCAACTAGAGTTCTGAATTTAGGTGTTAATTCACCATGGAAGACCCAAACCTTCACTCCAAGTACACCGTAAGTCGTTTGTGCTCTCTTAGTGGCATAATCAATATCAGCTCTCAGAGTCTGCAAAGGAACTCTACCTTCTCGAACCCATTCACTTCTTGCGATCTCAGCTCCATTTAATCTACCAGATACTTGAACCTTAATTCCTTGTATATTAACTCTTTGAGCTTTCTGAATTGCTTGTCTAGTAGCTCTTCTAAAGGCCACTCTTTTTTCAAGTTGTTGTGCTATGAATTCAGCAATTAAAGATGCATCAGAATCCGCTCTAGTCAGTTCACTTACATTGATTCTAATCTGTTTGTTATTCTTTAAAAGTTTATTTAAATCTTCTCGTAATTTCTCTATGCCGGACCCGGACCGACCCACAATACTTCCAGGTCGAGATGTGTGAATCTCTAATTCAATCTGATCTGATTTTCTATTAATTTCAATTTTGGAGATTCCAGCACTAGATAAATTAGTTTCGATATGAGTTCTTATTTTATAATCTTCCTCTAAAACGGAAGGATAAAATTCTTTAAGCTCAAACCATGAAGATCTGTGTTTTTGAGTAATTCCTAGTCTAAAACCTAGTGGATGCGTTTTTTGTCCCATTATTTGTAGTTTTTAGTATGTGATTTTTATTTGCAGTCAAAACGTTAAGATACTTTAGATAAACTTACACGAATGTGACAGGTTGGTTTTTGAATTTTATAACCTCTGCCTTGTGCTCTAGGTCTAAATCTCTTAAGAATAGGTCCAGCATCTGCGCACGCTTCAGATACGTGTAAATCTACTTTGTTTAATCCATTATTATTTTCAGCATTTGCCCCAGCAGATTGCAAAACTTGCAGCACAGGTTTACAAGCTGAGTATGGCATAAATTCAAGTATCATTAAAGCTTCTTTATAAGATCTTCCCCTAATTTGGTTTAGGACCCGACGAACTTTATTTGGAGCCATTCTTATATATTTCCCAATAGCTTTTACCATAACCATTTACTCCTGTATTATCTTTTTGCTTTTTTATCACTTTTCACATGTGATCTAAAATTCCGAGTAGGGGAAAATTCCCCTAATTTGTGACCAACCATTTGATCATTAATGTAAACAGGTACATGCTGTTTTCCGTTATAAACAGCTACAGTATGTCCAACCATTGAAGGTAAGATTGTGGATGCTCTAGACCATGTTTTTATAATATCTTTTTTTCCACTTGCGTTTAACAGATCTATTTTTTTCGAAAGATTTGCACTTATAAAAGGACCTTTTGATAATGAACGGCTCATATGTTTTAGATTTAAAATTGAATAAGTCACATTGTAACTTTATTTGCGTAAAAGATTTTTCAGATTATTTTCTTCCACGAACGATATAGAAGTCACTATATTTCGTTTTTGATCTTGT
>JACCEC012921472.1_pt1 | contig 17070 bp, 12 predicted proteins | sample 7450121 | NCBI WGS metagenome assembly JACCEC01 (sample SAMN15323455, study PRJNA562643) | freshwater metagenome | isolation source: river surface water | place: USA:Blue River Watershed | collected 2017-08-18 | reverse complement strand
ATTTCATCGAGAAGTGTACCGCGCATTGGCCAGTGCTCTATAGGAATGAATACTTCCTCTTGAGCAATGATTGGTCCTTCATCCATACCAGCAGTGAGTACCATAATGGATACACCTGTTGGATTTCTATCTTCAAGGATGGCAGTGCGAATAGGACTTGGTCCGCGGAGGATGGGGAGGAGTGAGGGGTGAATGTTGATTGTCTTATGTTTTGGAATATCAAGAATTGCTTGTGGAATCATCTTTCCGTATGCAGCAACAATAAAAAGTTCACATTCAGAATTCTTGAGTGTTTCATATATTGACACATCTTTAAGCGATGTGGGTTTGTGCACTGTAATACCATGCGCATCGCCCCACTCTGCAACAGGGGAAGGTGTAAGCAACATCTTTCGTCCTTGAGGAGTATCAGGATTGGTAATGATGCATGAGGGAAGAATACCGTGAGCTTTAAGTGTATCAAGTACGTATACACCAATATCGGGTGTTCCAAAAAATGCAATGCGAGGAAGGTTTTCCATAGGTATTATTGTGATCCTGCTTCATGAAGTCGTTTTGCATGCTCGTCGTCTTTATTCCAAACCTTTTTTGCTCGGTCAATAAATAATATTCCGTCGAGGTGGTCACATTCGTGCTGAAATATTTGGGCAAGAAATCCACCTGCACCACGTACGTATTCTTTACCGTATTCGTCATATGCGCGAATGGTTGCGTTGGTGGATCGACTTACTGCGCCGTATTGTTCACCAACAGATAGACAACCCTCACCTACAACATGCTTTTGCTTTGAGAGTTTTGTAATGACAGGATTGATGGCGATGAGATCAGGAATGGTGCGTTTTTCATCGGGATGTACATTGGTGTCGTGTACAAGAAATATGCGAAGCGGAATACCTATCTGTGGTGCGGCAATTGCAACCCCACTAAAACCCTCAACATGATACGCGTCTAGTGCAGCGCGCATGTCCTTAAGCACCTTCTGAATACGTGGAGAAGTGATTTCTTCAACAGGTACTTCTTCTGCGATTTGGTGAAGTGCGGGATGATTTTGTGCGACAAGTTTTGCCATAGTTTCTTTACTATATACTAAATGTTTTAAATAATAAAATATAGGGAACAAATGATTATTTGACTTTAAGTTGGTGGTTATTTATTACTACACAATCCTATCTGGGTTTATTACGATGCGTACGGAAGGGTGGATGGCACGAATACGTTCTCCAAGTTTTGGATCAGGCCACGAGCTGCATGGAATACGAAGGAGTGCATAGCGTATTGGATTTTCGGCAGGCGATGTAGGGTGTGGGTAGAAGGTGATAGGGTAGTCTTTAAGAAGGAGTTTTATACTTTCTTCTAACTCCGCAACAACTTCTGGTGTTCCTTGCCAGGTGAAGTGAATGAAAGTTGCATACGGCGGATAATTAAACGCCTTTCGGAGTTCGAGTTCTTCTGTGTAGAATTGCTCTACGGTACCAAGTCGTGCAGAAGTAAGGATGTTTGCGTCAGGGGTGCGTGTCTGTATGAGTACGCGTTCGCTTGTGCGTTCTCGAAGCGTAAGGAGGAGGGCAAGGTTTTCTTCCTCAAGGCGCCATGTCGGTGTTGCAAGTAGTGCATCCATATTAACAACGACTGAAAGATGTACCGGCTTTGTGAGGTAGGGGATTGCCATGTGGGTACCAAGAAGAATGGCACCTTTTGTTTTATAAAAAGTGTCGTGCAAAAAAAGTGCTTTCTTATAGGTGCGTGCGGTTATATGGTCAAACAAGATGATGGGGGTATTGGGAAAAAGTTTGTGAAGCTCATCATACACTTGCTGAATACCAATACCACGCTCTCGAAGTCGCCATGAGCTGCATGCAGGGCAGGTGTCTGACGCACGAATCTTTTCGCCCGATACACTGCATATAAACCAACGCTCCTCAATCCCATTTTTATGGGTACGGATGAGTGAGTACGGCGCACCACTTTCTTTTGATCTAAATATGTAACTGCAATCTATGCATGATACAAGTGGTGCAAGACCACGGCGCGCAGCAAAAAGAAACACATTTCCTTTTCGTTTCCGTGTTTCTTTAATTGCCTCAACTACTTGCGGTGAAATAAGTTTAAATTCTTGCGATACATCTTCCGGTTTTTTGGTGGTGTCGATTACTTCTAATTTGCCACTTAGTTCAATACGCTTTGGTGTTTCGTTAATTGTTGTGTATACATCATCACGACGCTTACATTCTTCTTCAGATCGTGGAAGCATATCTGCAAAAATTGTTTTCCTGCCACTATGCTTTGCGTGTATGCGAAGCACGTCGCGGTAATCAAGGTAGGGGCGATTGAGTTCTTTATAGTATGAGGAACGTGATTGCTCCATGATGACAAGCGTAATGTCGTGACGTTCAATTACAGCATGTGATGGTGTCGCAATAATAAGTTTTGTTTTACTGAAATCATTGAGTTGCGTGTATGCCTTCTTGAGTTCAGACTTAGTCATTGCAGAAGTGAGTACGATAATCCTATCCTCGATTCCATTTTCGAGCTCACGTTTTACTTCAGTTGCATCAATGGATGAAGGGACTACAATGAGTACTGACCCACTATGTGCAAATGTTTCTCGAACAAGTGAACGGTATGAAATATGTCTGTCCTTCCGCTGTGCTTGAAGTACACCGCATGACTGTGGTATTGCGTGATGTATGTGATGTGTATGGGGAAGTGGAATATCCCCGTTTCGTATTTCGGGAGGAAGAAGGTTGTAGAGAATGGTCCCTACCGAACACACATAATACAGACTTAGCTCTTGCGCTGTCTTAATATACGCTTCACCGAGAATCGGAGCATTCTCTTGTGTGGGGAGTTTTTTAAGTGAAAATGTTGCCGCACGAAGTGCTGTTTTTGCGGTATTTACACTTTCACACTTTGTTACAAGGCCAAACAACTCAGTGTTCCTGATTTGAACTTTAAGAATAGTACCTTCACCATATTCTATGCTTGAAAAGTAAGAGAGTGTATCGATAGTGATTCCTCGTTTGAGTGGTGCAACCGTAATGACGAACATAGTATCCTATTCTAGCAAATCCAAACGGGAAGCCCAAAACGTGGATATGATTTAAAATTCTTCAAGATATTTGACGTCGGCTCCAAGCGTTGAGAGTCGTTCAACAAGATTTTCGTATCCACGATTAATACTATAAATATTACGTAGTACTGAATGGCCTTTTGCTCCAAGCATAGCAATAAGTAGTATTGTTGCAGGCCTGAGGGCAGGAGGGCATACGAGTTCATTGGGGCGAAGTTTTGTTGGGCCTGAGATGTATATTCGATGTGGGTCTGCAAGTACAGTATCTGCTCCGAGTTTGTCGAGCTCGGTGAAATAGAGTGCACGCTTCTCATACACCCAGTCGTGAATAAGAGTCTGTCCGTCTGCTTGTGTTGCAATGATCGCAAAGAAGGGGAGGTTGTCGATATTGAGTCCTGGATATACGGAAGGGTGAATCTTTTCGTGGAGTGCGACGAGTTTTGATGGTTTTGTTTTGATATCGACGAGTCGCGTAAGACCGTTGTGTGAAAAGTACGGTTTTGACTTTGTGTATTTAAATCCCATTTTTTCTAGCTTGAGAAGTTCGATTTCAAGGAAGTCGATAGGGCAACGAGTGATTGTTATTGCTGAGTTAGTTACAATTGCGGTTGCAATAAAGAACATGGTGTCAGTAGGATCTTCAGAAAGCGTGTATTCAATGTCGGTGTTGAGTGTTGAAATTCCAGTGACCGTAAGTGTGGTGGTGCCAACACCGTCAATTGTTACACCACAAATACGTAAGAAAGCACATAGTTCTTGGACTTGATAGTTTGCTGATGCGTACTTAATAATCGTGGTCTCAGGGCGGAGCGCTGCAGCCATAAGTACGTTTTCAGTAACAGTATCACCTGATTCATAAAGGATTATTTCTGAAGGTGACTTGGGTGTCGTGGTTACCCTAAACTCTGTTTCGGTAGTATCGATAGTGACTCCAAAATTTTCAAGCCCATAGAAATGTGGTCGTACTGTACGACTTCCAAGTTTGCATCCTCCTGATTGTGGTAGTGCAAACGAATGCAATTGATGGATGAGTGGTCCAATAAACATCACAATACTGCGAGTCTTTCGAGCTGAGTCTACATTAATTTTTTTAAGGGCAAATGTCTTAGGAGGTGTAATAATTACATCACTGTCGTGCCATTCTACACGAACGCCGATACTTTGAAGTACTTCAATGATGCGGTGTACCTCTTCGATACGTGGTACTTTACGCAATGTTGTTTTGCCTTTATTAAGGAGTGACGCACAAAGGAGTCCAACCGCACCGTTTTTTGAAGTGCTTGTGGTGATACTTCCGGTGAGCTTTTTACCGCCTTCAATACTGAGATTGAGTGTTCCTCGAGAGAGAGTAATGAGATTTTTCTTAAGAGCAGCACTGAGTTTTTTGAGCATATCAGCACTTATATTTTGCTTACCACTTTCGATGCGAGCTATTGCGCTCTGTGTGGTACCAATAAGTTTTGCAAGATCACCTTGTGTCATTCCTTGCGTTTCGCGAAGGTCTGCTATGTGTGCCCCTAAGTTTTGTGTCTGCATACAGTAAATTTATCTCGATAATCGCGCACTCATCCACGACGGCGCATGGAAGATACGTATCTATGCAATATAGCACATATGCTATATCGAGTGTACTCTAAATGTGGAAAATGAATATACTTTGAAAAATGAATATATAAGGTACTATAAGAGTATTATGAAAGGGGGATTTATACCTAAAATTGGAATTGATTTGGGCACTACAAGCGTGCTTGTATTTGTGCACGGAAAGGGAATTGTACTCAATGAGCCGTCAGTGGTGGCGGTGTCAGATACTAATGAAATTCTTGCAGTAGGAAGTGAAGCTAAGCGTATGATTGGTCGTACTCCAGATACTATGCGTGCGTACCGTCCGATGCGTGATGGAGTGATTGCTGATTATCGTGTGACGGAAGCGATGATTCGGTATTTTCTTAAAAAGGCTCTCGGTGGATTTAATATTTTTAAGCCGGATGTCATCGTGTCAGTGCCTGCGGGGGTGAGTTCGACAGAAAAGCGTGCGGTTATTGAGGCGACGCTCAAGGCGGGTGCGCGTAATGTGTATGTAGTAAAGGAACCTATTCTCGCGGCAATTGGTGCAAGTGTTCCTATATATGAGCCACAAGGACACATGATTGTTGATATTGGAGGAGGGACTATCGATGTTGCAGTCATTTCACTTGGAGGAATTGTAGCGTCTAATTCGGTAAAAGTTGCAGGGAATAAAATGGATACAGCAATTATTGATTATGTGAAGAAAACACATAATCTTTCTATCGGTGAGAAAACTGCAGAAGATATTAAAATCGGTGTTGGGTCGGCGCTTCCTGTTGAGGAAGAGCTTTCTATGGAGATTCGTGGGCGTGATTTGCTTACAGGACTTCCACGCACGACAGAAATCAAAACAAATGAAGTGGTTCGAGCAATCTCAAAAGAACTTCGCGATATGATAAAAGCAATTAAGGACGTGTTTCAAAGTACACCACCTGAACTTGCGTCTGATATTATTGATCACAGCATTATAATGACTGGAGGTACGTCACAGCTTAGAAATTTCCCTGAACTCGTGAAGCGACGTACGGGTGTAAATGCTATGCTTGCAGACCAAGCGCTCTTTTGTGTAGCAAAGGGGACTGGTGAGGCGCTTGAGCATCTTGATATGTATAAGCGTACAATTCTTGCGAAACGATAAGGGAAAAGTACGTAAAAGACCCGCACCATAGGTGCGGGTCTTTTACAAACTTTCCCCCTACACTCCCTTACGTACACTTGGAAGCACGGTATGATAGAGCTGATATGGAGATTTTCCCAAAGAAAAAATTTGCGTCCCCTGAAGAAGAGATAGCTTTTTTGCGTGAGGAGGTGGCAAGACGAGAACATGAGCTTTTGTTGAAGCGAAAAGAGGTTGATAGTACGGATAGAGAAACGATTGGTAAGGAAGTTGTTCGTCAATACGCAGAGCATGATCCATCGGTAGTTCTTGAATCACAACATATATTACCAAAACACGATATTGCAGAGTCACATCAATATATTGAGACTGCAACAGATAAGGTGGAGGAGCTTATGCTTCTTGCACAGGAAAAGGGTATTCGCAATGCACTTAGTGTACTTGAAAAACTTAATAATCCTTTCATTGCAGACGAAGTGCATCGTCAAATGGTTTTGCTTGTACGCTCTGAACACAAAATCGCTGATTTAGAAAAAGATAAACCGCTTTGGAAATTACTCCACATGACATTGTTTGAAGTGTCATTGCCACAGCATGCGGGAGTTACCGAAGAAAAAAATATCAAAACTATCTTTGCTGCAATGGAACAGTTTTATGCAGGAATGCAAACTATTACCCATGGTAAGGAGGCGTATCATTACAGTCTCGAAATTGCTGTTTCTGATAAGCGTGATGACATAATCTTTTATGTTGCGGTTCCTAATGAGTTTGTAAATCTTTTTGAAAAACAAGCGTTGGCACTTTTCCCACATGCGGTATTAGTGATGCAACAGAATGATTACAACGTGTTTGTAGAGGGAGGTGAACATCTCCTTTCTGTCATGGTACATAAAAAGCATCCTGTGTATCCCCTTAAGATGCATGCACAGTTTGAAAACGATCCTCTCTCTGTGTTGCTCAATGCTTTTTCAAAAATCGAACGCGATGGGGGAGGTGCCGCAATTCAGATTCTTGTATCAGGTGATTCAGGAAAACATAAGCATCAGTATGAGGGAATCATAGATCGTCTCGAGGATGGTATGAGTGTTGATGTTGCGATACGTAAATCAACACTTGGCGGTGAACTTTTTGAAACATTCAAGGATTTACTTGTTTCAAAACCAGAAAAGAAAGAGAGTGAACTTGAAGTTCCTAAAAAAATTGCCACCGAAAAAATCGAGCTCTTTAAGCAAAAGTTAGAAACACCTACCTTTACAACAAATATTCGACTGATTGTATCAGCAAAAACAAAGGTACGTGCACAGCAAATTCTTGCAGAGCTCGAATCAAATTTTTATCAGTTTGAAGATATGCAAGGTAATACCTTGATCCCAAAGCAACTCACGGGTGGAGAAAAAAATAAAGCACTTAAATCTTTCTCGTTTCGAGAAATGCAAAAATCACAAACACTCGCACTTTCATCACGTGAGCTTGCCACCATAATTCATTTCCCGTCTGCGGGGATTGAGTCATCACCTCAGTTCAAGCAGTCTCGAGCAAAGCAGGCTCCTGCTCCTATTGATATGCCTACTCACGGAACATTGCTTGGTGAAAATGTATTCAGAAATGTTACTAAGAAGATATACCTTACTCCAGAAGATAGACTAAGGCATCTCTATGTAATCGGTCAGACTGGTACCGGTAAGACGACACTCCTTAAGAATATGATTGTTCAGGATATTCAAGAAGGTGCTGGTGTCTGTATGATTGATCCTCACGGAACAGATATCGTCGATGTACTTTCTGCAATTCCTCCAGAACGCATTGATGATGTGATTTATTTTGATCCATCAAATATGTCTCGTGCAGTAGGATTAAACATGCTTGAGTATGATGCACGCTTTCCTGAGCAGAAGACCTTTGTAGTGAATGAATTGTTTTCAATATTCCAAAAGCTGTATGGCGCAAATCCAGAATCAATGGGTCCGATGTTCGAGCAGTACTTCAGAAACGCAACACTGCTTGTACTAGAAGATCCTGAGTCCGGAAGTACACTTCTTGATATTTCTCGCGTAATGGTTGATGCCGAGTATCGTGCATATAAGCTGAGTAAGGCCAAGAATCCTGTTGTTGTACAATTTTGGAAGCAAATCGCCACTAAAGCTGGTGGTGATGCTGCGCTTGAAAATATCGTTCCATATATCGTTTCTAAGTTTGATGTCTTTACCGCAAACGATTACATGCGACCAATTATAGGACAGCAAAACTCATCGTTTAATTTCCGTGATGTTATGGATTCCAAAAAAATTCTTTTGGTTAATCTTTCTAAAGGGCGACTCGGGGAAATAAATGCAAACCTCATTGGTATGATTATTGTGGGAAAGATATTAATGGCAGCGCTCTCACGTGTTGATGATCCAAGTAAAGGGTTTCCACCTTTTTATCTATACATTGATGAGTTCCAAAATGTCACCACAAATTCTATATCTGCAATTTTGTCAGAAGCACGAAAGTATAAGCTCGGCCTTACAGTCGCACATCAGTTTATCGCTCAGATTGACGAGAAAATTCGTGATGCAGTGTTTGGAAACGTTGGTTCTATGGCGGTATTTCGTGTTGGAAGTGAAGATGCAAGTATTTTTGAAAAGCAGTTTGATCCAATCTTTACCGCGAGCGATATTATGAATATTGAAAATCGGAACACATATGCAAAGCTGCTTTCAAACGGTTCACCAACAGTTCCATTTAGTTTCCGTACGATGGCACCACATCCACTTGATGAGTCGTATGCAGAACAAGTTATTGAGTACTCATCTCTGAGGTATGGTAGACCACGCGATGAAGTTGATGCTGAAATTCGAAAACGATACCTGCAATAAAAGTTATCAACGGGGTGTGGAGGTATAAAATAAATTACTAGTGATACAATGGTGTCGATATGGGAGGTAACAGTACTTCAAACAGTGCTGCCTTAGGCAGTCGCATAGAAAAAGTTCATTCATTTGACTTGCTTAGTTGGCAAGGACTTACTGATGTACTTCGTGCTGGAAAGGAATCTATTAAAGATCCACATGCGTATTCAGACTTCAGAAATTTAATACTTGAGTACGCACAAAAGGGTGGTGATGAAGAGCTTAAAAATAAGATTCATGTAATAGTCAAGAATTTCAAAACTGAAGTTCAGGCTGAGTCTTTTACTGTTGTTCCTGAAGTTGCTGTATCTCCAAAGATGCCAGAGGCTCCTGTGGTGCATATTGATGCATCGGTAGATATCACACCTACAATTTCTCCACAAAAAATTGCAATGCTGCAAAGACGACCAGAGCCTTCATTTTTGCCACATGCGATGATTGAAAAGGAAGCAGAAAATACTATTCCCGACAATCTCCCTGTATATGTAGATGAAACTGATAAAACGAATATTGAAGTGGATGAACAAAATACAGGTAGACAAGAGAAAATAGAAAACGCTGTCTCTGAAGTAGTTTTAGAAGTGAAATCGAGCGAGGTTGAGACAACACCTGTTCCCGAACCAGTACCTGAAGTTATTGCGCCGATTACGAAAGCTGACTTTGTAGAAATGGTGTCAACCAAATCAACAGAAGCTCCTGTGTTTAAAAGTATGGATGAGTATAAAGCTCGCATTACCGAAATTAAAAGAATGGTACATGACACTGTCGGTAACCCCGCCGCGCTCATGGATACACAAAATGATGCAGGTAAAAGGTACATGTTCGCCCTTCTTACTGCACTCAAGGCGACAGGAGCTGGAAGTCCTGTTGGTATAGAGACTGCAATGTCAGCTCTTGAAAGTGCATATACAAATTTAATTGGTGAAACGCATAAAAAATCAGAAGTAGTCGCAGCAGGAGACGAGGTTGTTGTGTCGACCGATGCTATTCTTCAAAGTGAGGATGCTCAAGAATCAGATTTTGAAACAAATATAGAAACCCATGATGAAGATGTTCGTGATGAGTCTGCTGCGCCTACTGATGTGCAAAGTAATGAAGTAACCCATATAGCGGAGGTACAGTCTGACGTAATAGTTCAAAAAGAAATTGAGACACGAAAAGAAGTGCCAGTCTGGCAATCAAATAAGCATATTCAAAAAAGTATTGATCTTAAAAAGCATGTTGATTTAACTGATATTCGTACGACACTTGCCGCTGAAAAGTCAGTTCATCAGTCAGAGCTCTCAACTCCAGAGATATCCAAGTCGCTCGATAGTTTACTCCATGAGTGGTCTATATTTACGGGTAGTGGAATTCTTGGAATTGGTCCAGGTGGTGTTGAACACCCACTCTATCAAAAGCTTGCCAACTTAAGTATGGGGGAGGTGCTTTCTGGGCGATGGGAGAAGGCAGATCCTAAGGTGGTAAGAATGATTAAAGAATACGTTGATGCATGGAGACATGAGCAAGGAATAGCGTATACAATTCATGAAACGTTTGAGCATTACTTGCGTCGTGTGGTGCAAAGAATTCTTAAGAGACAGCAAGGTTAAGTGCTAATATACAGAAATTTGCGCCTGAATTTTGAAATGAGCATTGATGCATTTTTAATTTTGAGAATTTAGGGCATACTAAAGGTGTTATGCATCACGCAAATCTCATCATTGGTGAAAAAAATTGGGGAATGGCACATATTCCTCTTTGTGATCGTGAGTCATGCTCTGATGTTATTGTCTATAATTCAGAAAGAATGAGTATTGATGATGCACGTGCTTTGATTTTGAATGCGGGTATGCGACCAGTAGAGCGGACGTATCGTTCGTTCATTATTCAAACTGATCAAATACTGCATGATGCTCAAAATGCTTTATTGAAGTTGTTCGAGGAGCCAAATGTACACACGATATTTTATCTTATACTCCCTCGAGAAGAAATACTTATCCCAACACTTCGTTCACGGCTAAGTATTATTGCAAAGGAATATGCTAATGATGCATATGATGCCTTTACTATTTTTAAAAAGCTTTCATATGCAGAGCGAATTGAAGAAATTGGTAATAGAATCAAAAAAGAGGATGCTGGGTGGATGAAAGAAATTGTCGAAGGTTTTACACAGTATGCCCATGAATCAAAAAACCCTGAACATATACAAAATGCTCTTATGCTTGGAGAATATTTTTATACAAATGGCTCAGCAAAAAAAATGCTCCTTGAACATACCGCACTTAGTTTTTAGTAAACATAGATAAAGTGACAGTGGGTTACATTTGATAAGAATCAGTTATACGTTAGAATAAAGAAACTATGGCATATAATATTCAGAATTTTGTGACACGCAGTGAGGAGGTAGTAAAGTGGCTTGAAAAAGAGTTTGCGGGTATTCGTACTGGTCGTGCGACGCCGATGCTTCTTGATTTGGTACAGGTGGAGTCGTATGGAACTCGAGTTCCTATTCAACAAGTTGGTTCAGTGAGCGTGGAAGACCCTCGGACACTTCGTGTTTCTATTTGGGATCAAAGCGCAGTGAAGACAACCGAAAAAGCTATTGTAGAGGCTGATCTCGGTGTTTCTGTGGTGACTGATAGCGCAGGTCTGCGAGTCATCTTCCCTGAACTTACTGGTGAACGTCGAGTCCAACTCCTTAAACTTGCTAAAGCAAAACATGAAGAAGCGCGTGTATCACTGCGAGGAGCGCGTGATGAAGCAATGAAAGAAATTGATAAGCTTGAAAAGGAGGGTGAGTTAAGTCAGGACGAAAAGTTTGACGCAAAGGAAAACCTTCAAAAGAAAGTTGATGCTTGTAATAATAAACTTGCAGGTCTTCTCGAGCTCAAAGAAAAGGAAATATCTCAATAATCATGTCGACACTTATATTTCTCGGAGTTCTCTTTGTGCTCGTGCTTGTGCACGAACTTGGGCACTTTGCGGTAGCAAAGTGGACAGGAATGCGTGTTGATGAATTTGGAATCGGATTCCCGCCAAAGCTTTTTGGTATTAAAAAAGGAGAAACAGAGTACACATTTAATCTTCTTCCAATCGGTGGTTTTGTAAAAATATTTGGAGAAGATGCTATTGATGATTCTGGTGAGCAACTAAAAGAAAAAATAGGTTCATTTACCTCAAAGAGTAAATGGGCACAAAGCGCCGTGCTTGTTGCGGGTGTAACGATGAATATTCTTTTTGCGTGGTTACTTGTATGTATTGCTTTTGGAATTGGTGTTCAGTCTGCGGTAACAGAAGATCAGGCGACAGAAAATGCGAAGCTCGTTATTTCTCATGTTGCAGAAGAAAGCCCTGCAGGTAACGCAGATTTGCCATCAGGCGCTATTGTTCAAGGAGTGCATGCAGGAAATGAGAATCTAGAATCACTTACGCCGTCCGCATTCACTGAGTTTATTGCAGAGCATGCAACAGAAGAACATACAATCGCATACACGTATAATGGAGAGTTGCGTGCGTTAACACTTACTCCTCAGGTTGGTATTATCGCGTCTGATCCAAGTCAGCCAGCGCTTGGTGTTGCACTTGCGCAGGTAGATATTCTTGAACGATCTGTGTTGGAATCGATACGAGATGCAAGTTTCTATGTTATATCCGGACTTACAGAGATAACGGTTGGAATTGTATCGCTTATAAAAGACGCAGTTACCTTGCAAGCCGATTTCTCACAAGTAGCGGGTCCGATTGGTATTGTGGGGCTTGTTGGTGATGCTTCAGAACAAGGTTTTGTGACACTACTTATGTTTACCGCATTCATATCACTTAACCTTGCAGTCATTAATATACTCCCGTTCCCAGCGCTTGATGGAGGGCGACTTCTTCTGGTGGGTATAGAAGCTCTTAAAGGTTCTCCGATAAATGTTCGGTACGTAACAATGCTCAATGCTGTTGGTTTTTTGCTTCTTATGCTTCTTATGATTGCAGTTACATGGAATGACATAGCAAGACTGATGTAATCAAAATCTGTGCACAAAAAACGTCGAGCAATGCTCGACGTTTTTTGTGCACAGAAATGTAAGAAAAAATATTTTTTGCATACTCTCTCGTGATAGAGTAGGGGAAAGTAAATTTGTATGGAATATCAAAATAAAACTAATTATGGAGGATTAATAGTAGTTACACTTCTTGTGCTAAGTGTTGGTATCTATATATATCATACATATTTTTATACTCTCCCAGTTTCCGAAAAAGAATTACATACAGAGGTGTTTGTTACTGCAGCAAATTATAACGATAATGGGGAATTTGATAAGTCACAACAATATCTCGAAAATCAGATTCAGGTAAATCCTGCAGTTGAACTAAAGTTATATCTTGCTAATTCAATTTTAAATGAAGGAAGTGTACTGAGTAAAGAAGTTGAATCTTCAGAAGCTGCACAAAAAATTCTTTCAGCACTTGAAGTAGAAGGTCATGCAAGTGTTTATTTCTATGATCTGTATGGTTATTCATATGAAATTATCAATAACTTTACTAAAGCACACGAGTACTACGAAAAAGCACTTGATATGGATCCAAACTCCGTTAACACACTCTTTAGTATTGGACATACGTATTGGTTGAGTGGTGATATTGAGAAAGCGCGAGAGTATTATACGCAGGCAGAAAATAATATTTCTGGTGATACCGATACATCGGTACAAGTAAAAGTGTATGTAGCACAAGGTCGCATGAGTACAACGATTAAAGATGCTGAACAGTATTATCTAAAAGCAATACCACTCACGACATCAAAATCATTCAAATCAGAAATTTACGCAAATCTTAGTGCATTGGCATATATCGAAAATGATTTACCAAAAGCACTCCAGCATGCACATAATGCTATTGAAGCTGATCCAACGAGTGAAATGGGATATTTAGCATATGCGCGCGCTTCACTCGTGAATCCAAAGCTATCCCAAGAAGAACTTCCTAAAATTGCAGCGTACCTCATGAAATCAGTATTCTTTGCTCCTAAAAAAGCAGAAACGCAATATTGGATAGGTAGAATGAATTTAGCAATGGGTGCTCATACAGCGTCACTTGATTCATATGCCCGCGCAAAGCAGTTACTTCCTGACGATAATTCTATTAATAATCAAGGAAGGCAAGAACTGCTTGTGGACATACTTCTATATGAGGCTGTTGCTCTTTATTTAAGTAATAATGACGAATACATTGCACGGCTTGATGAGGTATTTAACATTAATCCAGTCAAAACACTTCGCTTTATAGACAATGATGTTCAATTACATGCTATGAAGACAGAGCTTCAAAAAAGAAATACTATATTGAGTTCAATTGAGATTTAATACATTTATTATGAATACATTTTTTTCGACACGTAGTATATATAAACTCGTCTTATTTACATTCGTTGTTGTAAATTTCTATGTAGGTTCAATTGCTTTTGCTGCTGTGGGTGACACACTAGGAACAATCAGTACTGGTGGACAAACTTTTACAATTTTGGAGGGAGGTTCAGTAATCGATAAAGATGGAAATGATATTGGTGTTATTACAGAACAGGGTGTTTTTACAGGGAAGGATGGTTCTGTCGCAGAGCTTTCTGAAGTAAAAGATGTTGTTATTAGTACCACCCTCTCTGATGGGACAAATATTAAGACTATTAATGATGGTCACACCTCTGAATACATTGCAGGAATGCATCTCGCTGCGACTATGGGTGCACAAGCACTTGCAGAAAAAAATTCTGAGATGCTTGCTGATGCAATTAAGATGGCGGACTCTATGGTGACGAAGGAGTCAAGTGGAAATCAAACCAGTGCAACAATTATACGGACTGACACAGGATATCTACTTGGGTGTACTAATGTCCAAGGAACAACAGTTACCTTGCCAGGTTTACAAAATACCATTTCTACTGATACTGGATCAGGTAATGGTAATACGAGCGGAGGTTCTGGTTCAACACTTCCTGTATCGACTGATCCGATTGATGTTACTGATCTGGGTGATGGTGGTGGAGGATCTAATACACATCCAAAACAAACATTGCAATGCGCTGATTGGGATGGAAGTGTGTACGGTATTCCTGAGGGGTTCACAGAAGGAACTTTTATCGTTGGTGGTAATTCCAAGAATGAAAAAATTGCAGTAAATAAAAGCGGCTGCTCTGCACCAGACAATTTTGGGAATTCAAGTGTACCGATATATGGTATAGGTAGTATCTCAGCAAGTGCACGAATTGTTCCGGTTGGTACTCGTGTTGACCTTACCATAAATACAGGCGGTCAAATATGTACACTCAAATACGGAAATACATCAACAGAGCTTCAATCACCTACACTGGGTGTTGGATATGGTGATATTGTTCAAACTGTGACTGTGATGGCTAAGACTACATATACACTTTCATGTCCTTCATATGATGATGTAACTACTACTATTGAAGTAAAACCAAGAGTTTACGAGTCATAGATTGGAAGTGTGTTTGATTAAAAAGCCTGCACACTAAACTCCTTAGAGTTTAGTGTGCAGGCTTTAATTATATCTATATTTTGACCACTCTCATCTTTACGGATACAATGGGTAGAACGTAAGGAAATACGGAGGTATTTCAGGCGTCACTACACCTTCGCGGGGTAGGTTTATTACTGACATATAATCTAAATTACTATGAAGCAATCACAACTTTTCACAAAAACTCGAAAGGAGATCCCCGCGGACGAAGTTTCTAAGAATGCTCAATTACTCATCAAAGCTGGGTACGTGCATAAAGAAATGGCGGGAGTGTACAGCTTTTTGCCTCTTGGAATAAAAGTTTTAGAGAATATTAAGCAAGTTGTGCGCGAGGAAATGAATAGAGAAGGAGGTCAGGAAATACTCATGACTGCACTTCAGGATAGTGAGCTTTGGGAGAAAACAGACAGATGGGATGATACAAAGGTTGATAACTGGTTTAAGACTTCACTTAAGAACGGCACAGAGCTCGGTCTTGGGATTACGCATGAAGAACCTATTACACGCATCATGACGTCATACATATCTTCCTATCGAGATCTTCCAAAAAGTGCATATCAATTTCAAAATAAATTTCGTAATGAAACACGTGCGAAGAGTGGTATCATGCGTGGTCGTGAGTTCCTTATGAAGGATATGTACGACTTTGCTCGAACAGCAGAAGAGCATGAGGAGTTTTATACAAGAATGCGAGAGGCGTATAAGCGAGTTTTTGAAAGACTTGGTCTGGGTGGGGTGACATATCCAACATTTGCATCGGGTGGAATTTTTAGTGAATTTTCGGAAGAATTCCAGACGGTCTCTGAAGCGGGGGAAGATATTATCTATGTTGATGAAGCTCGAGGTATTGCACTTAATAAAGAGGTGTATACCGACGAAGTGATTGCAAAACTAGGTCTCAATAAAGCAGATCTTATTGAAAAGAAATCAATTGAAGTTGGAAATATATTTCACTTAGGCACAAAGTTCTCTGAACCTCTTGGTCTTTTGTATACCGATGAAGACGGCACTAAAAAGCCTGTGGTTATGGGATGTTATGGACTTGGTCCTTCACGCATTATGGGTACGATTGTTGAAGTGTTGTCAGATGAAAAAGGAATTGTATGGCCAGAAAGCATTGCGCCATTCAAGCTTCATATTGTCTCACTTGCAAACAACGATGAGGAAATTACTGATTATGCGGAAGGTATCTATGATAATTTCTGTGATGCAGGAGTAGAAACGCTCTATGATGATAGAGATGCGCGTGCGGGAGAGAAGTTTGCAGACAGTGACCTCATCGGTATTCCATATCGAGTAGTGGTAAGTCGAAAGACAAAGGAAGAAGGGAAGTTTGAGGTGGTGGAGCGAAAGACAGGCGATGTTCAGTTTTTGACAGAGGAGGAGTTGTATCAGAAGTTTGTAAACACGACTGCGTAATGAAACAGTTAGGATCACGTATAAATGCATTTTTAAATTCGCTCTCAACAGACATTGGGATTGATTTGGGTACTGCCAATATTCTTATCTATGTTAAAGATAAGGGGATTGTTCTTAATGAACCTACTATTGTTGCAATTAACAAAAAGACAGGGCAATTGGTGGCGGTAGGAAACGATGCAAAAACTATGCTCGGACGCACACCTGCACACATTGAGGTGGTTCGCCCACTTTCAAATGGTGTAATTTCAGACTTTGAAGTGACAGAGGAGATGCTCTCATATCTTATTGCAAAGGTTCGTGCGGGTACACGTTCGCTCATTGCTCCGCGTGTACTCGTGGGTGTCCCTTCAGGTATTACATCTGTGGAAATGCGCGCTGCCCGAGACGCAGCACGAAACGCTGGCGCACGTGAAGTGTATCTTATTGAGGAACCAATTGCTGCAGCAATTGGTGCAAAGCTTCCGATACATAAAGCACAAGGAAGTATGATTATTGAT
>JACCEC012460392.1_pt1 | contig 17070 bp, 16 predicted proteins | sample 7450121 | NCBI WGS metagenome assembly JACCEC01 (sample SAMN15323455, study PRJNA562643) | freshwater metagenome | isolation source: river surface water | place: USA:Blue River Watershed | collected 2017-08-18 | reverse complement strand
GGAGGTAGTAACCGATGTCACGAGAGCATTTGGCTTTACCACGTTCGCTAGAAGCGTAGTTGGGCCCTTGCATTTGGGTGGTGTAAGGGAATTTGTTATACACTGCTTGGGCAGCACCACTGATCAAGCTATCGGCTTTGTTGGTCAGAGCTTTGGCAGCTTCTAATCCAGCTTTGGCTTGACGAAAACGGCCGAAAGCCACTTGCAGTTCAGTGCTGCTTAAGAAACGACCTTGAGAATCGGCGGTGGTTACTGCTTCAGTCAGGGGGGTTTTCATGCTTGAATTATCTCCCGATTGGGTTTACAAAGTTGAGGTACAAATTGAAGTCATTTAATCCGACTTCTATGGAATTATGAAAATTCAGATTTTAGAAAAATTAGGCAACAGCAGCAGCAGCGCGATCAAAGTAGCTGGCAATTTCAGAGCACAGAGCGCTACAGTCTCCAGGGGTGATTCCTGAAGGATCGTTAACGATAGCCAGAGCGGCATCTTTCATTTTGCCAATGCCAGTCGCAACGGAAGCACCAGGAACGCCCAGAGCCAGGTAGGTTTCACGAAGACCATTTAAGCAACGATCATCAAGAACGCTAGCATCTCCAGCGAACACTGCGTAGGTGACATAACGTAAGATGATTTCCATGTCACGTAAGCAAGCAGCCATACGACGATGGGTGTAAGCATTACCGCCAGGAGCAATCAGTTGGGCTTGCTCGTCAAACAGAGCGCGAGCAGCGTTGGTCACGATGGTGGAAGCACTACCGGTGATGCGGTTAACAGCATCTAAACGTTTGTTGCTTTCGGCAACCATTTGGCTCAGAGCATCGATTTGGCCGGAGCTTAACATTTCGCCGCGGGTATCAGCTTGAGAAACTACCTTGGTGAAGGCGTCAAACATGGATTAATCTCCTACTTGATTTGCTTAACTTTGTTTTAGACTCAAAGTGAAATGATGCGTTTTTTTGATCCTGACTCCTGAGAGCCTCTCTAATTTAGCTTGTGTTACTTTTCAGGAGCAACCGTAGCCTCACTTAGAAGAACCTTAGAAACATCACACCATTTTATGAAAGGACATTAAACTTTTTTAATCAAATGTTAATCAATTGTTGGGAGACTAACATTTGGCTGTTGTCTTTGCCCTTCAGATATTAGTTATACAATGCTATCGCAATTTGTTGCGTTAAAATTTATTAAGAAGTGTATCTTTCATGAAGATTCCCATCAGAAACCCCTGATTTTACTTAAGCAAAAATACTCATTCCTTAATATCGAATTCGCGGGTCAATACAGGCATTAAGAACATCAATCAGAATACTGGCAAGAACAACGATGGCGGCGAAAAACACAACAATCCCTTGCACCGTCGGATAATCCCGTAAACTAATTGCTTCATATAATCGATTGGCAAGTCCCGGCCAGGAAAAGGTCACTTCCGTTAAAATTGCCCCTCCCAATAAAGCCGCAAAGGTTAAACCCAAAACCGTAATCACCGGAATCATGGCATTTTTTAACGCATGAGCTAGAACAATCCGCAATTGAGGAATCCCTCTCGCCCTAGCAGCTTCGACATAATCCGCTTTTAACGTTTGTTTGAGATTCACCCGCACAATTCGCTCAAAAATACCGCTTAACAATAACCCTAGGGTGATTGACGGTAAACACAAGTAATAGAGAGTGATACCCAATTGCATCCAATTTCCCGTGAACAAACTATCCAAGGTATACAGCCCTGTCCCTCCTTCAGGGGCAGGAATTGTCACCGGAAATCGAGTCCCCAAGGGAAACCAACCTAATTGCACCGCAAAGATTAACTGAAATAGCATCCCCGCCCAGAAGGGAGGAACTGCATAGGTGATAATTCCAAATAAACGCCCCCCCGTATCCCAAACCGTATCAGGATGGGATGCCGCTACAGCCCCAACGGTTATTCCCAGCCCTAAAGCTACCACCATGCTAAATAAAGCCAGTTCAACTGTGGCTGGAAAATGATTCTGGATAATTTGCCAAACCGTTTCTCCGCGACTGGTGAGGGACGTTCCTAAATCGAAGTGTAGGAGTTTCCCCATATAGTCGAAATATTGTTGCCACAAAGAACCCTTTAACCCCAATTGCGATCGCAATGCTTCTTTAGCCGCTTCCGGGGCACGGGGGCCAAGAATTGCATCCACCGGATCACCGGGTGTGGCTCGTAATAACAAAAAAACTACTGTGGTAATTGTCCACAGCATTAACGGAGCCAGCAGTAAACGACCGAAGACATAATATTGTAAAGCTCTAGAACGAGACATATTAGGAATCAGTAATCAGTTAACAGCTAACAATCAACTGTCCACTGTCAACTGTCCACTGTCAACTGTTCTCAAGACTCTAGTAACGATTCAAAGGTATTACGAAGAAATTTGAGATCGGCGACCCTGGCAACTAAAATGTTTTCTTGTCCAGCATCTTCTAGGCGAGTTTTCCAGTATTGGATGCTGTCAGCATTATTCATCCAGAAGTTAATCACCGTATCAACGACTTGATCAACATTCCAGCCCCGTTGAGGAGAAACCGTCTGCACAGATTCAATAAAAGTATCCAGGGTGCATTTACGATTTCCCAAATATTCCACCCCCGGGGCGGGTTGTTCGGTTAATTCTTGTTGTTGGTAAAAAAAAGAAAGAATGGGAGAAACACCCACTAAGTCAAAGGTGTACGGCATAGGTTCCTCCTGTCCATTTTCAAGTATGAGTTTGTTATACCAAGTTAGTCAAGTTAATAACGTAAATTTACTTACAACCTACCCGGATTTTTGGAATTTTAATGCAGATTTTGTAAAAATTCACAAGTAGGGTTTCCTCTACCTTATTATGAAAAATAATGTTTAATTTTTATAACAATTTTGATGAAAAATTTAAGAATTTTTTAAGGTTTTAAGTCTTTAGGTTGATTGCAATTTAACAAGATTTGTGATTCTTTTTCAGAAAGCTCAATAGATTCGACCGGAATATGAGTTAACCAGCGTTGAAAGGAGCGTCCCCCCTGAGCAATAAACTCTTTTAAACAAGAATACCCACAACAGCGATAAAATCCGCATAAAGGTTCCCATCGGGACTGATATTGAGGAACAACAGCTAAAACCTGATCAGAAACATTTGTTAAACGACTTTGCCATCGTTGAATCAAAGTGGGTTGTAATCGAGGTAAATCGCAGGCTAACAACCAAATCCATTCAAAGGGAATTTCTAACAATCCTTGGGATAAAGCCACTAACGGCCCTTGGTTCGGTTCTTTCTCCAAGATCACTTCATAATCTTCTGTTAAAAGTGTTTCATAACGTTCCGGCCAAGGTGTAACAATATATACTTTTTGACTATAAGCTAGTGCGACTTGATACACTCGTTGTAGCAGGGGTTGGCCTTCATAACAAACAAACGCTTTATCCTGACCCATGCGAGAACTTTGGCCACCGAGCAGAATTAAAGCGGCAATTGATAGACGATTCATGATTAGGATATGGTTTGCAATCACACTCTCCAGGGCGGGATAACTCCGCCCCCTAAGCTATCTTTGAAAATCTTGAATTTCTTGTAATTTAGCTTGAACTTTCCCTTGTATCAGGTCAGATTCAGCTTGGGATAATCCCGATTCTAAATTGGGACAAACTCCAGAACGCCATAAATAAAAACCGCCATTCCAAATGGCAGCCTTCATCATTTCACTATTATGACCTGCTAAAACGGATTGGATTTGTTCAATTAAAATCGGGGTCGAGGGTAGAGGAACTTCTTTCCCTTCAAACCCATAATCACTGGGACGCAATAATAATCGTTCAAAGTAAACATCATCCACCGTCGGGTGAGCATCCTGTCCCTCGCCGGGGATAGGATCTTTAATCAGATGTTGGGTGCCTTGGCTGGGTTGACGTAACCCAATAATACAAGTGCGATCGCGCGGTAAATCACAACTGCCTTCTAATCCTTTCACCGTAATAAATTCTGCCACCCCACGCAGTTGAAGTGCTTCTCGGAACATGGTTTCGGTGGGGGGATGAACATAACCACAAACCACCGTTGCTTGCCCTAAATAGGGTTTCCACATCAATTCCATCGTGGCTAACGGAGGACGTTTGCCAATTTCGCGACGATAGGTCACTAAACGTTCCGCTTCTGGGAAATGTTGAGGTAGATAAACAAACCCCAAACCCAATTGACTAAAAACCTGTTGAGTTTCTACCAGGGATAATTTAGACCAGTCCACCCCCAATCCTTGCCAAATTTCAATTAACGGAATGCCTTCTTTTGTTGGCATTCGCTGACCCCCGTGTAAAATCACTCCTACTCCTGCGGTCGCTAAAATTAAAGTTGTTAGGGGTGCTAAGGGAGCAGTGCGAGAGCGACCATCATAAGGACAACCCAACACCATTGGCCGAGAATCAATCGACTGAAGTTGAGGGCCAATTTCCTCATAGGCATCCAACATTCCCGCTAATTCTTCACCCGTTGGACGTCGGATGCGATGAGCGATTAAAAATGCACCAATCTGAGCCGGAGTTGCCTCCTGCAATAACATTAATTTCAAGGCTTCTGCCGCTTGGGAACGGCTCAACGCCTCACTGGTATGGGTTCCACTACCCACTAAACGAAGGAACTCTCTAAATCGATCACTCATGCTATAAAGTCTTGACGGTTGACGGTTAACCGAAACTCCATATTTGAACTTCTGTTTGATCCTAGCTTCTTTATGTCAACACAGGGGTTTGAGGATTTCCAGGCTCGATCTTATCCCTGAAGTTGACCCGGAAGGCTATCATGAACCAATTGCCAAAAATAGGCAATGGGGGGAATTTGCATTCGATCCGGTGTTGTGACAATCACTACTTCACGAGTCCAGGTTTGATCTGAGTCCGCAGTCATGACAGAACTATTGATAGAAAACTTAGGCTTTCCAGAGGATATTGGTGCTAACCTTCGGACAGCTAACGTTGGATCACTCCGTGCTTCGAGTAAGGCAGAATAAGGCAATAAGGCGATCAGTTCACCTTGACGGATCACCCCTCGAAACCCATCTAATGTATTAAGTTCTAAAACCGCATTGAGTTTAGCTCCAGCTTGGGTAAATTTTTCTTGAACTAAACGCTGCATTCCATAACCATCTTTAAAAACAACTTGCGGATAACGAATTAACTCATCCCAGGGAACCTGAGAATATTGGGTTAAGGGGTGCTTACTCCCCATTAAGACTTCAATAGGTTCTCGATAAAGAATATCAACAACAAGTTCTGCACTGGTTGTAAAAGAACGATTATTCATAATAATAGCGATATCAACTAATCCATCCTTAAGCACTTTCAATGCGCGATCGCTTCCCAAGGATGTCACCCGTAACTGTACAGTAGGATAGGCATAACAAAACTTCTGCAATACCGGAGGAAGATAAGAGGAACAAACCGAATGAATGGCAGCAACACAAAGTTCCGGTTGTTTTCCCATCAGTAAGGATGCTAATTCCTCTTTGGCACTTTCCCAGGTTTGACAAATTTTGCGAGCATAAGGCAAAAACCTTTCCCCTCCAATGGTTAATTTAGCTTGAGCGGTGCGATGAAATAAAGGTAAACCCAGTTCTTCCTCTAGTCCCTGTACTTGTCGGCTAATGGTTGATTGAGTGACCCCACATTTACGTGCAGCTTGTTGAAAGCTTCCCGTCTCAGCAACAGACAGAAAAGATTGCAGTTGCTCTAAACGCATAAAGAGAGTTATCAGTAGTAGGAGCCGGGTTTCCCCGCCCATAATCAGTTATCAGTTATTAGTGATCAATTTTTGGCTCAAAACTAATGTCAGCCGCCTAAAAAGCGGGCATGACAAAACTGATAACAGCTAACTGCTTAACAATAATAGATTTACTCATTTCATTTAGTAGAAGGTGATACAACTTTTAAAGAAAAGACCCATTCAAAGTCAACCCTTCAAAGCTTCCCTCCTAATTTACCATTCTGATAACGCTTTTAAAATCCCTTGTTTGATATCAGGATTAATAGTCTCTTGATTTAATAAATCTTGTAAATATTGATAAGTTTGTTTAGAGTCAATTTGTTTTAAAGCTGCAATACAATGGAAACGTACCGAACCATGAGGATCAGCTAAAAGTTGAATTAAGGAATCAACAGCAGAGATTAACCCTAACCTACCTAATTGTAATGCAATTAACTGCTTAATTTTAGCATTCAAAATAATAGGATAATTCCCCTTGATTAAATCCAACAAAATCTCATTTGCTTGTTCTCGTAATTCTATCGTTTCAACTCGTCCTATGCCTTGAATAATTTCTTGGATTAAAGCTAAGTTTATTTCTGATAGAGAAGATTGATTGAGATTAAATTCAGAGTTAAAACTGACAAGAATTTCTTGTAAATAACTTAAACTCCTAGAGGTTTCTATCCATCCTAAACAACGAACCCCTTCTAGTTTTAAAGACAGAGGAACACTAGGAGATTGAACTTGCTCAAATAATACGCGTGCAGCTTCATCCGTTTTTAAACGCGCTAAAGAAAGTTGAGTTTGTTGGCAAACATCGGCTCGAATATCCCATAATAACGGTTTAATTTTTTCCACTAAATTAATATTTTCTAATAAATCTAATCTGAGTCCTAATCCAATAACAGCTTGTTTTCTAACATTAGCAACCGGATCATTTAAAGCATCTAATAAAACCGGAATAACTCTAGGATCATGAAAACTTCCTAATGCTTCAACGGCGATCGCTCTAATTTCAGGATTAGAATCATGAATAACTGTTAATAACGGGGGAATCGTTTCAAAATGACGAATTTGAGCTAAAGCCATTGTTGCTAATCGTTTAGACTCTTCCTGTGTTAATAATTGGGTTAAGGGGACAATGGCTGAAACTCCTAAACTTGCTAACGTAATAGTGATCATTTCCTGAAGAGAAAGTTCATCTTCCGTGACTTCAGGTTCAGTCGTTTTGAGCAGATTAATTAAAGGTTCAATTACCACTTCTGATTTAAACTGACCCAAAATTCGAGCCACAAACCAACGCATTTCTACATCAGCCGTTTCATCTTGTAAAATATTGAGAAGCGGTTCTAGGGCAGGAGTTCCTAAATCGGGTAAAATTTTACTAACTTCCCATCGCTGTTGAAAATCACCTTGTTCTAACTGGGTTAAAACTAAATTGACGATGGCGTCGGGTTCTTGTTCTGAAAAATTCACGTTTGAGTGTTGATTGTTGACTATTGACCGATCACCGATGGGCTATCTCCAGCCCGAGGTTATCATAATTTCTAGTGTAGAATATTTATGCTCCATTTTAGCTATTCTTCCTTAATTGATGCACCTGTAGAAGTGGTTTGGGAATTTCATACCCGACCGGATATTTTGCAACTTTTAACACCCCCTTGGCAACCTGTAGAAATTGTCCGGCGAGAAGGAGGGTTAGATGTCGGTGCAATGACTGAATTTAGAATATTATTAGGCTTGATTCCCGTGCGATGGGTAGCGGTTCATACCGAATGTAAACCCTTAGAATTATTTACCGATGAACAACAAGAAGGAATTCTGCAAAGTTGGATACATCGACATCAATTTGTCAGTGAAAATGGCAAAACTCGCCTCACCGATACCATTACCTATTCTCTCCCTGGCGGAGAATTAGCAGAAAAAATATTAGCTGGGTGGGTTAATAGTCGTTTACAAGATATGTTTACTTATCGTCATCAAGTCACAAAACGTGAATGTGAAAAAGGTTGATAATTAACTCAGATTTTGATTTTATTTTGTTTTAATCCGAATCAGTTGATAAGAACCTTTTTGAGCAATCTGTTGATATTGATTGTTTAATCCTAAATGGTTGAATTCACGGAGATGTCCAAGAATTAATAAACTTTCAGAGGCAGAATTTTGAACCTCTGGAGTATTAATATGTTCAATTGCATCTGTCAATTCAGGATAGTATTGAACTGGATTTTGAGTATAAAAAACTAAACTGGGTTTTTTAAAGCCTACCATGATTAATTGTTCTCCTAATTTTCTTTGTTGAATAACAGTTTTTGCAAGCTCTCTTAATGGTTCTTGTCGATGATAATCCAGTAAACTATAGGCAGGAATAGCCACTCCAATAAAAAATATTATAAATCCCAAAAGATTAACAATAAAAATCCTTGAAATTTGCCGTTTCCATGCACTTATTACGATTAATAAGGTAGTTATTAACCAAATTAAAGCCGAACGATTAGGCAGTTCAGAGGTTTTTAAATCTGTTCTGAAATTGGGCATATCTGCATCATATCCCAATAATTTATAACTAAAATAACTGACAATAGCTGTCCCTAAAAGTAACAGAATATTGACAAAAATAGAAATATCAAAAGAATCATATTTAATTTTTTTTAACCCAAAATTAAAATCATTCAGATGCTTTTTAGAGAGTTGATTATTCCCAAAAATTGATACTAATAAAGCTGAAGCTGGCATCAATGGTAAAACATAACTCGGAAGTTTAGTAACAGCTACGGTAAAAAACAGAAAAATTACAGCAAACCAAAACACAGAAAATAATTGCAGTTGTTGAATGCGAGTTTGACGTTGCCAATAGCGACGTTTCCAGAACTGTGTTGAAGCGATCGCAACAGGTAAATAGACTGAAAAAGGAGCAAAACCTACTAAAACCACGATAAAATAGAAATACCAAGGAGCACCATGATGATTAACAACGCTAGTAAATCGTTCAAAATTGTGATAACCCAAAAACGAGTTAATATAGCTTTCTCCATGAATTAAAGTGACTAAAATATACCAAGGTAAAGTCATTACAAAAAAAATCATACTTCCTAATAACGGGAGTATTTCTTGTAAAACTTGATCGAGTTTGCCAACATAAATTAAGAATGAACCAATAATTAAAACTGGTAAAACAATGCCAACAGGGCCTTTTGTTAAAACGGCTAAAGCTGATAAAATATAAAAAGCTAAATACCAGAATTTAGACCGATTAAAACCCGAAATTTTCAATAATTTAACATCGTTTAAATTATTAACCTGTTGCCCATTTTCACCCAATGGAGATCTATTTTCTTCATGGGTTGCATATCCTAGAAAAAAAGCTAATAAAGCCGAACCCATGCAAGCCGTTAATAGCAGATCCGAAACGCCAATTCTTGCCCAAGCAATAATTTGAGGATTAAAAGCGATTAATGTAGCCCCCATCCAAGGTAAAGGATGTAAAATAACCCTTCTGAATTGAGGTTTATAAAAACTACCCATTAACCCTTGTTGTTCATAATTTTTAACCCGATAAAATTGAGTTGATTGAACATAATAAATTAAGGTATAAAATCCCAAACAAACTAGAATAAAAGCAGAAAAAGCTGAAGGAAGACGGACTCCCCACTCATTCACCCCAACCATCTGATAAGCAATAGCCATTAACCAATAAATTAAGGGCGGTTTATCAAATCGAGTTTCTCCATTAAAATAAGGAGTAATCCAATCTCCTGTTACTAACATTTGACGAGATGCTTCTGCAAATAAAGGTTCGGTTTCATCCAATAAACCTAAATTTCCGAGATTCCAAAAAAAAGCTAACCCACCGATTAAACCTAACCCTAAAATAGCCAGGAGTCCAAACAAACAATCTGTTTTAATTTGATGTGAAAAAAAAGTGTGAGTCTTTTGATCTGAACTTAATTTCATGGAGGAAGGACACAGAGGTTGATGATTAACTGTAAATATCCTGAAGGGTATAAGAACCATTGACGGTTAACTGTTGACCCAAAAAATGCCAACTGTAAACCCCCAACCAACACTCACGTTAAGAAAGGATATCGATTAGTTATTATCACCTATTTAGGGCATGGATGAACTCGAAACAAGATAATTGCCTATTTCCTATTTTTCAGACGAAAATTGCTCCTGGGTCTTGGCGGGTTTGATCATTAACTGCCATTCTTGAGTTTGAGGATTCCAAACTGGAAGGGTGGTTTCCCCTACAATATAGGGCCCCCAATAGTAGCGGGAACCATCCGGTGCAAAAACAATTAAAATATCACCGGATTTGAGAATTAAATCCTGGTCTGGAAGAGATAAAATTAACCCGTCTGTACTTCCTTCTTCGGGAGCAAAATCCCAGTGAACGGGTTCAGTCATAACTGTAGATGAACGGTTGAGTAAAGCCACACGCACGGGATGTTCGGTGAAATTACTGACTCGGAATGATCCTTGATGATGGCCTCTGGACGCAGGGGGAGATGATCGTTTTGGCGGAATCATCCTAGATTCGCCAGAGGGAACAGGAGTCGTTGCGGGGACAGATGGCGTTGGGACAGAGGTTTTAGGAAATGCGGTCGATAAGGGAGTTGAGAGAGATAAAGTCACCTGTTCAGAGGACTTTCTTTCTGTTGACTCGGTACAATAGCGAAATAAAAATTGCCTTAAACTGATTAAGGTTAATAAAATAGTTCCAGTCATAACAAGGGCGGGATATAGTTTCGCTTTCATAATTTTGCGGTTTAAATTAGATTATTAATTTCACAACACTCCACACTTTTATGCAGAATACCCGTCTCAATCGACTTGTAACTGTTGTTAATACCCAACTCGGACGATGGTTGTTAAACCCTTGGCGACGGATTTCGCTGCTGATCATTAGTTTATTATTGGGTTTTGCCTTAGCACTATCCATATCTTCGGTAGCGGGACAAAAAGCCAATTTAGATGTAACCGTCGCTTTAACGTTATCTATCCTCATAGAAGGGGTTAATTGGTTAGCCTATAGTAGTCCTAATCGTCTGCGACAATCCTTTTGGATCGAAAACTTAAATGCACTTAAAATCGGTTTGTGTTATGGATTATTTTTGTTAGCCTTTATGTTAGGATCGTAATACCAACATTTTTTAGGGTGTGGTCATTGTCGATGATAGAAATTCTGCAAGCTTGGGTTCATAGACAAACTCCACATCCGACCGATTTAGAAATTTTAGAACAGTGGGAACTGTCTGATTCTAAACGAAGGATATTGTGGGGAATTACACCTGAAAATGTTAGACAAAAACTACAGGAGCGAACGGATCTTTTCTGTAGACTCTTCCAAGAAAATTTTGACTTTCCTCTGTTGTCTCAACAGTTAGAAACCCTGTGGAAGTTTTGGCTTCCTTTTGCAACCCAACTGGTTGAGTCTCGTCAACAGCTAGGTCGTCCTCTGGTTCAAGGAATATTAGGGGGACAAGGAACCGGAAAAACAACCTTAGCAAAAGTCTTAACTCGGATTATGTCTTTTTTTCACTATGACACACTCAGTTTGTCCTTGGATGATTTATATAAAACTTATTCAGAACGCCAACAACTCCAACAGATCGATCCGCGTTTAATTTGGCGAGGGCCACCCGGAACCCATGATATTGAATTAGGAATTCAAGTTTTAGATCAATTACGTCAACCCTTACCCGAGCAAACGATTGCTATTCCTCGGTTTGATAAGTCTTTATGGCGCGGTGCTGGCGATCGCATTTCACCAGAATTAGTCACAGGAATTGATATTATTTTATTTGAAGGCTGGTTTGTCGGTTGTAGACCAATTGTTCCTGAAACCTTTGATTTTGCACCTGCTCCAATTATTACCCTTTCGGATCAACAATTCGCCAAAGATATGAATGAACAATTAAAAAATTATATTCCCTTGTGGGAAAGATTAGATCAATTAATGATTTTAAATCCAGTGGATTATCGATTATCAAAACAATGGCGTATCCAAGCTGAAAATAACATGATTGCTCAAGGAAAATCAGGAATGAGTGATACCGAAATTAGTCAATTTGTCGATTATTTTTGGAAAGCTTTACATCCTGAATTATTCATAAAACCCTTAATTAAAAATCCCGAATTAGTTAATTTAATTGTAGAAATAAACCCAGATCATTCTATTGGCAATATTTTCAGAAATCAATAATCTCAGTAATATGGCAATTACGAATTACGAATTACGAATTACGAATTGTGACTCTTGCAATAGGCAATAGAAATTTCTCCCCCCGCTCCTCTTCTCCCCCTGCTCCCCCTGCCCCTCTTCCCCTCTTCTCCTGCTTAATTGATTAACCTCGTCGAATATTAAAACAACACCATTCTTGCCGACGCCATAAGGTTGCAACAACCCAACCATGTTGTTCTAAAGTATCTGCAATAGGTTTAGCTTGCTCCATTAAAATACCGCTTAAAATCGCCCAAGTATTTTTCTTAGTGATCGCAGTAAATCGAGGAATTAAATCAATAATAACTTCTGCTAAAATATTACAAACAATACCATCAACAGGTTGATTTGCTAATTGAATTACTTGCTCGATACTACCATCTTTAATAATAATCTTATCCGATGAAATCTGATTTAATTCACAATTTTCTTTTGTGGAACGGGTCGCTAACGGATCATTATCAACCGCATAAACCTTTGAGGCTCCTAATAATATTGCGCCGATGGATAAAATACCCGAACCACAACCAATATCTGCAACCACCGCGCCCTTGTTGTCTCCCCCTAACCGCATTTCCAAAGATTCTAAACACAGTTGAGTTGTTGCGTGGGTTCCGGTTCCAAAAGCAACCCCAGGATCTAATCGTAATAAAATCCGATCCGAATCTTCAGGTAACGCTAACCAAGCCGGATAAATTAAAAAGCGATCGCCAATGGGGGTAGGTTCCCAATGTTGTTTCCAAGCCGTTGACCAGTCCTGCTCATCAATTAAATCCCAAGTCACAGCAGGAACCGGAACTTCCCAACACAGAGCATCTTGACGCAACAATAAAGACAATGCCGCTAAATCCAATAAATGAGCTTTTTCTTCCGGTAAATAAGCTGATAGCAAGCAAGAACTATTCTTAATTTGACTTGCTGTTCCCCGACAACCAAAGGTTTCCATCCGCCAAAAGACCGCATCCTCTAGCGTCGGATCACATAAAACTTTAATTTCCCACCAACTATTAGCCATAGTTTCAAATCATCAGGGAACAGGGAATTACGAATTACGAATTACGAATTACGAATTATATATAACCGTAGGGGCAGGGTTTTCCTGCCCAGACTTACTAATCTTCTTCCACTGATAACTGTTTACTGTTTACTAATCAATGATTACAGCGTTACAGTATAAGCATCACGAATGCCAGAGACTTTCATGATTTCTGCTAACAAACCTTCAGGTAAGGGATCATCAAGGCTTAAGACCATAACCGCTTCACCTCGAACGATTTTACGTCCGACTTGCATACTGGCAATATTGACATTAAAGCTGCCTAACAGCGAACCAATTTTACCAATAATTCCGGGCATATCCCGGTGAAGGGTAAATAACATATAACGGGTAGGAGGCACGTTAATGGGGAAATCGTCAACATTCGTAATCCGAATTTCCTGATCTCCTAATAAAGCTCCAGTAACGGAATGACTTCCTAACGAACCCTTCGCTTCCAAATGCAGGGAACCTGTGTAGTCCGTAAAGGAAGCATCACGGGTTTCAATCACTCGAATTCCCCGTTCCTTGGCTTCAATACTAGCATTCACATAGTTCACCCGTTCCCGTAATGCTTGGGACAGTAACCCCTTGAGTGCTGCAACCACGACCGCTTGGCTATTGGTTCCCGCCAGTTCTCCTTGCAAACGCACATCAAGGAAGTCTACCCGACCTCCAGCCAACTGACCGACTAAATTACCCAGGGTTTCCGCCAATTGCAGATAAGGTTTGAGTTTTTCCAACACATCGGGATAGAGCCCCGGAATATTCACCGCAGACCGGGCGGGTAAACCCAGTAACACATCCCGAATTTGTTCCGCAACATCAATAGCCACATTCACTTGAGCTTCCTCTGTGGAGGCGCCCAGGTGAGGCGTCAGAACAATTTTAGATCCCAATTCCCGTAAAGGAGAATCCGCCTCTAGGGGTTCATTCTCAAATACATCCAGGGCTGCCCCGCCAATTTGGCTATTTTTCAAGGCTTCAGCTAAAGCTGCTTCATCGATCACCCCACCTCTAGCACAGTTAATCAGGCGGGCGGTGGGCTTCATTTTAGCGAAGACTTCAGCATTGAACAGATGATAGGTTTCTTTGGTTTTGGGAATATGCAGCGTAATATAATCGGACTCCCGAATTAACAAATCCAAGTCCACCAAGCGGCAACCAATTTGATCCGCCCGCTCTTGGGAAATAAATGGATCATAAGCCAAGAGTTTCATCCCCAGGGCTTTCGCCACCGCAGCCACATGGGAACCAATCTTACCCAGCCCAACAATTCCCAGGGTTTTTTTATAAACTTCTACACCAATGAAGCTTTTGCGATCCCACTTTCCACTTTTCACCGATTGGTTAGCATCGGGAATATAGCGAGAGGAAGATAACATCATCGCTAAGGCGTGTTCTGCCGCAGCAATAGTATTTCCTTCTGGGGAGTTAACAACAACAATCCCTTTGCGAGTCGCGGCTGGAACATCTACATTATCCACACCGACGCCAGCCCGACCAATAATTTTTAAGTTATCGGCGGCTTCAATAATTTCTTGGGTAACACGAGTTCCAGACCGGATCATCAAAGCATCATACTCTGGAATAATCCGCACCAGTTCTTCTACGGGTAAACCTATTCTGACATCCACCTGAGCGACTTGAGAGAGGATGTCTATACCAACTTGATCAATAGAATCGGAGACAAGAACCTTCGGCATGATTTAGGCAAATGGGTTGCAATAGCAGGTAACGAAAGATCACCCCCTGACAAAATCCGCTAGGGGGATGTTCGAGAGAGTCTTCATAAGCTATTCTCTCTCCCAACTGAACGGTCTATGTAAACACCGCAGTAGGTTATTTTAACTGTTAATGGGGTCTATGCACTGGGAATCCTTGGAAAAAATTTAGTTTTGCAGTCTAGGGGGAATACAGACCACAGGGGGAAGCAAGGGACACAGGGGGAAACCGATATTGTGTAGACTAGCAATAGTTATGATTGCTAATCCTCACATTATCCTATGAACTATCTGGTGACTGTCCTTTCCGATCGCGTGCAAGCTGAAACCGCTTATGTGGCATTAGAAAAAGAAGGAATTCCAATCACTCAAATCACGATTTTAGGAAAAGGTTATAAAAGTGCAGATGAATTTGGCTTAATTGATCCTAATGAAAGCGCAATTAAACAAGTTAAATTGATGGCAACTTGGTTAATTCCCTTTGGGTTTGTTGCAGGTTTTACCTTTAGTTTAATTACAGGATTAGAAACCTTTGCTTGGGCTGGAGAGGTGGGAAATCATTTTATCGGTGCTCTTCTGGGTGCAGTTTCTGGAGGCTTAGGCAGTCTTGTTGCAGGAGGCGGTGTCGGTTTAATTGTTGGGGGTGGGGATGCTTTACCTTATCGCAACCGTCTCAATGCTGGAAAATATTTAGTTGTGGTTACGGGTTCAGAAACCTTGATGCGAAAAGCAACTCGGATTTTAAGACCGTTGGAACCTGAAAATATTCAAGGCTATACGGTGGGGGATAATTTGGTTTAAAGGGGTCAAATTTTATCCTTGAATCTGTATAAATTACCAATAAGTATTTATAATGATTCGGGATTAATCTCCCTTACAATCGTTTTTATTGTCGTTAAAAATGCTATCATAAATCCAGAAAAATCTTGATCCTATTTGATTTAAAGTCACCCAATGTTACCACGAGATGAACTTTTAAAAGGCATTGAAAATCGAGACAGTCTAGCACGAATTCTCGATCTAGCAGAACAGGCCCTAAAAACCTGGGAAATTACCTTAACGGATTTTCTCTCTCCTCCTGAATTAGCGGAAGCTGAAAAGGTCTTTAATCAATTAACAGAAGTGCAAATGATCGCCTGGGGGGGTTATCCTCAAGCGGAACGTCAACGGTTAGGAATTGCTCGCTCTGAATTACCTTTGGATGTCTCCCAGGTTAATGTGGTGGTTTTAGAAATTTCGGGTAATTTCCTTTTTGATCCGGCTACCCATCGAGACTTTTTAGGGGCAATGTTAGGCACTGGAATTGTCCGAGAAAAAACCGGGGATATTATCGTTTTAGGAGAACGAGGTGCCCAAACAATTGTTACTCCAGAATTAGCGAATTTTTTAGAATTAAATTTAACTCAAGTGCGTTCGGTTCCGGTGAAAACTCAACCGATTGATCCGAGTGAATTAAAAGTTAAAGAACCGAAGAAAAAGGAGTTAACAACGGTGGAAGCTTCCATGCGTTTAGATGCGATCGCATCTGCTGGTTTTGGAATGTCTCGGAGCAAAATGGTTAGTTTAATTGATGGCGGAGATGTCCGGGTTAATTGGAAGGAAATTACCCAAGCTAGTCATCAAGTTAAATCTGGAGATTTGATTGCTATTCGAGGGAAAGGACGGTTAGAAGTTAAGGATATTGCAGTTACGAAAAAACAACGCTATCGGGTTGAATTAACTCGTTATCAATAAACTTACGAGGATAGGAACTATGAAACGACTGTATGATCCGGCATTTGAAATCTTAAAAAAAGAGATTAACCAATGCGCTCAAAAGGATTTGGCGGGAGATATCGGAGAAAAAATAGTTTTAAAACGATTAGAAAAAATGCGATCGCAATCAGGAGAACCTCTGACAGCCAATGAATTAAAAGAGTTAATTAGTGATCAATTTCCTACCTTTAATGAAGCGGTTTTAAAAAAAGCAGCTAAAGTTAATCGCCCCCCTGGAATTTTTCCTAAAGTCGTGTTTGGAATGGCTATTTTAGGGGGATTTACCGGAATGGTTGCCATTGCTAATTTACCGTATCCGATGATTCGCTGGCCTGTGGCTAAAACGGCTCCATTCTTACTGCTTCCCAGTTATATTAATATGGATTATAACTATCGACAAGCGGTATCGCTCGTAGAACAATCGGATCAATTAATTAATCAAGCAACAGCGATTACAGATATTGAATTAGGGGTGGAAAAAGTTAAAAAATCTCAAAAGCACCTCGATCAATTACCTGTTTGGTTTTTAGGCTATTATCCTCAAGCTTATTGTTCGGTTAGGGTTTGTATTTGGCGATTTACCTTTGATGAATATGAAAGTG
>JACCEC010229036.1_pt1 | contig 17070 bp, 20 predicted proteins | sample 7450121 | NCBI WGS metagenome assembly JACCEC01 (sample SAMN15323455, study PRJNA562643) | freshwater metagenome | isolation source: river surface water | place: USA:Blue River Watershed | collected 2017-08-18 | reverse complement strand
TCGCGTAATCGTCAAGTTGGTTTGCAATTGGCTGCCGGCAAAAAGTTGCCAGAAGTTCTATCGGCTCTAGGGCATGTTGCTGAAGGTGTGCGCTGTGCTCAAGCAGTTAATGATTTAGCGTTGGCGAAAAAAATTGAAATGCCTATCACTCACATGGTTTGCCAAGTGTTATTTAATCACCTGGATTTACCAAGCGCTGTGAAATTATTGATGGGACGAGATGCTAAACCTGAGAGTCCCACTTCTCATTAAGCGCCACCCTTAAAGTCCATTTGTCGCCAGGCTTCATAAACCATCACAGCAACAGCATTCGACAAATTTAAGCTTCGACTGTCTGCTCGCATCGGCAAGCGCAGGGCTCTTTCTGGCAAGAAATAAGCTCTTACTTGGGGATCTAATCCCTTAGTCTCAGAACCAAAAACTAAATAATCATTCTCTTGAAATTGGCAGGATGATAGTTTTGCTTGTCCTTTGGTAGTGATTGCAAACATCCTGTCTTGTGCTGGCTTTTCTGATTCTAAGAATGCGTCCCAGTTGGGGTGAACTTTCATATGAGCGTACTCGTGATAATCGAGACCCGCACGCTTCATGCGTGAGTCTTCTAAGGGGAAGCCCAAGGGTTCGATCAAATGTAACTGCGCACCAGTATTTGCACACAAACGAATGATATTGCCGGTGTTAGGTGGAATTTCTGGTTCAACAAGTACAACGTTAATCATAGGAATTAAAGAGAAGTTCTAAGAATGACCCAATTATGAACACTTTGGGCGCCAAAATCTTTCAATAGTTTAGCCATGATATTGAGTGTGGCTCCGGTGGTCATGACATCATCAACGATCAAGATGTTTTTTTGCTCAATATGAGAGAGTCGTTTAGGGTTGACGCTAAATGTATTAATCAGTCTGATGAGTCTTTCCTCGCGAGTAGCATGGGCTTGATCGCCGCTGATGTGTTTTCGTTTCAGAATTTGATGATCTGATTTGATCTTGAATCTTTTTGATAGATAGCGACACAATTCCCAAGATTGATTAAATCCTCTTGCGTGAAGTTTTTCCAAACTTAAAGGCACTGGAATCATCCAATCAATAGTTGGCTCTGTATTGAGTTCTCTTTGCCAAACGTTCTCCCACACATCAGCAAAGCACTTAGCAAGTGCTACTTTTTTGCTGTATTTGTAGTCATGAATAGCCTCTGTTAGAAGTCCGCCATAAGTATCGATACATCTTGTACTGTTAAATGCTGGTGGTTGGCGAATACAAAAGTCACAGATGACTCGATGTTTAGCGCATGGCAAGGCGCACTGGATGCAACGATGGATTTGCTGGTCTTTAATGCTTTTTAAGCACTTATCGCAAATACTGTTTATTTGAAATTTCTTGCAACCAATACATGATGTCGGTAGAAGAAATTTCATAGGGCGCTGAGTATACTTAGAGCTTATGTCCACTTCGCCAACAATGTTTCCTGCCATTCCTGATTGGCTCTCACTTGAGATTAGCCAACGTATGGAAGAGAAGTTGTCGATTGTTAAATTGGATGTGCAAGAGATTTATCAGTCTGGTTGTTTGCATCCGGCGTTGTTATATAAGAGATTCCCTCAAGCTAATAATTATTGCTCTCAGCCTGGCGTTGGCCATGCGTCTTGGCAGCGTTTGTTTTTTAATCTGTGCAAGCGTGCTTTTGTTGAGCAAATTTCTCTAGGTGATCCCAAGTATCGCTATGCCATGGATTTGATTTGGTCCAATCTAGAGCTGCAGCATCACGCTCAACCTGAATTGCTCATTCAGAATTGGGAAAAGCTACTTAAACCATCATCCTTGCTTATGTTTAGTTATCTCGGTCCCGATACTGGTCGAGAATTACGGCAAGCAGGTGCCAATATTCTTCCGGGGGCATGGGATATGCATGATGTTGGTGATGCATTAGCAAAAGCAGGCTTTGCCGAGCCAGTGATGGATATGGAATACATCACCCTGGAATATGAATCCCTAGATCTTTTGAAGAAAGACGCTCTGGAATTGGGCTTGGTGAAGGATCTGGCTTTAGGTGATCTTCAAATGCCAACAGGTTCCGATCAATTTAAGCTGACCCTAGAGGTGGTTTATGGTCATGCATGGACGCCAGAGAAAAGATCCTCGAAATCAAAAGACGGTATTGCAACGATTTCTGTCGACCAGATTGTTAGAAGAAAATAATAAGTAAGTTAACGCTTACATACATTTTTGTGTAAATTTCTAGGTATTAATCTCTAGAAAAACTAGTAATTTATTGCGCTAGATCAAATTCCCCAAATATAATCTCACGAGTTTATGCATGCCTTTTATGCACTTCAGATTCAAGTATTTAATTAACGGGAAATAAGATGAAAAAACCCACAGCATTAGCCGGTTTAGTTTTGGGCTTAGTTGGTTTGTTGCACGGCAACCTAGCTCTAGCGATTAATGACATGCCAGGCGGACCATCACGCTTTCAACTAAATCTACAGCCAGCAGCAACAAAAGTCGCTGAAGAAGTGGCTGTATTACATTGGATGATGTTGGCTATCTGTTTGGTCATTTTTGTGGCTGTATTCGGCGTGATGTTCTATTCGATTTACAAACATCGCAAATCATTAGGTCATCAATCTGCAAGTTTCCATGAGAGTACGACTGTAGAAATCGTTTGGACAGTTGTGCCATTGCTTATCGTGATTGGTATGGCTTTGCCAGCAACTAAAACTGTTGTTGCTATGAAAGACACAACGAACGCAGATATCACAGTTAAAGTAACTGGCTATCAGTGGAAGTGGGGCTACGACTATATCAAGGGTGAAGGCGAAGGCGTTTCATTCTTGCAAACATTAACAACTCCACGTGAGCAAATTAACAACCAAGCTGAAAAGAGCGATACCTACTTGATGGAAGTAGATAACGAAATGGTTGTGCCAGTGGGCAAAAAGATTCGTTTAGTGACAACTGCACATGACGTGATTCACTCATGGACAATTCCAGCATTTGGCGTTAAGCAAGATGCGATCCCTGGCTTTGTACGCGATACATGGTTCCGTGCTGAAAAAGTGGGTACATTCCGCGGTCAGTGTTCAGAGCTCTGCGGTAAAGAGCACGCATTTATGCCGATCGTTGTTAAGGTTGTGACTGATGCTGAATACTCAGCATGGGTGGAAGAAAAGAAAAAACAGATGGCGTCTTTAGCGGATGATCCAACAAAGACTTTCACAATGGATGAGCTAAAGCAACGCGGTGAAAAAGTTTATGCCGCTAATTGTGCTGCTTGCCACCAAGCCAATGGTAAAGGTGCTGGCGCATTCCCAGCTTTGGATGGTTCTAAGGTTGTTACTGGACCAAAAGATGGCCAATACAAGATTCTTCTTAATGGTAAGAATGCAATGCCAAAGTGGACTCAGTTAAACGATGTTGAATTAGCCGCTGTCATGACTTACACACGCAATGCGTGGGGTAATAAGACAGGCGAATTAATTCAGCCTAAAGATTTCACAACTGCACGTGCAGCTAAGTAATTAATTAAGCAATACACATACTAGGTAATTGGAGCAAATATGAGCACAGTAAGCCACGCACATGATCATCACGATGATCACGCACACGATCATCCACACGGCTGGCGTCGTTGGTTGTACGCTACAAACCACAAAGACATCGGTACTTTGTATTTGATTTTCTCTTTTGTGAGTTTGATGGCTGGTGGCGTGATGGCTTTGTTAATCCGCTTGGAATTATTCCAACCAGGTTTGCAATTCATTCGCCCAGAGTTGTTCAATCAATTAACAACTTTGCACGGCTTGGTGATGGTGTTCGGTGCCATCATGCCGGCATTCGTAGGCTTTGCTAACTACATGATCCCTCTACAAGTGGGCGCCTCTGATATGGCGTTTGCTCGTATGAACAACTTCAGCTTCTGGATCATGCCTGTTGCTGCTTCATTATTGTTGTCTTCATTCTTTGTTCCTGGTGGCGCAACTGCTGCTGGTTGGACTTTATATGCGCCTTTATCAGTGCAAATGGGTCCTGGTATGGATATGGCTATTTTTGCGGTTCACTTGATGGGTGCTTCATCTATCATGGGTTCTATCAACATCATCGTGACGATTCTTAATATGCGTGCTCCTGGCATGACGTTGATGAAGATGCCAATGTTCTGCTGGACATGGTTAATTACTGCTTACTTATTGATCGCTGTGATGCCTGTTTTGGCTGGTGCGATCACAATGGTTCTAACAGATCGTCATTTCGGTACTAGCTTCTTCTCAGCAGCTGGTGGTGGTGACCCTGTGATGTATCAACATATTTTCTGGTTCTTTGGTCACCCAGAGGTTTACATCATGATCTTGCCAGCGTTTGGCATCATCAGTGAAGTGATCCCAACATTTGCTCGTAAGAGATTGTTTGGCTACAGCTCAATGGTTTATGCAACAGGTTCAATCGCGATCTTGTCATTCATCGTTTGGGCGCACCATATGTTTGCAACTGGTATGCCAGTAACTGGTCAATTGTTCTTCATGTACGCCACGATGTTGATTGCTGTTCCAACAGGCGTGAAGATCTTTAACTGGGTTGCAACTATGTGGAAAGGGTCAATGACTTTTGAAACGCCGATGTTGTGGTCTATTGGTTTTATCTTCGTTTTCACAATCGGTGGCTTCACAGGATTGATCTGTGCGATGGCTCCGATTGACATCATGATTCAAGATACATACTACGTAGTGGCTCACTTCCACTATGTGCTTGTTGCTGGTTCTTTGTTTGCTTTGTTTGCTGGCTTCTACTACTGGGCTCCAAAGTGGACTGGTTTCATGGTGAACGAGTTCCGCGGTAAGGTTCACTTCTGGGGTTCAATGATTTTCTTCAACCTCACATTCTTCCCAATGCACTTCTTAGGCTTGGCAGGTATGCCACGTCGTTACGCTGACTACCCAGTTCAGTTTGCTGACTTCAACGCAGTAGCTTCCATTGGTGGTTTAGGTTTTGGTTTGATGCAGGTTTACTTCTTGCTATGGGTGGTATTGCCAACTTATCGTGGTGGCAAGAAAGCTGAAGCTCAAGCTTGGGAAAATGCTCAAGGTCTTGAGTGGACAGTTCCATCACCAGCACCATTCCACACATTTGAAACACCGCCAACAGTTAAGTAATTAAAGCGGTATTCATGACCCAACTTCAACAACCATCAACCAACCCAAGGGCGAGCAATCGTCGCTTGGGTCTTATCTTGTTGACCGTAGCATTAGTTTTCTTTATCGGAATTTTTGCTAAGAAAGTTATTTTTGGTTAAGCATGGCTTTTAATCTTGCTAAATACAATCGCCAGATGTTGCTTAAGCTAATTGTGATTAGCTCTGCGATGTTTGCGTTTGGCTATGCATTGATTCCAATGTACAAAGTACTTTGTGAAGTAACTGGAATTAATGTGGTCACTAGCAAGAATGACTATGGCACAAGAGCTATTAATGCAGCCAGTAAGAATACGCAAGTTGATGAGAGTCGTTTAATTACAGTTGAGTTTGACTCTAATACGCAAGGGCCATTCCGTTTTCGTTCAGTGAAGAACTCTATGCAAGTTCATCCTGGTGAGATGGTTCAAGTTGTTTATGAAGTCGTCAATGTTCAAGGTCGTCCTGTGTCAGCACAAGCGATACCAAGTTACGCACCTAAACAAGCTACTCAGCATTTCACAAAACTAGAGTGTTTTTGTTTTGAGCAACAAACACTCAAACCTAATGAGTCTCGTGAAATGCCTGTGGTTTTTGTGATTGATCCAGCTTTACCAAAGGATGTGAAGAACATCACTTTGTCATACACCTTCTTTGAAGTAGGTAGCGGACAAAAGGTGATTACTGGTGAACATAACAGCAAGCCATCAAAGATTTGATATGGAAAAGCAAAAGACCAATTCATTGTTGATGTTTTTGATTTCCATGCGTGCTGTGATGTGGGGTTTTTTAGGCGTTCGCAAACGCGAAGGTCAAGATGCCGATATGGCATCAATTAGTTTTGTTCATATTGTGCTTGCAGGAATTTTGGGCGCAGTTATTTTTATGGCAATTTTGTTAATGATTGTCAAAGCAGTTGTATCGAATTGATTTTTTAGGAGAGAGAGAATGTCTTCCAGTGTGACTAAAGCCCCTTACTACTATGTGCCGGCTCCAACACGTCATCCAATCGTTACAAGCTTAGGCTTGTTAGGATTTGGCTGGGGTGCTTCTATGTGGGTTAACGGTAGCACTTTTGGCATGATTCTATGTCTAGCAGGTATTGCTTGGACGATTGCATCTCTATACACCTGGTTTGGTGATGCTATCAGCGAATCTGAGAGTGGTATGAACAGCGTGAACGTAGACGTTTCTTATAGATGGTCTATGGCATGGTTCATCTTCTCAGAAATCATGTTCTTTGGCGCTTTCTTCTCTGCCCTCTTTTATGCAAGAAGTATCGCTATGCCTTGGTTAGGTGATATTGATAACAAACTACTTTGGCCTGATTTTGCTGCTACATGGCCTAATGCTGGCCCAGCTGGTTTGGTTGAAGGTTTCAAAACAATGGGACCATGGCCTATTCCAACGATTAATACAGCTCTACTATTAACTTCTGGTTTAACAGTCACTTGGGCTCACCACGCGATGCGTGAAGGTCATCGTAAGCAAGTTATTCAAGGTTTAGCAGCCACTGTTTTATTGGGCGCTATTTTCATGTGCTTCCAAGTATATGAATATATGCATGCGTACAGCGACCTTAACTTGAAACTTAGCTCTGGTATTTACGGCTCAACATTCTATATGTTGACTGGTTTCCACGGTTTCCACGTGACGATGGGTGCAATCATGTTAGCGGTCGTACTTTTCCGCGTCATGAAAGGTCACTTCACACCAGAAAATCACTTTGCATTTGAAGGTGCAGCTTGGTACTGGCACTTTGTGGATGTGGTGTGGTTAGGTTTGTACGTTGTTGTTTACTGGATGTAAATCAGCAACAAGTAAAAAACGCCGCTTCTGCGGCGTTTTTTAATGCCTAAAATCTCAACTCAATTATTAGCCAGCCACCCTAATCCCTGTGCTTTGAATATAGCCTAAGGAATGGGCGATCCAAATGCCAATAAATAAGGCGATGGATAAGCCAATTCTAAACATCAGCGAGTAAACGGTTTTAGAGCTCTTGCCTTTATCTCTCATCATGTAAAAGAGGGCTGAGGCTAAGCTGCCTAAAATAAATAAAAAAGCTATAGGGATAATCCAATTCATAGGTATGCATCGTATCATTGCTTTATGTTTAGACAATTAGTTTTATCCCGACCTATTGCCACTATTGCTACAGTTATCGTTTGTGCCATTGGTATTGCGCTTGGCTTTTGGCAAGTGGGGAGGATGGAGCAAAAATTAGCATTAGCAGCAGAAGTAGCTAAAAAAGAAAGTAGCGCGCCTTTGTATGCCAATGCGAAGACTTGGACCTTAGAACAAGCTTTGCATCACCGCATGATCGCCAAAGGCACTTATCTCGCCGATAAAACAATTTGGTTGGAAAATAGACCTCATCCTATGGGAAGAGACCCTCAAACAGGCATCACAGTCGGTTTTTATGTGATGACCCCATTGCTCTTGGAGCATTCTAAGAAAATCTTGTGGGTGAATCGAGGTTGGGTTCCGCGTGACGGGATGGATCGTGAGAAATTGCCTGAGTTAATAACTCGTCAGGGCTTGGTTGAGGTGGAGGGAGTCGTCTTTGAGCACCCTGCCCGTGTGATGAGTGTGGGTAATCAAGAGCTTGATGCAGAAAAACGAAAAATTCAGCAAAATCTTGATCTTAAGTTACAAGAGTCTTATTTGGGTGTTGAGCATTTACCATTTATTTTGCGTGAGGTATCTGCTTCAAAAGATGGTTTATCAAGAGATTGGGCGCCATTGGCGACCGGTGCTGAAAAACATCAGGGTTATGCATTCCAGTGGTTTGCTCTGGCAACGCTGGCGGTTATATTTTGGTTTTTAAGTGGTGTACTAAGGAAAAAGCTTTGATCGATAACAAACAAGATGATCCCTTGATTCCAGCAGCGGGAAGTCAAAAAATTGATGCGGCGACTAAGCGTGGTCGTATACAAATGATTTTGTTGTTACTTATCTGCGCATCACCAGTGATTGCATCCTATTTCACTTTTTATGTGATTAAGCCTCAAGGTGGAAAAACTAATTTAGGTCAGTTGGTGACTCCTGTCCAAAGTTTCCCAGCCAACACGATTCAATCATCTTTACAAGGCAAGTGGACTCTTTTGGTCGCAAGACCTGCAGCGCAATGCCAAGTTGGTAACGACGAGTGTGTGTCTATTTTGTATTTGATGCGTCAAGTTCGTGTGGCGATGGGCAAAGAGAGTCAAAGAGTTCAGTTGGTATGGTTAGTAACTGATAACGCACCGATTCAGCCAGCCATTGAAGCTGCTTATGACAAAGAGGTTGCTGGATTTAAGATTATTCGAATGCCAGATAACAAGGAAGAGCGCGAACAAGTAACACAGTGGTTGAATTTAGACGGCGCTTCTTCAGCTATCCATTTGTTAGACCCTCGCGCAGATCGCATGATGCGATTTGACACTAGTCAAGGTACGCCTGACTTTAAGAAATTTTCTAAGGATTTAGAGAAGCTTCTTAAGTGGAATCCAATCGGTAAGGCAAATTAAGAATGACATTAATTGCTTGGATTCAACTATTTTTAATTGGCTTGGCTGTCGGTGGATTATTGCTGCTCATATTGTGGTGGCGTCATCGCTCATTTACATTCCACCGCTTGGTAATGCTCACATTATTTTTTACATTTGATTTAATTCTGTTTGGTGCTTTTACCCGTTTAACTGATTCAGGCTTAGGCTGCCCTGATTGGCCTGGTTGCTATGGTTTATCGAATCCTTTAGCGGCTCTGCAGCATATTCGTGAAGCAGAAGCTTTAATGCCAACGGGGCCTGTCACAGTGAGTAAGGCCTGGATAGAGATGCTGCATCGCTATTTTGCGATGGGGGTTGGTTTTCTCATCATCGTGATCGTCATCTGGTCTTGGTTAAAGAGGCAGGTGCTGGGATCAAAGATTGCTTCTGTCTCTAGCTTTATTTTGGTTCTTGTTTGTGTTCAAGGTGCATTTGGTGCTTGGACGGTGACTCTTAAACTGCAACCTTTGATTGTTACGATTCATTTGATCTTGGGCTTAACTTTGTTGGCGTCATTAGCTTATTTATCAAATTTAAGTGCACGCGTTGGACAGGCTTTAGATGAGTCTCAATACTTGGTTAAAAATACGCAACCGGGTCGTGCATGGGTGTGGGCAGCGTTAATAGTTCTGATCGTACAAATATTTTTGGGTGCTTGGGTGAGCACTAATTACGCTGTATTGGCTTGTGATGACTTCCCTTTATGTCATGGTGAGTTGGTACCTACCATGAACTTTCGTGATGGATTTACTTTGTGGCGTGAGCTTGGCATGACAGCCGCAGGACATCATCTAGGGATTGAGGCATTACGAGCCATTCATTGGACTCATCGCTTAGGCGCTCTGTTTGCATTGAGTCTTTTGATTTATGTGGGATTTAAAAATTTAAAAATGGCGATGATTGTTGCAAGCCCACCTTTAAGGCGTTGGTCATTTGCCTTGTTGGGCTTGTCTTTATTGCAACTCATCACCGGCATGAGCAATATTATTTTGGATTGGCCTCTTGTGGCTGCTTTATTGCATACCGGTGGCGCAGCAGGATTAATTGTTGTTTTAGTGAGATTGTTAACGTTGAGGTATGAGGAGTTCAAACGTGTCTAAACAAGAACTCAATGTCATGCCTAAGTGGAGACAATACTGGGCGCTCACAAAGCCAAGAGTGACTCAACTGGCGGTTTTCTGTGCCATTATTGGAATGTTTTTAGCGACACCGGGCATGGTTCCTTGGCCGATATTAATTGGTGGTTCCTTGGGCATTTGGTTACTAGCAGGCGCTGCTTTTGCTGTTAATTGCTTGGTCGAGCAAAAAGTAGATGCCAAGATGCGCAGAACTGCATGGCGACCATCAGCCACAGGTGCTTTAACTGATCTGCAAATTATTACTTTTGCAGTCATCATTGGTGCGATTGGTATGGCATTGCTGTGGCACTTTGCTAACCCGCTGACTATGTGGGCAACCGCCGCAACTTTCATTGGCTATGCCATTATCTATACCCTTTTATTGAAGCCTGCGACCCCACAAAATATTGTGATTGGTGGCTTATCAGGCGCGATGCCGCCTGCTTTGGGTTGGGCGGCTGTTGCAAATAGTTTTACAGCAGAGGCTTGGTTGCTTGTGCTGATTATTTTTACTTGGACGCCACCCCACTTCTGGGCTTTAGCGCTATATCGTCGTGAAGACTATAAGCAATCTGGTTTACCCATGTTGCCAGTGACTCATGGCGAGAGATTTACCTTGCTACATATTCTTTTGTATACCTTGATCTTGATAGCTGCCACGATTTTGCCTTTCATTTATCAAATGAGCGGTTACTTCTATCTCATCAGCGCTTTGGTCTTGGGTTTAATGTTCTTGGGGTATGCGATTGCGCTTTACCGTCAGTACAGTGATGAGTTGGCTAAGAAAACTTTTAGGTTTTCTATTATTTATTTATCTTTGCTATTTGCAGCATTATTGATTGATCACTATTTATAAATATGAAAACAATTTTCAATTTACGCTTGGTTCAAATTTTATTAGCCGGATTGTTCGCTTCGTTGTTAATTGCTTGCTCTCAAGAAGCAATTAAATTCAATAATGTGGATATCACTGGCAGCAAAGCTTTTGGTAAAGATTTCTCCTTAATTGATCATCATGGCAAGCAAAGACAATTAGGCGATTTCAAGGGCAAAGTGGTTGTAATGTTTTTTGGTTACACACAGTGTCCTGATGTGTGTCCAACTACCTTAACTGAGATGCAGGGTGTGATGACTTTATTGGGCGCCGATGCTGATCGCGTTCAAGTACTCTTTGTTTCTGTAGACCCTGATCGAGATACGCAACAATTGTTATCAGAATATGTGCCTTCTTTTGATTCAAGATTCTTAGGGCTTCGCCCAGCAAGCCCTGCTGATCTAGAGAAGGTCACCAAAGACTTTAAGGTTTTTTATAACAAAGTGCCTGGTAAGTCACCGACAAGCTATACGATTGACCATACAGCAGGTAGTTATGTTTTTGATACCAAGGGAACCTTGAGATTATTTTTAAAGCATCAACAGGGTGCGAAACCAATTGCCGAAGATTTAGCCAAGTTGCTAAAGTAATAAAAAAGCCTGAGGTACCTCAGGCTTTTTTATTAGCTGCGAGTTTTTATTGAATTGATTAGTTGCTAAGTGCCAACTTCATTTTCTTAAGAGCGGCAGTTTCGATTTGTCGAACGCGTTCAGCTGAGATATTGAATTCTTCAGCCAACTCATGAAGCGTGCTAGCACCTGTGCCATCATCTTCAACATTGAGCCAGCGAGCAGTCACAATTTTTCTACTGCGATCATCCAGGCTTGCTAGGGCTCTTTCAATACCGGGACCTTGCAAAGCACGTTGTTCGTTTTGCGCTAAAACTTGAGTAGGCTCATAACGGTCATCTGATAACCAGTTAATTGGTGCGAAGTTTTCATCTTCAGATGAGTCGTTAGCCTCAATGGCAACATCTCCCCCAGACAAACGCTTTTCCATCTCACGCACATCTTCTTGGCGAACATCCAATGCTTGCGCGAGGTGTTGGATTTCATTCGGTGAAAGGGCGTTTAAGCTAGGTTTGTTGCTACGCAAATTAAAGAATAATTTTCTGTGCGCTTTGGTAGTCGCAATCTTTACCATTCTCCAGTTTCTGAGAATGTATTCATGAATTTCTGCTTTGATCCAATGAATCGAGTAAGTCACCAAACGGGTACCTTGCTCAGGGTCATAGCGTTTGACTGCTTTCATTAAACCAATGTTGCCTTCTTGAATCAGGTCTGCATGAGGTAGACCATATCCTAGGTATTGGCGAGCAATAGAGACAACCAATCTTAAATGTGACATGACCAAAGTGCGCGCTGCTTCAAGGTTCTCGTGATCACGGAACTCGCGAGCAAGGCGTACCTCGTCTGCCGCGCTAAGCATTGGCAAACGGTTCACGCTTGAAATGTAGGCATCTAAGCTACCTACATTCAATTGCATCGGAATGAGTGCATTCATATTTGTCATAGGTATATATTAGCACTCCTCATGAAAGAGTGCTAATTTGGCTATAACCCCATGATTTTTATAGATAAAATATCTTAAGGAATCAAGGATTTAGAGAAATCTGCGGCTTTAAATGGCTTGAGATCTTCAAGCTTTTCACCCAGCCCAATGGCTAGAACGCTGGGGGTATTTTCTGGAATTTCTTCTGCAATAGCGCAAAGGATGCCACCCTTGGCTGTGCCATCAAGCTTGGTAACAATGATGGCGGTTAAACCTAAAGCTTCATGGAAGGCTTTAACTTGAGATAAGCCGTTTTGACCGGTATTACCGTCGATCACAAGGATGGTTTCGTGGGGTGCATCTGCCTGTGATTTTGTAATGACTCTTTTAACTTTCTTGAGCTCATCCATGAGGTGAGCCTGTGTAGAAAGGCGACCTGCTGTGTCTAAGATCACTAGATCCATTTGACGGGATTGGCCTGCTTGGACTGCATCGTGGGCAACGGCTGCTGCATCACCGCTTTGTTGGGTAATAACAGCCACTTGGTTTTTCTCTCCCCAAGCCATCAGCTGTTCTCTAGCCGCTGCTCTAAAAGTATCGCCTGCACCAAGGAGAACTTTTTTACCTTGAGCTTGGAAGTGGTGGCAGAGCTTGCCAATAGAGGTTGTTTTACCAGCACCATTGACCCCAACGATGAGCCAAACTTGAGGTTGTTGACTTGATAACAGGGATTTTAGGAAAGGGTTTTCAGCCCGTTCTAGCTTGCTTAAGAGCTGCTCAACCAGCTTTGCCAAAATTGCCTTAAGATCATCAACTGATTCTGTTTTTTGTTGTTTGGCTTCTAGACGCAACTGTTTGATGAGTTTCTGAGTGGCGTGCATACCAACATCACCTAGAAGAAGCGCTTCTTCTAGAGATTCATACCATTCTTCATCAACTTTTTGTCTTGAGAATAAGCTTGATAGGGTTTTACGTAATCCGAACATGACCGATACAATTTAATAATATGAGCATATTAACAACCCTCGCCACTCGCTGGCTAATTTTTGCAATTGGTAGCCTGATTTACTTCAGCGCACCAGTATGGGCGCAATCAACTTCGACCCAAGATACTCATGAGTATGTTTTGAAAAATGGTTTAAGGGTGATTGTTAAAGAGGATCATCGCGCACCAACGGTAGCGCATATGGTTTGGTATAAAGCCGGCTCTATTGATGAGGTCACTGGAAAGACTGGGGTTGCACATGTCTTAGAGCACATGATGTTCAAAGAGACAAAATATTTAAAGCCTGGCGACTTTTCTAGAAAAGTCGCTGAAGTAGGTGGTCGAGATAACGCCTTCACTAGTAAAGACTACACCGCTTACTTTCAGCAAGTAGAAAAATCACATTTACCGAAAATGATGGCGCTTGAAGCTGATCGTATGGCTAATTTAAGAATCTCCGCTGATGAGTTTGCTAAAGAGATTCAGGTGGTGATGGAGGAGCGTCGCTTGAGAACCGATGATAATTCTCAGGCAGTTGTTTACGAGCAATTAATGGCGGCAGCCTTTGCAAACTCGCCATACAGAAATCCAATTATTGGCTGGATGGATGATTTACAAAATATGACGTATCAAGATGCTTTGGATTGGTATCAAACTTGGTATGCCCCTAATAACGCTGTTTTGGTGGTGGTTGGGGATGTGCAGCCCAAAGAAGTGTTAGCTCTGGCAGAAAAGTATTATGGCTCTATTCCAGAGAAAAAATTACCTCAGAGAAAATCACAAGTTGAAATTAGCCAAAAAGGCATGAAGAAAATTTATGTCAAGGTGCCTGCAGAAAATGCGGATATTCATATGACATGGAAGGTGCCTAAGCTTGAGCCTCAATCGCTAGATGATATGGAGCCGTATGCCCTCAGTGTTTTATCAGCAGTTTTAGATGGCCACGCCAATGCAAGACTTAATCGCCAACTCGTTAGAGACCTTCGTATCGCTAATACTGCCGATGCTTCATATGACATGACAGGAAGGGGTCCTCAATTATTTGTCATTAGTGCTAGCCCAACAAAAAAATCAAGCGTCGAAGTGTTGGAAAAAAATATTCGAGCTATGTTGTTGGAAGTTAAAAATAAGGGTGTGACTGATTCTGAACTTTTCCGAGTGAAGTCTCAATTATTAGCCTCTCAAATTTATAAAAGAGATTCTGTCTTTGCCCAAGCGATGGAGATTGGCATGTCTGAAATGGATGGAATCTCTTGGAAGCAATTAGATAAGATCATTGCGAATGTTCAAAAAGTGACTAGTCAAGATATTCAAGCGGTCGTTAACAAGTATTTCATTGATGAGCAATTAACGATGGCTATATTGGATCCTCAGCCTTTAGATAAAAAGCTATCTGCTAAAAAATCTGCAATGACAGGTATGAGGCATTGATATGAAAAATAAATTTCTCATATTTTTACTTTCATTTTTGCCAGCGTTAGCTTGGGCGGGTATTCCGATTCAGAATTGGACACATGCCAATGGCGCACAAGTTTATTTGGTGGAAGCTAAGACTATTCCCATGTTAGATGTGCAGGTTGATTGGATGGCAGGCTCAGTGGGGGATCCCGCTAATAAATTGGGTTTGGCATCATTGACTGCAGGGATGATTGATAAGGGGTCTAAGTTACAGGGTCGAGTTGTTCTTGAGTCTGAGATTTCAGATCGATTGGCTGATTTAGGCGCCAGTCTCAGTTTTAGCTCCGCTGCAGAAAAAGCTAGTATGCGTTTGAGAACTTTGAGTGATCCATCAAGAAGAGATACGTTGGTGCAATTGGCCGCAGAGGTTTTAAAGGCACCTTTATTTGATGCAAAAATTCTTGAAAGAGAAAAGGCTAGAATCATTGCATCTATCAAAGAAGCCGATTTAAAGCCTGAAGTGATTCTTAGTAAAGAGTTTGATCGTCAAATCTATGGTCAACATCCTTATGGACAAGCCATCACAGTAGCGACTATTCAAGCTATTCATATCAATGACATCAAAAGTTTTTATGCGTCTCGTTACGCCGTCAAAGATGCAAAAATTACTATCGTTGGTGACATCACAAAAACGGAGGCTGATCGTTTAGTCGCGCAATTGATGTCAACGTTGCCAGCGAAGGCAAAAGTAGTGACGGTTGCGCCACCTGTTGAGTTGTTTGATAAAAAAGTGTCTGGCGGACAAGTTATCAAAATCCCTCATGCTGCTCAACAAGCTCATATTTCAATGGGTATGCCAACGATTGCTCGGAAGGATCCAGACTATTTCCCTATGTTGGTGGGCAATTATGTTTTAGGTGGCGGTGGATTTGTTTCGCGCTTAATGAAAGAGGTGAGAGAAAAGAGAGGCTTGGCTTATAGCGTCTATAGCTATATCTCTCCTGGCCGCCAGGTAGGCCCCTATGTTGCTGGCATGCAGACGAAAAAGGAACAAGCTGATTTGGCTGTCAATGTGATGAAGCAAACGATTGCTGAATTTATTGCCTCTGGTCCAACAGATGCAGAACTGGCTATTGCCAAAAGTAATTTGATCAATGGCTTCCCTTTGCGGATTGATAGTAATCGCAAGATATTAGATAACGTTGCAAGTATTGCTTGGAATGATTTACCTTTAGATACCTTGGACACTTGGACAGCTCAGGTTCAGTCGGTAACTAAGGAGCAAATTCTGGCTGCTTATAAAAAGCATCTAGATATGGATAAGCTCGTGACTGTAATTGTTGGGGCGCCATGAGCACTGGCAAGGTCAGAATTATTGGGGGTTACTGGCGCGGGCGGTATATTCAAGTCGCTGATGTGCCAGGCTTGCGACCTACAGCAGATAGAACTCGCGAGACTCTTTTTAATTGTTTGGGTCAACGCTTAGATGGTTTATCTTGCCTTGATATGTTTGCTGGCACAGGTGCTTTGGGTTTTGAGGCACTCTCTCGAGGTGCTCAATCTGTGCAAATGCTCGAACTATCCCCTAAAGCTTATGAAGTCCTTAAAAAGAATCGTGATCATTTAGGACAAGCTCCTGAACTGGGGTTGATGGAGATCATAAAAACTGATGCGATTGCTCATAGCGCTCGATTGCCAGCCCAGTCAGTGGATGTGACGTTTATAGACCCCCCATTTGCAGAAGAAGCTTTATTTTTAAAAGCTCTAAAAGAAGCCACTCGAATCACTAAAAATGAAAAGGGTGCTTTTATTTATATGGAGCACCCTAAAACAGTTCATCCTGAAGAATTGTTAAAAGTTATCCCTGAATTTGGTGATTTTTGGGAAATTCAGCGTACCATACGCTCCGGAGTAGCAATAGGTAGCCTGATGGTGCCTAAAGCGCGATAAACTGGCTAAAAGCACTTATAAAAGGCTAAGGGAGGAATATGGTTGTAGCGGTATACCCAGGTACATTTGACCCGTTTACTCGTGGTCATGAAGATTTAGTGCGTCGCGCTTCTTCTATTTTTGATGAGGTGGTGGTTGGTGTTGCTGATAGTCGCAATAAAAAGCCTATCTTTGATTTGGCAGAGCGTATTGAGATTGCCAAGGAAGTTCTTGGTCATTACAGCAATGTTCGCGTAGAAGGTTTTAGTGGTCTGCTTAAAGACTTTGTGAGAAAAAATAATTCTCGGGTCATTGTGCGTGGTTTGCGTGCGGTATCTGATTTTGAATATGAGTTCCAAATGGCTGGGATGAATCGATATCTGTTGCCTGATGTTGAGACCTTGTTTTTAACCCCATCAGATCAATATCAATTTATTTCTGGCACATTTGTCAGAGAAATTGCTTTGCTTGGCGGAGACGTTAGCAAGTTTGTTTTCCCTTCTGTTGAAAAATGGTTGGCGAAGAAGCTTTAATGGATTTAGGAAGTTAATCATGGCATTGATGATTACTGATGAGTGCATC
>JACCEC012388645.1_pt1 | contig 17071 bp, 16 predicted proteins | sample 7450121 | NCBI WGS metagenome assembly JACCEC01 (sample SAMN15323455, study PRJNA562643) | freshwater metagenome | isolation source: river surface water | place: USA:Blue River Watershed | collected 2017-08-18 | reverse complement strand
CCAGTATTATTAATCATCGCAGTTGCAACGTATGTGTTCATCTTAGGTGATGCAAGTCACTTCTTAGATGCTGAAAAACACAAACCAAAGCCTGGTGACTATTTCGGATTAGTACACAGTGGTGGTGTTATCGTACCTATTTTGATGACATGTTTCCTTTGCGTTGTTGTATTCTCAATTGAGCGTTTCTTTACAATTAACAAAGCTGCCGGTACAGGTAATATCGATGCTTTTGTACGCAAAGTACGTTCATTATTAGATTCTAACAAAGTTGATGAGGCTATCAAAGAGTGCGACAAGCAAAAAGGTTCTGTAGGTAATGTTGTAAAAACTGCGTTAGGAAAGTACAGCTTATTGACAACTGATGCTTCATTGGATAAAGAGCAAAAATTAGCTGCTTTACAAAAAGAAGTAGAAGAGGCTACTTCATTAGAGCTTCCAATGTTGGAGAAAAACCTTACTATTCTTTCTACTTTGGCGACTGTATCAACTTTGATTGCCTTATTAGGAACTGTATTAGGTATGATTCGTGCGTTCTCGGCTCTAGGTGCTGGTGGTGGTGCCCCAGATGCAGCTGCGTTGGCGACTGGTATTTCTGAGGCCTTGATTAACACAGCTTTAGGTATCGGTACTTCTGCTATCTCAATCATCATGTATAACTTCTTTACATCTAAAATTGATGATTTAACTTACAAAATTGACGAAATCGGTTTGAGCATCCAACAAAATTTTGCTGCTCATAACTAATTCAAGCTATCATATAGGAATAAGTAAAATATTCTTGTGTGTAAGTCGTTAATTTTATAAATTTTAAATCAATTAGGAGTTATGCCTGCAGTTAAACCAAAACGGAAAAGTCCTGTCATGGATATGACAGCGATGTGTGATGTGGCGTTTTTGTTATTGTCGTTCTTTATCATGACTACTCAGTTCAAAGGTCAAGAATCTGTAACAATTGATACACCATCGTCAATTTCGCAAACAAAAATTCCTGAAACTAACGTAGCAACTATTAGTATTGATCCAAAAGGAAAATATTTCTTTGGAATTGCGAATGCTAAAGAGCGTGGCGAATTGTTTCAGAGAATGGCTCAAAAATATGGGGTAGCTGTAACTAATACAGACCTTAAAAGTTTTGAGAAATTATCTGACTTCGGTATTAGCATTTCAGGTTTGAAACAATACTTGAATATGCCTCCGGAAGACCAATTAAATGTGGTAATGCCGGGTATCCCGAATGATAGTACAAAGAGCGAATTGGCTGATTGGGTTACAACTTATCTTAAAGAGATTAACCCATCTGCTAAGCTGGCTGTTAGAGGCGATGCCGCTACTAATTATCCGGCAGTGAAACAAGTACTTAATGAGCTTGGTAAAAATGATATTAACAAGTTTCAATTAATTACTGGTGTTGAAAATGCACCCAATTAATATTTAAATCATCAAAACATTGCATAACAGATGGCAGAAATAGATACCTCCAGTGGTGGTGGCAAAGGTGATGGTAAAGTTCGGGCAAAGAAACATTCTGCAAGAGTCGATATGACTCCGATGGTGGATTTGGGCTTCTTACTGATTACATTCTTTGTTTTCACCACGACGTTCAGCAAACCTAATATGATGAAATTGAATATGCCGGAGAAGAATGATGATCCAAAACAACAGGAAGAAACGGCAGAAATCAAAGAATCAAATACGATTACTATCATCATGGGTAAAGATAATAGAGTATTTTACCACCAAAAATCGGCTAAAACTTTAACGCCTGAGCTTTTGTTGGAAACTGATTACTCTAAAGATGGTATTCGTACTGCAATTTTGAAAGCAAAAGTTAATGCAATTGACCAGACAAAATTTACGGTTGTTATCAAACCAACCGACGATTGTACTTACAAAAATACAGTTGATATTTTGGATGAAATGGCGATAACTAATTGTAACTTGTATGCTATTGTTGACCCAACTCCAGTTGAGTTAGATTTGTACAAGCAAAAAATTGCAGCACCTAAGAACTAAATTTTAAATACCTAGGTATTTGAAAGTATTTAATGATAAATTTTTTTAATATGAACCCTACTAATAATGTCAACGTTAGCTTAGATGATATGGTTTTTGAAAACCGTAATAAAGCTTATGGAGCTTATGATCTAAGAAAGACATATAAAAGAACGGTAAATCGTTCTCTTTTATATGGGTCGGTTGCGTTTTTGGCTGCTTTAGGGGCTCCTATGCTTTATGCTTCTATCACTCCTAAAGCAAAGAAAGAAGTTGCAGTAGAGATTGATTTAGCTAAGTTGAAGGAAGAAAAAGTGGACGACAAACCATTGGATTTGCCACCACCTCCGCCACCAGAGCAAAAGCCACCTGAGGTTGCGACTATTAAATTCTTACCTCCTGAGCCTAAGCCAGATGATGAGGTGAAGAATGAAGAGCCACCGCCACCAGCCGAGGAAATTGAAAAAGCTGTAATTTCCAATGAAACTAAAGAAGGTATTGAGTCTGATGAAATTGCAGCAGCTCCGCCTCCAGTAGTAGAAGCACCTAAAGCTGTTGAAATTGAACAACCGAAAGAAGATGAAATCTTTACAACGGTTGAGCAAAATCCAGAGTTCCCAGGTGGTATCAAGGAAATGTACGGATATATTGCAAAAAACTTAAAATACCCTTCTGCTGCCCAAAGAGCAAACGTTTCAGGTAAAGTTTTTGCAAAATTCGTTGTTGAAAAAGACGGAAGTCTTGGTGAAGTTCAGATTTTGAAAGGTATCGGTTTTGGTTGTGATGAAGAAGCTCAGCGAGTTTTGAAGTCAATGCCAAGATGGAATCCTGGAAAACAAAATGGTCGTAATGTAAGGGTATGGTTTACAATGCCTATTTCATTCGTTCTTGAGTAATGCTGAACAACAATAAACGTTCCGGTTTTGGTCAGGTAACGCCTTATATAATGGCTTTCATTGGTCTCTCTTATATAGTGATGGGCTTTTTTGTACTCGATAGATCTGCTTCTTTGCCTATCTCAGAGTCAATGGCAATTTTTTTAGGAGTTTTATTTATAATCTACGGTTCTTACAGAACTTGGAGAGCATATAAGACTTTTAAAAATCCATCAAGCTGATTAAAATTTTTGATAGGTCATCTGAAAAGATGACCTATTTTTTTGTATATTTAGGGCTAATTTATCCAACTTCAATCATTCTTTCAAATGAAAAAAAATCTCCTTTTGGCATTTACTGCCTTCACTCTATGGAATTGCAATTCTAACAAACAAGAAGAATTGCCTAATTCTGGTACGATAAATATAGCCGCTGATGAGTCCTTAAAACCAATTGCGGAAGCACAAAAAGTTGCATATAACGCTCATTACCCAAATGCTAAGATTAATATTTTTTATGTTCCAGAGCAAAGAGCTATGTCGTTGATGCTGAATGATTCTGTGAATATTGCTTTTGTCACTCGTGAAGCAACATCTGCGGAGCAAGAAGTTTTTACTTCCAATAAAATTCCATATTTGCCTGCAAAAATGGCATTGGATGGTGTAGCCTTAATTACTAATCCTACTTCGGGTATCGTAAATATTGGTTTCTTGGAATTGAAGTCTATGTTTGAAGGGAAATCAAAAAAAGAGATTAAGTTGGTTTTTGATCAGTCGAATTCTAGTAATTTAAACTTAATAATGAGTTCGTTGGGACTCAAAGAGGTGAGTGATGCAAATATTTTTGCAGCCAATGGTAATCAAGAAGTAATTGAGTATATTAAGAAGAATACGAATGCGATTGGCTTTATTGGAACAAATTGGATTAGTGATGCCGATGATTCTCAAAGTAAAAATTTTTTGAATGGAATTACTGTTGTGGGAGTATCCTCTCCAACCAATCCCAATATTTTTTATAAACCCGATGCAAAAACACTACGTTCAAGAAAATATCCTTTTGAGAGAAAAATGATGCTTCACACCAAAAAGAGTTATGGTTTAACAAGTGCATTTATTCGTTTTTGTTGTGCTCAGATTGGGCAATTAGTGGTAGAAAAATCGGGCTTAATACCATATTATATTTATGAGCGACAAATTATATTAGACAAAAAGCCCAATTTGAAGTAAAAAACTTTTTTTATCTATATTTTTTTTGCTTTTATCTCGTTTCTTCATAAAAATTGTGCAATTTAATAGAAAGGTTGTTATAAAAAATTTTAATAAAAGGACATTTTTTATAACTTTGCAAAAAATTAATTTTAATTTCTAAGGAATTTTAATCAGGAATCTGTAAACCTAACTTTTTTAAAGTAAAAATGAACAAGATTTTAAAATCTTTGTCGGTGACAGCGGTAGCTGTTCTGGCGTTGTCGTTCCACATAATGGCACAAACTGTGCAGGATGGACTGAAAAATTTGGATGCTGAGCGATACAACGACGCTGAGAAAATCTTTAGTCAATTAGTATCCACTACACCTACTGCTGAAAATTATTTCTATTTGGGGTATTACTATCTAAATTTACAAGATGGACAAATGGATTTAGAAAAAGCTAAGGATGCATTTTCTAAAGGTGCAGGATTGGACGCTAAACGTCCCGACCCGCTTTGTAGAGTTGGTTTAGCCACTGTAAAGTATTTATCAGGTGATGCAGCTGGTGCAAAAGCTGATTTCGATTTGATTAAAAAAGATACTAAAAACAAGAATGCTGATGTCTTTTTCCGTATTGGAGAAGCATACACTTTGTCTGAAAAAATCAATGATCCAGCAGAAGCAGTTGTAAATATTCAAGCAGGTTTAGATTTGCAAAAAGTGAAAAATAATCCTGATTTTTACATCGCAATGGCTCAAGCATATTTGATTAAGAATGATGGAGGTCCTGCGATGACAGCTTTGGAGAATGCAAAAGCGATTGGTCAGAAATTGGCTAAAATCCAAACATTAATGGGTAGAGTATGGTATCAAGGAAAAAATTATCAAAGAGCATCTAATGAGTTTGAGGAGGCAATCAAGGCCGACCCTGAATACGCTCCAGCGTATCAGTATTTAAGCTCTTTATATACTACTTTCGGAAAGTTCCCTACTGCTGCTAAGTATGCAAAGCAAGCTTTAGAAAAGAGTGAAGCAACAGCAGCTGCCAAATTACGTTATATTAAATTAGCTACTGCAAGTAAAGATTATGAAGGGGCAATGGGTGTTTTGGGACAAATATTCGAATCAGAGAAAGATCCAATTAAATACCGATTGAAAGGCTATATCCAAACTGAAAAAGGTGAATGTGCGGATGCTGTTAAAAATATTCAGGAGTTTTTAAATCAAGCAAGCAAAGAAAGACATTTAGCATCTGATTACGGAATGTTGGGTCGTGCTTATGCTTGTGTAAATGATGCTGCTAATAAAATTGTAAATGATTCATTGGCAATCTTGAATATGGAGCTTGCGGTTGAAAAAGGAGACTCAACATTTGATTATTCGACTGCGATAGCAAATATTTATAAGGCTAACAAAAGTTGGAATAAATTAGCTGCTACTTTAGAGAAAAATATTGCAAACTCTAAAAAAGGTGGTACAGCTTCAGATTATTACTATTTGGCTGATGCTTATATGAGAGCAAGAAACTATGTAAAAGCAGATACTGTTTATTCTAAAGCAATTGAGCTTTATAAAGATACTTGGTTATTCCCTTATATGCAGAAAGCAAGAGCTAAACAATATGCAAATCCAACCGATAGTACATTTGCTTCTGCTCCTTTCTATGAAAAATATATTACTTTATCTACAGAAGCGAACAAAGCTGATGAGAAAAATAAAAAATATTTTTCGGAGGCTTATGGCTATTTGGGTTATAGAGCCTTGATTATCGACAAAGATACTGCAAAGGCAACTGAATATATGAATATTGCTTTGAAATACGACCCGACTAATACGAAGGCACAACAGGTATTACAAAGTATCACAGGACCTGCACCAACTCCAGGAGGAACTGCCCCTGCTAGTCCAACTGGACAAAGTGGTGGAGTAGCAGCACCGAAAAAATAAATTTTAGCCCATTCTTTTTGAATGGGCTTTTTTATTGACAAAAATATTTTTCTATACTTTATTTATTATTTATAAAATTGCCCTTATTTTTGTTTTTTATTCTTTTTTAATCATCAATATTACTTAGGCTTACTAGGGATTTATAGCAATTTTAATATGTTTAATTTAGTTATTTTTGGCCCTCCGGGTGCGGGAAAAGGCACTCAATCTGCAAAAATTATTGAAAAATATAAACTTGCTCACATTTCAACAGGGGATATGTTTAGAATGCACATCACAAATGATACAGCATTAGGGCAAAAAGTTAAACAAATTTTGGCAGATGGATTGCTTGTTCCAGATTCAATTACGATTGATATGTTGGAGGAAGAAGTTCAAAGAAACCAAGAGGCTACAGGTTTTATTTTTGATGGATTTCCAAGAACAGTCGCTCAAGCAGAAGCATTGGATAAGTTTTTGGAAGGAAAAGGAGAAAAAGTTAATTTGGTTCTTCAATTAGAAGTAGATGAACAAGAAATAAAGGCTCGTATAGCAGAAAGAAAAAAAGTGAGTGGACGAGCGGATGATGATGAAGATAAGTTGATAAAAAGAATAGATGAGTATTTTTCGAAAACTATTCATGTCTTACCTTATTATCAAAATCAAGGAAAAGTGGTAAAAGTAAACGGAATTGGTCAGATTGAACTGATTTTTGATGAGATTTGTGCTGCAATAGACAAATCTTTGTAATATATTTAAGTGAAACGAAATGAATTCCTTTATCAGTTAAGGGAATTCATTTCGTTTTGTTTTTGTTTTTTGTTTCATGATATTCAAATGTAAAAATGGCAAGCAACTTCATAGACTATGTAAAGATTAATTGTGTTTCCGGAAATGGTGGAGCAGGCTCAAGACATTTTAGAAGAGAAAAACACGTGCCTAATGGTGGCCCAGATGGAGGTGATGGGGGTAGGGGAGGACATATTATCCTGAAAGGAAATTCACATTTTTGGACATTGTTGCACCTCAAATATCAGAAACATATCAAGGCTGAACATGGAGTCGCTGGTGAAGGAGGAAGAAGAGCTGGGCGACAAGGGGAAGATAAAATTATAGAAGTGCCACTTGGTACAATTGCTCGTGATGCTGAAACGGGTGAGATTTTGGGTGAGGTAACGAATGATGGAGAAGAACTGGTTTTATTGCCAGGCGGAAGAGGTGGACTTGGGAATTATCACTTTAAAAATTCAGTCAATCAAGCACCTGAATACCATCAACCTGGTGAATCTGGTATTGAGTCTTGGATAATCTTAGAGCTTAAAGTATTGGCGGATGTAGGTTTGGTTGGATTCCCGAATGCAGGGAAATCGACATTGCTGGCGACTGTTTCAGCAGCAAAACCAGAAATTGCTGATTATGCTTTTACTACCTTGACTCCAAATTTAGGTGTGGTAGCCTATCGAAATTTTAAGTCTTTTGTAATGGCTGATATCCCAGGAATTATAGAAGGAGCTTCTGAAGGTCGTGGATTAGGATTGCGTTTTCTCCGACATATAGAGCGGAACTCTATCTTACTTTTTTTAGTTTCTGCAGATTCTGATAATCCTTATGATGAGTATTTAACTCTTCTGAGCGAACTCGAAAATTATAACCCTGAATTACTTGCCAAAAAACGAATTTTGGGAATTTCAAAATCCGATTTAATAGATGATGAAATTAGAGAAGCAATCGAACAATCGATTCCTAAAGAGCTTCCTTTTGTATTTTTTTCAGCAAGAACAAATACAGGGATTGAGCCATTGAAGGATTTAATATGGCAAAATATGCACGAAGAAACTATATATTAGCATATTATTTAAATAAATTCATTTAATTGATAGTATATTACAAAAATGAGTCATAGGAAACTTCTATCGGTACTTTTTCTACTTTTAAGTGTTTTAAATTCTTTTGCTCAAATTTCTATTGATTTTCCTATATCTAGGATTGTTTTTCAGAGAAATAATCAAAATGAAGCTGCTGTTGTTGTTGCAGGGAGCTATGGAAAATTGTTGGATGATGTTGAGGTTCGGGCTATTCCAATGACCGAAGGGCAGGGTATAGCAGTCGATTGGCAAAAGTCTTCAGAGTTTAATAGTAATGGGATTTTTAAAGCATCTTTGGTACTTAAAGGGGGCTGGTATAAAGTAGAAGTTCGAGGAATATTAAACGGTAAAAAAGTAGATTCAGCCTCTGTAAGTAGAATTGGCGTCGGTGAAGTATTTATAGTTGCGGGTCAATCTAATGCTCAAGGAGATGCACTTTATTCGGGTGGAACAATTGGGGCAAAAGAAGATAGAGTTTCGACCATCGATTTTTATGATTCTAAATTTGATAAGAATAAATTACCATTTGAATTTAGACAAATGGCCGATAGCACCAAAATGGCTCCTTATAATTATGTTCCATGGTTTTGGGCAAGATTGGGGGATAAACTAGTAAAAAAACTCAATGTTCCAATATTATTTTATGGAGCTGCTTTGGGAGGAATAGGCACAGATGTTTGGAGACGGTCGGCATTAGGAGAAGATTTAAGACAAGAACTCCCTATTTTTATCAGTACTGCTGGAATGCCCTATTTGGCTATGCAAACTGCTTTACAAATGTATGTAACAAGAACAGGTGTAAGGGCGGTTTTGTGGCAACAGGGCGAAAGTGATGCCATGAATTCTGCAGATCGATATTATGAAAATATGAAATTTATAATAGAGAAAACCAGATATGATTCGAAAAAAAGTGATTTAGCGTGGGTAATTGCCCGTTCATCTAATAATCCGGATTTTCATCCTAACGTAGTGGAAGGACAAAATTATCTTATCTCTCGTATTCAGTCTGTATTTCCCGGACCGAATACGGATTTAATACAAGGAGAAAATCGCATGGATGGAATACATTTTCATAAAGGGGGGCTAGATTTGGCGGCAGAATATTGGGATAATTCCTTGGATAATAACTTTTTCTCTAAATCAAATCCTTTAGCAGCACGGCCAATTCCTTCTATCAAATCTGAATGTAAGTTAAGTGAAGGAAAACCTAAACTTCGATTATATGTTGATGGATATGCAAAATATCAGTGGAGTAATGGAAGTACAAATAACTCTATTGAAGCCGATTCAGGTTCATTCTCACTAAAGACATTTGACGAAGCGGGCAATACTTTTTATTCTCAAACATTCGTGATTAGGCAAAATAATGCATTTCAAACATCTAAAATAATTTATTCAGGTGATATTGCCTTTTGTGAAGATGCCGGTGTGGTGCTTCGTTCTTCTATTGAGTCTGGAAATGTTTGGAGCGATGGACAGAGAGGACAATCAATTAAAATCTTCAAAGGCGGAACTTACACTTTAAAAAATGTATCAATTAATGCTTGCCAAAATCCACAAGCTGATTCAATTTCACTCAGTGGTTTACCATCACCAAAAATTTCAATAGAATCTTCTAAACAATCTCCTATTTGTCAAGGTGATTCATTACAATTGACTGCAAAAGTAATTGGAGGACAGAATTTAATTTGGAATACCAATGCACAAACAAATTCAATTTATGTGAAAAAGGCAATGAATTATTCTGTAAAAGCTACAGGAGAAAATGGTTGTTTTTCAGTAACAAATTTTTCACTAAGTTATTTGCCTAAACCAGCTTTGAGTATTTCAGCAGACGGACCAACGGAATTTTGTATAGGGAAAAGTGTCAAACTAACAGCAGAAGGAAATTATTCAAAATATAGTTGGAGTACAGGCTCTCCATTGAAATCAATTTATGTAACAGAATCAGGAACTTTTTCTGTATTTGTAAAAGGAGAAAACGGATGTAATTCAGATACAATTGTGCAAAAAGTATCAGTTGGTAGTCCGAGATTAATCAAAATCAAGTCGAATGAATTAGCAAAGTTTTGTAAAGGCAATAGCATAACTTTATTCCCAGATATTCAAGCAGCAAAAAAGTACAATTGGAGTACGGGCGATACCACACGGACGATATCGGTTAGTAAACCTGGTATTTATCGTATGAATTTGGTAGAAAACAATGGCTGTCAATCATTTATAGATTCTATTCAATTAATTCAAGTACCCTCGCCTGTAGCAAATATTTCGACAAGTAATGATTTGAATGTATTTTGTGAAGGAAACCCAATTAAGTTGATTGCCAATGACGCATCCGAGTATTATTGGAATAATAAGTTGGCATCTAAAGAATTAACTGTTAATAGCCCTGGCACATATACCTTGAAGATAAAAGACCTAAACGATTGTGAGTCGGAGGTGGTTTCAATCAATATATTACAAAAAAATACACCTGCAAAGCCTCAAATACAAGTAGATGGAGTTTTTCAATTAAGTGCAAGGGCGGCTTATTATTACCCAAATCAGTACTATGAATGGTATAGAGATAATCAATTATTAAGTACGCCAATACAAGTCTTGAAAATCGATAATTCGGGTGGTTACTCAGTACGATCTGCTCTAAAACATACGTTGTCAGATGGAAAAATATTAGCCTGTTACTCTGCGTTGAGTGATGTACAACTAATTTCCGTACCTGAATCTCGAGGAGTGCGAATTTACCCGAATCCAACTACAAATGGAGTACTCACTATAGAAACGATTGATGATAATCCGAATACATTATTATCAATTTATACTTTGGGAGGGAAGTTGGTAACTGTAAGAAGTTTTACAGATTTTAAAGAAAAAAAACGATTAGATTTAGGCAATTTTGAGAGTGGAACTTATATTTTCCACCTGACAAGCGGAAGTTTTGATGAAAGTATTAAAATAATGATTAAATAATTCAAAAAAGTTTTTTTCAATCCCAAATTATTTTGATTCTAAAGTTTACAGTAGTAATTTTGGAGTTGAGAAAGCTCACACAAATACAACCAAATAATTAAAGAATTAGTATGAAAGAATTTTTGCCTTCAGATTTCCTCCCGATATTAGTTCAATTGTTAGCTGCAATTGGTTTTATTGTGACTACGATGGTTGTCACGCATGCCATCGGTCCTAAACGTAAAAGCGAATTAAAAGATGCTCCTTTTGAATGTGGAATTGATACCGTGGGAGATGCTCGTACCCCAATTTCTATTAAGTATTTTTTGATAGCAATATTGTTTGTACTTTTCGATGTTGAGGTAATATTTATGTACCCATGGGCAGTAAATTTCAAGAAAATGGGATGGTTTGGATTTGGAGAAATGATAGTTTTTGTGTCCTTATTAATGGCTGGTTTTTATTATATCATCAAGAAAGGAGTATTGACTTGGGATAAAGACTGATTTGAGTATTTATTAAACATTTTGTGTCAAACATTAGTTGAATATCAAAGATTACTTCGAGTAATTTAATCGATAAAAATATGAGTAATTCAGTTAATATAGTAGAGGCACCCAAAGGAATTGAGGGGTCTGGTTTTTTTGCAACGTCTTTCGAACAAGTAATTGGTATTGCCCGTAGCCATTCATTATGGCCACTACCTTTCGCAACTTCATGCTGCGGAATCGAGTTTATGGCAACAATGGGCTCGCATTATGATATTTCAAGATTTGGTTCGGAGAGACCAAGTTTTTCTCCAAGACAAGCAGACTTATTGATGGTAATGGGAACAATTGCCAAGAAAATGGCTCCTGTTGTGAAGCAAGTTTATCTTCAAATGGCAGAACCAAGATGGGTTATTGCTGTGGGGGCATGTGCGTCAAGTGGAGGCGTATTTGATTCATATTCTGTACTTCAAGGAATAGATAGAGTAATTCCGGTGGATGTATATGTGCCAGGATGCCCTCCTAGACCAGAGCAAATTCTAGATGGTTTGATGGAAATCCAAAAATTAGCGGTCAATGAATCTTTGAGAAGAAGAAATACCGACGAATATCAAGCATTATTGCAATCATATAACATTCAATAAGCTGTCTTTCATACAGCTCAACAATAAAATCGAATTGTAATGACAAATCAACAAATTGCTGAGGATTTATTAGCTAAATTTGGCGAAAATGTAAGTTCATTTGAAGAACCTTGGGGTTTATTGACATTTAGTACGAATCGTCAAAATATTATTTCTGTATTGGAATATTTGAAAAAACATGAAGTTTTTCAGTTTAATTTCCTTACAGATCTTACTGGGATTCATTTGCCTGATAATAAAGGCTCTGAATTTGGTGTAATTTATCATTTGCATAGTTTTACAAATAATGTTAGGATAAGAATCAAGGTGTTTTTATCTCAAGATGATTTACACATTCCAACCGCAACTATTGTATGGCCAACAGCCAATTGGATGGAAAGAGAAACGTACGATTTTTTTGGAATATTATTTGATGGGCATCCTAAATTAAAGAGAATCTTGAATATTGATGAAATGGATTATTTCCCGATGAGAAAAGAATATGCTCTAGAAGATGCAACACGCCAAGATAAGATTGATGCCCTCTTTGGAAGATAAGTAAAAATAAGGTTTTGATGAACTCATAATAAAATGGAAGATATATTAGTACCTAAAAATACTACAGAAGCCCTCGCCGTCAATCGTCCGATTGTCGAAGATACTTCTTACACTACGCTAAATTTAGGCCCTACTCACCCCGCTACTCATGGAATTTTCCAAAACGTATTGCAGATGGATGGGGAAAAAATTATTTCCGGAGAGCAAACTGTCGGTTATATACATAGGGCTTTTGAAAAAATTGCAGAAAGAAGACCATTCTATCAAATTACAACTCTAACCGATAGAATGAATTATTGTTCTTCCCCTATCAATAATATGGGTTGGCACATGACAGTGGAAAAGCTACTTGGGGTAACTGTACCCAAAAGAGCTCAATATATTCGTGTGATAATGATGGAGTTGGCTCGTATCGCTGACCACTTGATTTGTAATTCAATTTTGGGTGTAGATACTGGTGCATATTCTGGATTTTTATATGTTTTTCAAGAAAGAGAGAAAATATATGAAATTTATGAAGAAATGTGTGGGGCAAGATTGACCACAAATATGGGAAGAATTGGCGGAATGGAGAGAGATTTATCACCAAATGCTATTCGGAAAATCAAGGATTTGGTATATAACTCTCTTCCAAAGGTTTTAGCAGAATTTGAAAAGTTGTTCAATAGAAATAGAATATTTATAGATAGAATTGTAAACGTAGGTCCAATTACAGCAGAACGTGCCTTGGAATATGGATTTACCGGGCCAAATTTAAGAGCGGCGGGTGTAGATTATGACGTCCGTGTAATGGAACCCTATTCATCGTATGAAGACTTCGATTTTGATATACCAGTAGGTCATAATGGTGATACTTACGATAGATTCATGGTACGTAACCAAGAAATGTGGGAAAGTATGAAGATTATCAAGCAAGCACTTGAGAACCTGCCAGAAGGACCATATTATGCTAACGAAAATCATTATTATCTTCCTCCAAAACAAGATGTGTATAAAAACATGGAGGCTTTGATTTACCATTTCAAGATAGTGATGGGTGAAATCGATGCTCCAGCAGGAGAAGTATATCATGCAGTAGAGGGAGGAAATGGCGAGCTAGGATTTTATTTAGTAAGTGATGGGGGTAGAGCTCCTTATCGTCTTCATTTCCGTCGCCCTTGTTTTATTTATTATCAGGCTTATCCTGAAATGTGTAAAGGTGTATCCATTTCTGACGCAATCGTCATAATGAGTAGTTTGAATGTAATTGCAGGTGAGTTAGATGCCTAATTAATCTTTATAAAATGACCGAAATTTCAAATAAAGTAAGCTTTACGCCCGAACGTTTGGCAAAAACTAAAGAAATTATTGCCCGATATCCGGAGGGCAGACAAAAATCGGCACTTTTACCGATTTTACATTTGGCTCAAGAACAATTTGGATGGCTTAGCCAAGATACCATGGATTATGTGGCAGATTTATTGGCAATCAAGCCTGTGGAGGTTTATGAGGTGGCAACATTTTATACAATGTTTCATTTAGAACCTGTAGGAAAACATGTAATTGAATATTGTAGAACAGGTCCTTGTGTACTGATGGGTGGTGAAGAGGTGTATCAACATCTTCAAACCAAATTAGGTATCAAAACAGGAGGTACAACAAGTGATGGTTTATTTACATTGAAAGAGGTAGAATGTTTGGCAGCTTGCGGCTGGGGACCTTGTTTCCAAATCCGAGAAAAATATTATATGCACTTGAATAACCAAAAAGTGGATGAAATTATTGATGAACTTTCCAAGTAATTAAGAAAATGTCGAAAAAAATATTAACCGAACATATTAATACTCCCGGAATTGAAACTTTTGAGGTTTACAGAAAAAAAGGTGGATATACGGCTGTTGAAAAGGCATTGAAAAAAATGACTCCGGATGAGGTAGTCGAGGAAGTCAAAAAATCTGGTGTTAGGGGTAGAGGTGGTGCTGGGTTTCCTATGGGAATGAAATGGTCATTTCTTGCCAAACCTGAAGGTGTTCCTAGATATTTGGTATGTAATGCCGATGAATCTGAGCCAGGAACTTTCAAGGATCATTATTTGATGAAAAATATACCTCATATTTTAATTGAGGGAATGATTATTTCAAGTTATGCTTTAGGTGCAAATAAATCATTTATCTATGTAAGAGGTGAATTGATGTATGTTGTTCGTATTCTTGAAAAAGCAATTGAAGAGGCGAAAGCTGCTGGTTTCTTAGGGAAAAATATTCTTGGAAGTGGGTATGACCTCGAATTGGTTGTACAGCCAGGTGGTGGTGCTTATATTTGTGGAGAAGAAACGGCTTTGCTTGAATCTTTGGAAGGAAAAAGAGGAAACCCTCGTAATAAACCTCCTTTCCCTGCTGTTAAAGGACTTTATCAAAGTCCAACTGTGGTGAACAATGTAGAGTCAATCTCGACTGTATCTTGGATAATTAATCATGGTGGGGATGCTTATGCCGCAATTGGAGCTGGTAAAAGTACAGGTACAAAACTAATTTCAGCTTCAGGACACATTAAGAATCCTGGGGTTTATGAAATAGAATTAGGTTTGTCTTGTGATGAATTTTTACATTCAGATGAATATTGTGGTGGAATACGTGATGGGCATTACTTGAAAGCAGTTGTTGCGGGTGGTTCGTCTGTGCCTATAGTTCCTGGAGAATTGTTCTTGAAAAATATAAATGGAGAAGGGCGTTTAATGTCTTATGAGTCTTTGTCTGATGGAGGTTTTGTGAGTGGTACGATGCTCGGATCAGGAGGTTTTATTGTTTTTGATGAAACTGCTTGTATCGTAAGAAATACATGGAATTTTTCTCGTTTTTATGAGCATGAATCTTGTGGACAATGTTCACCATGTCGGGAAGGTACTGGCTGGATGCAGAAAGTATTGTATCGAATTGAACATGGTAAGGGTTCTATGGAGGATATTGACTTATTGGTAGATATATCCAAGAAAATAGAGGGAAATACGATTTGCCCATTAGGAGATGCTGCTTCATGGCCTGTGGCAAGTGCGATTCGACATTTTAGAGATGAATTTGAATGGCATGTTAAACATCCGGAAGAGGCAATCAAGCCAGGAGCTGTCTTTATGGGACAAAAAAGCTTGATTTAATTAAAAATAAATAAATTAAAGAATTAATTGCAATAATATTGATGGAAGATATAAAACCAACATTGTTCAAGGTAACTGTTGATGGTATCGAGGTTGAGGTTGAACCCGGCACAACCATCATGCAAGCAGCCCGTAAAATTGGTCCTGAAGTAGCACCTCCTGCGATGTGTTATTATGAGCCCTTGAAGGGGTCGGGAGGAAAATGTCGGGCTTGCTTAGTAAAAGTAGCTGCTGGATCGGCGAAAGACCCTCGTCCAATGCCCAAATTGGTAGCTTCTTGTATTACTCAGGTTCAGGATGGAATGATTGTAGAAAATTTTTCAAATCCACAAGTTGTAGAAGCAAGAAAAGGGGTCGTGGAGTTTTTACTTCTAAATCATCCCTTAGACTGTCCGGTTTGTGATCAAGCTGGTGAATGTCACTTACAAGATTTTGCTTTTGAAAATGGCTCGAGTATTACTAGAACTCAAGAAGAAAGAAGAACTTTTGAAAAAGAAGATATAGGACCTTATATTCAATTACACATGAATCGTTGTGTTTTGTGTTATAGATGTGTTTATACAGCAGATCAAATAACCGAAGGCAGGGTACATGGTGTAATGGGAAGAGGAGACCACGCTGAAATTTCTACTTATATTGGTCGTGCTATAGATAATGATTTTTCAGGAAATGTGATTGATGTTTGTCCAGTTGGAGCATTGACAGATAAAACATATCGATTCAAAAATCGTGTGTGGTTCTCGAAACCTGTAGATGCTCATTGTGATTGTGAAAAATGTAGTGGAAAGGTGCAACTATGGTATCGTGGAGAAGAGGTTATTCGTGTTACTGCCCGTAAGAATGAATGGGGCGAAGTAACTTCGTTTATATGTAATACTTGTCGTTTTGAAAAGAAAAAAACAAGTGATTGGGTAATTGAAGGTCCGTCTAAAGTAAATAGAGCATCGGTTATTTCTGCGAATAAATATGGGGCAAATTTGATTAAAAAACCAGAGTTTGCATTGAAATTAGCAGAAGCTCAGTTCAAAAAAATAGATGATTCTCGTCCGTATGAAACAGAAATGGGCGAAATAAAAGAATCAGATAATTTTAAGGCTTTGATGGATAAAAATAAAAGTTATTTCAATAAATAATCTTATTTAACTGGCAGTTAGCGTTGGTTAATAACCTTGAATAAACATGAGTGCATTTTTACAATGGGTATCCGAAAGTATGTTTCTTTGGAAATCCCTAATAATAGTAGTAATTTTTGCTATAACTTTAGCAATCGCAGCCTATTCTACTTGGGCAGAAAGAAAAGTTGCTGCTTATATACAAGATAGACGTGGTCCTAATCGTGCTGGATGGGGTGGATTACTTCAACCTTTGGCAGATGCAGGAAAAATGTTCTTTAAAGAGGATTTCATTCCAGCTCAAGCAGATAAATGGCTATTTATTTTAGGTCCGAGTTTGTCAATGCTAACGGCTTTGATGTCT
>JACCEC011383584.1_pt1 | contig 17071 bp, 11 predicted proteins | sample 7450121 | NCBI WGS metagenome assembly JACCEC01 (sample SAMN15323455, study PRJNA562643) | freshwater metagenome | isolation source: river surface water | place: USA:Blue River Watershed | collected 2017-08-18 | reverse complement strand
CTTATCTTCTTCGAAAATTGTTTATCCGATCCAAAATATAATAAATACCATGGTAACTCCTTCTCATCTATTAATATAATATCCATCTGTCTTATCTTCCCCGTCTTTGGTTCTTTTATCACGCTAATCACTTTTGAACTTCCCTTATTAAAAATATATTGTATAATACCTTCTCTCTTTAACTCATCTACAATGTTCTCTATTAATTCATTTTTGGCGTAAGGTGTGTGATTTTGAATATTCTTTTTATAAAAGATTAAGTCTATATCTCCACTATCTTTCTTTCCTAATCGATATGAACCCCCATTCTCTATCTTAATACCAAACTTCTTCATCTTCTTCTTTAAATAAGAAGTAAATTGTTGAATCTCTTTACGAGGAATTCTTTCTTTTAAATCTTTATAATATTCTAATCCTTTTATCTGTTGTTCATTTAAACTTACTTCTCCTCTCTTTACCGCTCCTCTTAAATCTTCTATCGTATAAAGATGGTCTTCTATAACTAAATCTCTCGCTTTCTCTACACCTATACCCCAAATACCTTCAAATAAATAAATCGCCTGATATTCAGGATTCTTCTTTACTTCTTCATATAAATCAAGTGTATCCTTATCTAGAATCGTCTGTATCTTCTCTTGAAAACCTTTACCTATACCTTCAACACCCTCTACATCTTCTATCTTTTCAATCTTTTTTACTTTCTGTAAAGATTGTAGAGCGCGTTCATAAGATTGTATTCTGAATTTTGTCTGTAAATTCCCTTTTTTACCTAATGTTTTGTGAAAAGATAATATCGTCGAAAATATATCCATCACTCTCTCTTTTCTATCTTTACCACCACCCCTCTTTTTACTCATTTTCTTTAAGTAGGATAATTCATTTTTAAAGAAGAGAGGATTCGTTTCAAGAACGAGGGGTTTTTTGAGGGTGAAGAGATAAAGAAGGGATTCAGGGTCACCCCCAAAATCTTTATTGAAAATATATCCTTTTCCTATCGTCTCATGTCTATCCTTCTGTGATGAAAAGGGTGTCTGTGAATCATTTAAATGTATTAAATCAATATTTTTCAATCCAATCAATTTATCAAAATCTTCAAAATATTGTTTCATACCATGTGGAGTATGGATGGGATATCCAGCACTAAAGATATGACAAGTATCCACACAGAATCCAATTCTCTTTCTATCTTTAGGTGGTATGGCGTGATATAATTCACTTAAAGATTCGAGTGTACCTCCAATGGTATTAGGTCGATTTGTGGAAGTTTCTAAAATAACTCTTCCTCTTTTTACTTTGGATAAGACGATCTGTAGAGATTTTACAAAATTTTGTAGACAATCTTGGTATGAGATCTGAATAGAGGGTGTTTGAAAAGAACCCATATGTATGACTACTCCTTTACATTTACCAAATTCTTTACAAATTTTCATATCATGAACTAAATTATCAATACCCCATCGAAAACGCGGTGAATCAGGAGGAAAACAGAAGTTTAAAGATAATAATCCATGTATATTCATTGTCATCTTATTTGTTTTTAAAAACTCTTTAATCTTCTTAAAGTCTTCTTTTGTATATTGATTTTTTTTAGAGAGAGTGGTATGATGATTATCACCCACAAAGACTTGAATATGTTTTACGTTATATGATTTAGCCTTAGTAAGGGCTTGAAGAAGGGTCTTATATCGATAGTGATCAAGATGGATACCCAAGGTTACGTTACTCATTCTCCTCTATCTTTATCTTTGAAAAAAAATGAAAAAGATATGATGTTGAAAGAAAGAGAATGAGTGTTGAACTTAAAGAAAAGAGAATGAATTCTCTCAATCAACTTTGTTTACGTATAGGAGAAAAGTGTTGTAGTCGAAGATTATTTGGTTTTCAACCAGTCTCTCGCACAGAGAGTGATGAGGAGATAGAGATGATGGAGAGAGGTAAGAGAGAAGAGGAGAGAGATAAAAATTCAACATTATCCTTTATGCGATTTTGTAAAAAGATTATGTATGAATCACATCAGACAAATGAAGTAATCACTTGTATCTTCTTCTCATTCTGTATCGATGGTTCTCTTGGTTATTTTCTATCTATAATGAGTAATCATCCTTTGAATATCAATCAAGTATTTGTATTTACATTTTTAAGAATAATTAAGGTATTTTACCAAGAATATTTTTTACAGGTGATAAAGAGAAGACAGAGAATCAAGATATCGGAGGTATATCATAAAGAGATGTATGAGAAGAAGAGTCGAATTGAGTATGAAAAACGAGAGACACTCGATGAGATGAAATATGAGAAACTAAAGAGTAAAGTAGAGAATGGTTTACATTATACAATCACTTGGGGTCTTTCCCAGATTGTTGATCTATTTACGAGTTTTTTATATTCATCCATTCTTCTAATTCATTCAGGATATATGGGATATACACTTATTTTGTTATTTGGATTTATCTTTATTTTTATATTTTATTCTTATCCGAAGATTAAAAAACATAATCAGATGAAGATAACGGAATATAAGAAGGAGAGAGAGGTAGAAGAGGCGAAAGTGAAGATGGCCAAATATGGTTTTGTCGCTTTTCCTGAAAAAGTTGATAGAATTCAACATCTTGTAGATGTAGAGACTCAATTGATAGAAGTTTATGAGAAGATTTATACTATGCCTTATGAGATAACTATTGTCTTTCAGATGATAGGTGAATTTATACTTATCTTTTATATGTATTATTTGGTACAGAATACACAGAAACAGACTTTTATGTATTTTGTTCTGATATCGATATCGATACAACTATTTGGGAATACATCGGGATTTTTGAATACGATACAACAGTTGGATAAGATTATCTCGGATTATACAGAATTTTTAGAATTCTTTGAAGTATTAAATCAAGAAGAGAAATCCATTCTATCTCCATCAGTACCTGAGATATTTAAATTAGAAGTGAATATTTGTATATACGATGAATATTATCTACAAGGAAAAGTAGAGTTTATTCAGGGAGATTCAATCTTTGTCACTGGTGAGAAAGGTAATGGAAAATCCACATTGATGAAGAGAATCGCTGGTGTCCAATATCTTAAACCAGGAGATATAAATTATCGAAATCGTGTATATTATGTACCTCAGACAATTGAATTGGAGAGAGGAGTATATACATGGGAATTATGTTTTCCGAATAAGACAATGAATGAGATAATTCGATTATTGGATAAATATGATTTTCCGGTATGGAAAAAGATAAAACATGATGCTAAATTAACAGATACGATACCTCTTCATTTATCAGGTGGAGAGAAGAAGACACTTCATTATGCGATTCTTTTAACAAAAGAGATTCATTCTGATATAGATATTCTCATTATGGATGAACCACATAAAGATTTAGATGATTGTAGTGCTGTTAAAATGATACAAGGTATTCGTAATCTATATCAAAAACTTACTATCTTTGTAGTTAAACATGAAAAACCACGTGAATTTACTCATTGGAATGAACTCTTCATCTCCAATAAAGGAGAAATTATTCGTAAATAATATTTATGAATCTTATAATAATGAATTGAACTTAAAGAAAATTTTAATAATTTAAAAAGAGATAAAAAATGATGAAAATGTTAGACCAATGGTTAAAGAATGTGGTAGAAGAGGAGAATTCACAGAAAAAAAAAGAGAATAGAATGGATACTTATAATGGATGGAGAGAATTATGGAAGAAGATACAGAGATGGTTATATCCATCAGTGCTTCCAACACATACAAAGAAGTATTATTAAATATGTTATATATATATTTTTTTTAATTTTAGTATTATATGAATAAAAAATATAATATATTTAAAAAGTAGTATATGAAGAATGAAGTATGAGGTGACGACACAGATATTAAAGAAGATGGATACATATATATTTTTTGTATGTTCGGATGTGAAAAATGAGTTAGAGAGAATAGCTAAGTTAATGAAGATAGATAAGATACCGAAGAAGATGGTTGAAGATTTTAAGGGGGAGAAGGGTGAGGAGAAGATATTTTACATGGATGACAAGGAGATAATATTTATAGGATATGGTAAAAAGAAGAAGTGTGAGATTGAAAATCTATATTCTATATTCGGTCATTTAGGTAAAAAATATTATCGGACATCGAAGAGGGTATGGATAGAATGTATAGGAGAAGAGGGATATGAATATGAGAAGGAGGTGACTGAGTTTATATTGGGAAATTATAAATTTGATAAATATTTGGAGAATGAAAAGGGAGAAGAGAAGATAGGTAAGATACATTTTTATACGAAAAAGAAGAGACATGTGGAGGATTTAAAGATGGGAATAGAGGAGGCACTTGAACAGAATCGAGTTCGTAATTTAATCAATGAACCAGGAAATAAGTTAAATACGACTAAATTTGTGGATTATATGAAGAAGAATCTAGAAGATGGAATCAAGATGAAAGTTTTACATGAAAAGGATTTAAAGAAGGAGGGGTTAAACTTAATAATAGCAGTAAATCAGGGAAGTAAAAATCCAGCAAAGATGGTGATTTTGGAATATATATCGGATGCAAAATATAAAAAAGAGAAGAGTATATGTTTAGTGGGTAAGGGAGTGATGTTTGATAGTGGAGGATATAATTTAAAGACGAATGATTTTAGTGACATGAAAGAGGATATGGCAGGTGCAGCTATCGTTTATGGTTTAATAAATCTTTTATCGAAAATGAAGATCAAAGGACATTTTGTAGGAATTCTTCCATTAGTAGAAAATATGATAGATGGTGGTGCAACAAGACCAGGAGATATAATTAAGAGTTATAATGGAAAAACAGTAGAGATTATAGATACGGATGCAGAGGGAAGATTAATATTAGCGGATGCGATAGGCTATACGGAGAGATATAATCCGAAATTAGTGATAGATATAGCTACATTAACAGGATCAGCATCATATATATTTGGAAATAAAGCTACAGCGATGATGGGATATAAGAATGCCATCATTGAAAAGATGAAGAATATAGGTGAGAGATATAAGGAGCATTTTTGGGAACTACCGATGTGGGAGGAGTATATAGAATTAACGAAATCAGATATAGCAGATTATAAGAATTTAACAACTAGTGCACATGCGGGGGCGATTATGGGAGGTGCATTTTTGTATAATTTTGTACCAAAAAAGAAAGATATAGAATGGATACATTTAGATATAGCAGGAGTGGATTATATAAAATCTGAATCATCCACAAGATATATGGGAGCGACGGCGGAGAGTTTTCAGACACTCTTTCATTTTTTAATTCATGAGTAGAGAAGAGAGAGAACCGAATGTTTTTTGAAGTTCACGAATAAAATCATCTGAACTTTTATTCTCTTCTTCTTGAGGTTTTGAATTATCATATATCTCTTCGAAGACAGGATTATCAATCTCTTCAACATATTCTTGCATAGATTGTTGTTGTAAATTTTTAGGAGTTGGAAGAGGAGCAAAGGATACTCGTTGATTCGAAGAAGGAGAATGAGTATTTTTTTTTAAAATAGATTCTTGAGAAGAGATTTGTGGTGTTTTATTTAATTTTTTCACACTTTGAAGTAAAAGTGTGAATTTTTCTATTTCTTTATTTGTCACCATAAACTGCATTTTTAATTGATTCATCTTCTGTTGATTCACTTGATTTTGTTGGAATGTGAGCATCTTTGAATATGATGTAGAAGAAAGATTTGTGATTTGACTTAAAATATTTACACGACGAACATCAAGAATATGTAAAATATCTTCATATTTTTTAATAGTATATTCAGTCTTTTCTTGAGGTATTTGAGGTTGATGAATACCGGGTTGAATGGAAGAAGATAGAGAAGGATTTTCTAATTTATCAATCTCGGATTGAATTATTTTTTTATGAGTAGATGCTTTATCGGATTCACCATATTGAATACCTAATAATATAGCTTTTAAGAAAAAGAGGCGATTTGATTTTTCTTTAAGTATATCAGGAATTTGAGGAGGATTCATGATTTTCTATAATAAAGAGGGATGATTAAAAAATAAATTTTGAGCGCAATGCATTTTAATATTTTTTATCTCCCTTTAGAATTAGAGGAATGGGATTCATCACTGATAAAAATGTGGATTATATAAATGAAAATTGGGATCAATTAAAATGTTCTCCAATCGCACCTTTTTTACAGATGGTTGGTTTAGCACCAGGTAATTCGAAAGATACTGCTAATTCTTGTAAATCTTCTGAGTTCAACTCTATGTTTAATTCAGGTATGTTAGGACATACTAAAAATTTAAATATGATGAATAAAAGTATGGATTTAGTAAATGGACAATTAAATAGTTTTCGAACAGTTATCACTAATATGCAACAACAAGCTTTTAAAGATTTATCTATGGTCACTTCAAAATTATTTGAAGTTTATGTAAAAATTGGAAATATTTTTATGGTAATTGTTCAACACTTAGTTCGTATGTTAAAAATTATGAGATATTCAGTTGATACTATGGCTAATTTAATGAAAGTCTTCATTGCTCTTATTAACATTATTCGTTTACCCCTTAATTTTGTTGCTCGATTAATGAAAAAACCAAAGATTAAAAAAATTAAAGTGAAAAAGATTAAAATATAAGACTCTTTAATTGTTTCTTCGAGACAAACAAGACTGCGACATATGGCTTTCCTTAAACTTCAGGCTTACGCCTGAAACGGGCTTACAGCCCGTGGCTTTCCTCCTTCGTCGGAAAGGCTCCCTTCGGTCGCTTTTTTATTAATTTCTTTAAGTTCAAAATCTTAAAGAATGAATACTTTATAAAAAAACATATTAATAATGCGACCAAAGGTCGCCTTTCCGACGAAGGAGGAAAGCCACGGGTCGAAGACCCGTTTGTGCCAACGGCACAATTAAAGAGTATCATCATCTTGATGTGTAAAGATGATATGCCATGTATATTCAAAATATCTTCCTGTATAGTAAGATTCCTCTGTTGATTCCATTAAATATCTATATAATATTTTATAAAAATCTAATGAATTTCGAAGTATCATATCACGATGAACATAAAACATTGCACATGGTCGTAGTAAATATGAATCTTTTATCTCTCTTTTTAATATTAAATCTTCTATTATTTTTATAAAATTATTTTTACATTTACCATGCATTTGAATTGGTAATTCATTAATATTATAATAAGGTTTATCAAAATTTAAATTATTAATTTTATCTTGAATCGGAGTTTCATGATGATATGCAGTCTCATGACCATGTACAAATATAGTATATTCTTTTAATTTATAATAGTTTTTTATGATATATTCAAGATAAGAAGAAGCTTCATTACCTTTATTGGGTGGTGTCTCCTTTTCTAAACCATAACGACTAATTAAAGTAAAATTATATTTAAGTTTAGATATCCAATCAATCTCTTCATTATAATGTGCGATTACCACATGTGCATTATTTTGTTTAGGAATCTCTTTTTTCTTTTTTAAATGATTTTTATCATATTTTTTTTTTATATTTAATTTTTCATTTAATATTTTAAAATTTTTTCTTTTTTTATTTTGTCTTTTTTGTAAAGGTTTCGTAGATATTAGTTGTCTTTGAGACTTTTTTCTATTTATATTTGAGCGGGAAAACATATTCTGTTTATTATTTTTTTTTTGTTCTGATTTAAAAAAAATATTATGAATTCTCTTCTCTTCTTTTTCCATATTTAGATTTAGGGGTTTTTTTTGAGGTAAAAGAGAATCAACCAATTGTAGTCTTTTTTTTAATTTTTTACGGATGGGAAGAGAATTTTTTGAACGAAGAAAGATAAATCGTGGTACTTTATTTTTTCTCATTATGTATACTATTTTTTCATTATAAAAAAAAATGTGAATTTAACAGAATGAAAAAAAAAATGAAATAGGTTTTATGTTTGAATTTAAAAAAGTATGTTTAAATTAAAAGATAGAGATAAAAATTGCTTCCAGTAAAAAAGCAACGAAGAGTATTGAGGAGACTTATCAGAAGAAGAGTCAATTGGAGCATATCCTAGATCTTCCTGATACCTATATTGGTTCTATCGAGTCTACTCAGATTGAGACTTGGACTTTAGATTCAACTGATGAGAAGATGGAGTTTAAGAATATTCAATATATACCAGGACTTTATAAGATTTTTGATGAAATATTAGTAAATGCCATTGACCAGTACGTCCGCACGAAAGATGATGAAAGTGTGAAGAATAAAGTGACGGAGATTAAAGTAAATATCGACCAAGAGAAGAATCTTATTTCAGTTATGAACAATGGCGAAGGTATTCCTGTAGTCGAACATCAAGAACACAAAATTTATGTCCCTGAATTAATCTTTGGTCATTTATTGACTTCTTCTAACTATGATAAAAATGAAGAAAAAGTTACTGGGGGAAAGAACGGTTACGGGGCCAAAGCGTCAAATATTTTCTCACAAAGTTTTAAACTTGAGACGACTGATTCAGTAAGGAAATTAAAGTATATTCAACTTTTCGAAAATAATATGAGAACGATTCATAAACCTGAGATTAGTAAATACAATGGTAAACCGTATACGAAGATTGAGTTTTCACCAGACCTTAAACGATTTGGTATCCCCAAGATTGATAATGACACAATTCAATTTATGAAGAAGCGTGTGATTGATTTATCGGCGTGTACGGGTAAGACGGTGAACATTTACCTAAATGAGAAGAAGATTGAGAGTAAATCACTTGAGAAGTATGTAAATTATTATTTAGGAGATATGATTGAACGAGTATATGAAGATGGAGGAGACAGATGGGAGGTTGTTGTAGCAGTTAATCCTGAACCGAAGTTTGACCAGATCTCCTTTGTCAATGGTGTCTTTACACTGAAGGGTGGTAAACATGTTGATAGTGTTGTAAATTCTATCACCAAGGCTATCTCTACAGTAGCATCAACAAAGGGTATTAAGAGAAAGAAGACGGAGATTAAACAAGCCGATTTAAAGAATAATATGTTTATCTTTGTTCGTTCAACTATTGTAAATCCTTCATTTGACAGTCAGATTAAAGAGTATCTAACTACACCTATGACGAAGTTTGGTAGTAAATATGAACCGAGTGAGAAGTTTATTGAGAAAGTGATGAAAACAAGTTTGATTGAGAGAGCGATGAAATTATCAGATTTTAAGGATAATTTGGCCTTACAGAAGACATCGGGTAAGAAGTCAACCCGAATCACAGGAGTAGATAAACTGGATGATGCAAACAAGGCAGGAACAGATGAATCATCGAAGTGTACATTGATTTTAACGGAGGGAGATTCAGCAAAGGCACTCGCAGTCTCGGGACTGAGTGTAGTAGGAAGAGATTATTTTGGTGTCTTCCCTCTAAAGGGTAAACTACTGAATGTAAGAAATGTGGAGAAGAAGAATACAGTGATATCGAATGAAGAGATTAGTAATTTAGTAAAGATTCTAGGATTGAAGTATTCGGATAAGAAGAAGACGAAGGAGGAGACATTTAGTGAACTCCGATATGGTAGAGTGATGTTATTTACAGATAGTGATGTAGATGGAAGTCATATTAAAGGTTTAGTAATGAATCTCTTTTCATACTTCTGGCCTGAACTCTTGGAGATACCAGGATTTATTATCGCATTATCGACACCAATTATCAAGGTGAGAAATAAGAAAGAGGTTCAATCATTCTATACACTAACAGAGTATGAACAATGGAAGGAGACAGTCGATAATATGAAACAGTGGGAAGTGAAGTATTATAAGGGTTTAGGTACGAGTACGAGTGAAGAGGCGAAAGAGTATTTTGAGAATTTTGAGATGAAGAAGATTGATTATGTATTAGGAGATGTATTAGAAGAGACAGGAAAGATTGGGGGAGAAGAGTATAAAAAATCAGTAGATAGACTTGAACTTGCTTTCCAGAAGACGAGGGAGGATGACAGAAAAGCATGGTTAAAGACATATGACAGAAGTGAGATTATTGAACAGACGGAGAAGAAGGTCACATATTATGATTTTATTGATAAAGATATGAAACACTTCTCAAATTATGATAATCAGAGGTCAATCCCGAATATCTGTGATGGATTAAAACCGTCTCTACGAAAGATTTTGTATTCATGTTTAAAGAGGAATTTGAGGAAGGATATTAAGGTATCACAACTAGCGGGTTATGTGAGTGAGACTTCAAACTATCATCACGGTGAGGCTTCACTCTATGAAGGTATTGTAGGAATGGCACAGGATTTTGTAGGTTCTAATAATATTAACTTACTTGTACCTTCGGGTATGATGGGAACTCGCCTTGCGGGTGGTTCAGACCATGCTTCTCCCAGGTATATTTTCACAAGATTAACGGAGATCACAACAATGATATTTAATAGAAAAGATGAACCTTTATATGAATACGCAGATGATGATGGAGATAAGGTTGAACCGATTTATTATGTACCGATTATCCCGATGATATTAGTAAATGGAACACTTGGTATTGGAACGGGATTTAGTACGACGGTCCCTAGTCATAATCCACTGAAGATTATTAAAAATCTGATAAGTTTGATGGATGAGGATGAATTAGAGACGATGGAACCGTGGTATAGGGGATTTACGGGAGAGGTGATTAAGAAACCAACAGGAGAAAATTGTTATGATGCATATTATAACAAGGGTGTATATGAGATATTGGATGATAGTACAATTCGTATCACAGAACTTCCTATTGGACGATGGACAACAAATTATAAGATTTTCTTGGAGGGAATGATGAATGATAAGGATGAGAAGGGTAAACCGAATAAGTATGTAATCACGAATATAGATAATAATTGTACGGATAGTACTATCGACTTTAAGATTAAATTCAAGAAGGGTCAGGTAGAGGAGATGAATAAGAGAGGTGATGTGGAGGATGTGTTGAAACTAACAGAGTCGAAGATGTGTAATTATAGTAATATGCATCTGTATAATTCGAAGGGTACAATCGCGAAGTATGATAGTGCGGAAGAGATATTAAAGGAGTTTTATATTATTCGTCTGGCGTATTATATTAAACGAAAGGAGTATATGTTAAAGGAACTGAAGAGGGAATTGGATCTGTATGAGGCAAAGATTCGATTTATTGAGGAGTTTATTGAAGGAAAGATTCATATTATCCAGAAGGAGGATGATGAGATAGTACAACAATTAGAGGAGAGGGGATATCCTAAGTTTGGAGATGAGGAGAATGAAGGGAAGATGACATATAATTATTTGTTATATATGCGTATTAATTCATTGACGAAGAGGAAGATTGAGGAATTGAAGACACTACATGAGAAGAAACTAGCGGAGTACAATGATTTGAAGAGTAAGAGTGAGAAGGATTTATGGAAGGATGATTTATATGAACTGAGAGATGCGATTGAGAAGTTTTATAAAGAGTATCAAGAGAAGATGATGGAAGAGGTGACACAACAAGTGAAGAAGAAGAAAGTAGTAGCTACTAAGAAGACACCTGCTAAGAAGACAGCTACAAAGAAGTAAATAAAATCATTTAGAATACATATCAATATCATTTAAATTTAAATAAAAATCTTTAAAAAATAATAATAAAAATTCAATGATTAAGTTATTTAATCATTTTATATTTTTTTTTTAAATAATAAAAATATAATTTATAAATTATATTTTGTGTGAAATTGGGATATAAAAAAAGAGAAGAGAAGAGATAGAGGTAAGTAGAATGAATCCGGGAGATTTATTATATACAAATGTATTTGAGACGACGAATGTTTTATCTTCGAATGATTTAAATCAGTCGAAAGAGAATTATACACGTTTTCGTAATTATGTAGGAGGAAGACAGATAGAATCGAATGAGTATATAAGGGAGGATACAAAAGAGTCGGACCCAATGAATATCAATAAGATGAATCAGGACCCATGGCCATCAGATTTGAGGAAGAATCATTATCCGAAGTTTAGTTCAACTTTAAAGGATATATCGGATAATCGATATCAGAAGAGTCGAATCACAAAAATCAGTGTAAATAGTAGAGATAGGAATATCGCAAATTATTTATTTCCGAATGATTTTGGAATACCATTTGATAGAGTCTTTACGAATGTTCAATATATTCGATTAACAGATTTATGTTTTCCTAATTTTTTTCCACCTATAAATAATTATAATAATTGTTTAGCTTGGCAATATGCAAGTCAACAATTATTAATAAGTAATTTAATAGATGATAATATTATACCAGTACCTATAAATTATAAAACAATATCGTATAGTGCATTTAATAATGCTGTATCGAATATACCATTAGGAGAATCGAATAAGTTAGTTTATCAGACATTTATACCAGAGGGTAATTATACGGTAAAATCATTGGTAGAACAGATAAGAGTATCAACAGCACAGGTAGTACATGGATGTTCATATATAAATTATGTAGATTTATTTAAGAAGAATTTATCGAATGAGACACAACCGGGGAATACGAAGTGGAAGGAGGAGTATGAGGAACCTTATTATAGTACAAAAGTGGGGGTAAATACACCAACATTAATGAAATTTTCGATTAATCCAGTAAAGAATACGGTATTTGCGGTAAATCGAATGGAGGAGATAGAGGTATTAGCGGTACAGACATTTGAGGATGGTACGACGGCGAGTGATTTAACGGAGTATGATGTATTTAATCCATATGTGACGAGTACAGTAAATTCATTTAGTTCGAATTATATTTATGTGACAGTAAAGGATTTAAAGACGAGTACATCATTATGGGAGACAACAACAGCGGATCCGAATCCTTTTCCATTAGTATTAACAGATGTTGGTGGTGATATAGGAAACATACCGAATGAATTTTTTAATTATACGGAATTCTTTGATTTGAATATCTATTTATCATATGGATATACGGAGGACCAATTGGATAGTATCTCGACATATAAGGTATATGATAAGATACAATTTACGGATGTATTTGGAATCACACATAAGTATATACGATTAGCATTAAAATTTTCGACGGGAAATATATATGGAAGGAGAGATTTAAAGAATTCGGGATGGGTAATATATCCATCGACAAATACGACGAATGTGTATAATACGGCATTATTTAATTCATTAATTATAGGTGAGACGAACAATGGGTATTTTGGAGAGAATTTACAGGCGGGATTGGAGAGTAAGAATGGTAAGATAGGGAGGGCATTATTATTTAGATTTATCTTTGATTTAGTGAATGGAAGTTATGTAGATTATGAGACGGAGACGGATAATGTGAAGAAGAGATCGATATTAAATATGTTGGCATGGCCTATACCGAATAATACATATGAGACATTGGTGGTGAGTAGTAAACCGACATTTTCCTTTGTACATTCGAATATAGATGGATTTTTGATACAGAATGATTTACAATTTGTGAAGAGTGTGGGTTCACCGATCACATATAAATCACCGAGTTTAAAATTAAATTTACAGATGGTAAATGGAGAATATTATTTTGTATCGAATATGTTTTTATTTATAAAAATCACACCATTAAATGCACCGGTAACAACAACAAATATGTCGGTAGCATCATCGAATTTGAATCAACAGATAAATCAGAATTATGTGAATGATTCATTTTTTGATACAGGTATAGGTAATGATTATCAGTGCTTAGCATTTTCAGCAGTAAGACAGAATACAGCACAAGTAAAAAATTATCAGAATATATTTGGAAAGGTTTTATTATCACCGATACCGAATAATATAGAGAATAATTTGAATGTGAATGATAACTTTGCATTTTTATATGAGAAACCGATAGATGAGTTAAATGGAATCAAGATACAGATATTAGACCCACATTTAATACAATATAATTTGGGAAGAGATTTTAGTTTTACAATAGAGATAACGGAGATAGTGGATGTATTGAAGGAGACATTGATAGATACAAAGAGAGATACGGTAGTGACTACGGGGTATAGGGCGAATTAAAGAAAAAAGGGTATAAAAGTTTAGAAAAATAAGAAAAAAATCGTACATAAATAATAGAAGAAGAATGAGTACACAACCACAAGGGAATACACCTAATTTTCAATATGAACAGAATGTAGACTATACTTCACCTGCGACATCAAAATATGCGATTAATCAATTCCAAAATGGTAGAGTGATTAATTATAACAATAATAATATTAAAGATTTAGAATTATTTGAACAATATACGAAACAGGGTACATTACAAAATTTTCAAGTAGAAGCGTTGTATGGTATACAAGAGTCATCTAAGTTATCACATGTATTTTTTTCGAGACAGAATTTAAATTTGATACAAGATATGATAAGATATAATGTTTATATTAAGAGTAATAAAAAGTATGTGATAGACCGTCAATCGGATGTAAATTTGGAGATAATAATGAGATCGATATATTTACAACATTCACCGAATTTACCGAATAAGATAACAGAACAGATTGAATATTTAAATAAATTAGTGTCAGATTGGTCGGTGGAACAGATAATACCGGAGGTAGAACAATATGTGGGATATTTAAGTGAGATAGAGTATATGCCGATGCCGATTGATTTACCTCGTAATTTATCAAGTAAAGGTGGACGTTCATTAAGAGCTGTCACAACAACATTTTAATTATTCATATTTTTATTTTTATTTAAATTTATATAAGAGAATTATCTTATATAAAAGTAAAGAAAGAATGGATGCTATTATAAGAATTCTTGCATTAGTGGGTATGGTCACTATAATTATTTATTTAATCTTTAAATTATGGGCTTATTATACAGCAGTATCAGAGAGAAGAAGAAAGGCAGCGATTCGTCCACCATTAGATTATATGAATAATATAGGAATTAAATGCCCTGATTATTGGGTATATGCTGGAACGGATGCGAATGGAAATTATAAATGTGTAAATAAATTTAATTTAGATGTAGCGGATCCTGCAAAATGTTATACAGGAAGTAATGCTGATAAGACATATGTATTTAAAGCGTTAGGAAGTGATAAAGACTGGGAGACGATGACAGAGGAAGAGAGAAGTGATTTTGTAGTAAATCAAGCACCCAGTGGAGGAAGTTCACGTTGTAAATGGATATCAGATTGTAAGGGTGTTTGGTTAGGAGTTCAAAATATCTGTTCAAAACCATCTGATTCTATCACAAATTAAATTAAATAAATAAAAATTATGTTAATGTTTATGTTTTCTTTAAGTTGATTATTTTCTTTTAATTAATTCGTTTTTTTATAGAATAGTGAATATAAAAAAAATGGAAAAAATCATATAGAATGAGTAAGAATGAATAGTTGGTTAGATAAGTACAGACCACAACAATTGGATGATTTTATATGTTATGAAGAGGAGGTGAAGAAGATAAAAAAATGGATTCAAGATTTTAAGAGTGACCCTCATAAGAGTAAGAAGGTATTATTATTAATAGGTAATACGGGAATAGGTAAAACGAGGATGTGTGAGGTATTGTTGGAGGAGTATGGATATCGAAAGATAGAGTATAATTCATCGGAGATAAGAAGTCAGAGGAAGATATCGGATGTATTGGAGAAGTCATTAATATATCGTAATGTATTTGAGATGATGGATGAAGAGAATAAACCGGTAGGTTTTTTAATAGATGAGATAGAGGGATTAATAGGTACGGGTGACAAGGGTGGATTTAATGAATTTTTAGATTTATTAAAATGTAATACAAAATATGAGGATTATATAGAAAATTTGAATCATAAGAAGAAAAAGTCGAAGAAGAAGAATACGGAACAAAAATTTATAAAGATAGTATCACCCTTATTATGTACATCATTTGATTCGAATGAGAAGAAGTTAAATGAGTTAAAGAAATATTCAGAAGTAATTTATTTACAGAAGGCGATGAATTCTTCTATTTATTTATTAATAGATGATTTATGTAAGAAAGAAGGGATAGAGATAGATGAAGAGTCAAAAGAATTTTTAGTAGAATATATAAATGGAGATATAAGAAAGTTAATAATAACAATGGAGGAGTATGTAAATATAGAGAAGAATAAGAGTAAAGAGGTAAGAATAGAGATAGAAAGATTAAGGGAGATAATAAAATATTTAACGGAGAAGGATGAGGATGATCATATATTAAATGAGACGGCAAGAATATTATATCAAGAAAAATTATCATACACAACATGTGATAGAATATTTAGTAAGGAATGTTTATTGATGCCATTAACGGTATATCAGAATACATTAAGTAGTGTGAAGAATTCAAAAATGGATTTAACGAGTAAATTGGAGAATTATAGTAAATCATTAGAGAGTTTTTCGATACATGATACGGTACAGACGGATATGTTTCAATTTATAGAGTGGGATGAGTTATATGATTCGGCATGTTTTTATAGTATGATGTTACCGAATTATTATTTAACACAATTAAAGGCACCGAAGTCAAAATTGGAGAATACAAATTTATTAAATAAGATATCTCAGATGTTAGTAAATCGAAAATTGGTATTAAACACGAAGAAGTCGATACATAAATTAAATATGGAGACGGATAATATATTATATATTATACATATATTATCCTATTTTTTGGGTGATTTAAAGAATAATATGGTATTTGACAATGAAGAGAATAGTAAATTAGCATCAACATCAGTAGTGATAGAGGGTGAAAATGAGGAAGAATATATAAAAGAGGATAAGAAGAAGAAGATGGATATAGAGGATAATTTGGATTATAAGTTAATAGAATTTATGAATATGTATCATATAGATATGGAGGATTTGGAGAATATAATGAAGATAGAGAAGTTAAACAAGGGATTACAGACGAAGAAGAAGAAGTTTACGATGAAGATGAAGAAGGAGATAGAATCGAATCTCTTTAGTTGATTTTTAAATTGTGTCTTCGACACAAACGGGTATTCGACCCGTGGCTTTCCTCCTTCGTCGGAAAGGCTCCCTTCGGTCGCATGTTTAAATATATAGTTTTGGTCAAACTTGTTATAATACTATATTTTTTTATGTATTTATGGAAAAAAACCGAT
>JACCEC011515587.1_pt1 | contig 17072 bp, 16 predicted proteins | sample 7450121 | NCBI WGS metagenome assembly JACCEC01 (sample SAMN15323455, study PRJNA562643) | freshwater metagenome | isolation source: river surface water | place: USA:Blue River Watershed | collected 2017-08-18 | reverse complement strand
GTAAGTTCTCACAACGGAATTTTTAACTCATATCTTGTTCCTTTTTCGGCTTCACTTGTTAATTCGTAAGTACCTTTTAATTCTTGTAAGCGATTTTTGATATTTCTTAAACCATTCCGATTCGTTAATATATTTACATCAAAACCTTTCCCATTATCCGCAAAACTGATACTTAGATAATTAGCTTTTATATCACAACATAAAGCTATTTTTGTGCATTTACTGTGCTTCAATGCGTTGTTTATCAGTTCTTTGCATATTAGATAAATATTCCGTTTTTTATCCATTGACATCGTTCGTTTATCTAAATTATGAGCTTCAAACTCATAGCTAATACCTTTGGCTTCGATGAGTTCGGCGGCCTCCGAATTGATGCGAGTGAACAAACTTTCGAGGCTATCGAACTGCGGATTAATATTCCAAATGATGTAGTCAATAGCTGTTCCTGCTTGTTTGGCCTCTTCGCTAATCATTTCGGCAAAGCCAAAACTTGGGTGATTCTCGCTTAGTTTTTGCTTGACCAAATCGCCTAAAATATTGATACTACTCAATGAAGCTCCGATTTCGTCGTGGAGGTCAGACGATATTCGGTTTCGCATGGCTTGCACTTTCTTAAATTCATTGATGCGGTACCAATAAATGCCATAGCCAATGGCCAATAGGAGTGAAGCAAGCAAAATCTTAAACCAAAGACTTTCGTACCAAGCAGGCAAAATCTCGAAGTTGAGGATGAGAGAATCAGTATCCCAATTACCCGCAATTTCGGCGTATTGTACTTCTAATTGGTATGAGCCTTGCTCGAGATTAGAAAACGTGATGGTTGGATTTACGCCATTTTCAATCCATTTTTCGTTGATTTCGGTGAGGCGATAGCGAAATTTGTTTCGGGCTTGATTCTCAAAATTGAGTGGACTAAACGAAAAACTCAGGTTATTTTGTTTTCTTGAAAAGGTAAGGTTTTTCGATAAATCAACTTTTTGCTCGCTTCCTAAAATATTTATTTGGCTGAGCATCAGTCGATGCGATTGATTTTTTAGACCCACATTACCCAACTTAAATATCGAAAAACCATTTTTATGCCCCAGTAATAGTTCGTTGTTGGTCATCAGAAAGCCATTGCGAATATCATTATTTAGCAGGCCATCAAACTGCGTGAAACGATTCACCTGCTTTTCTTTCGAGATTCTTACTAAGCCTTCGGCCGTGCCAATCCAAGTATTTCCTTTGGCATCTTCATCAATCGAAAAGCATTGACCATCAGCAAATAAAGGCTTTGAGTCTTCGGCATGAACTTCGGCCGTAATAATTCCTTTGGCATTGAGTCGATTATAACCACCATAACCCGAAAACAATAAATCGCCTTTTGGTGTGACCGAAACATCTAAATAGTAATCGCCAATGAAACGTTTGTGGTCGTTGATTGAGCTTAATTCTTGAAATCGCTTAGTTCGGAAATCGAAACAAGCAATTCCAAAACCGCTCGGAATCCAGCCAGCAATCCACATTTTTTGGTCGGGAGTGTAGGTGAGTTTATGAAAAAGATTTTCTTTGAAAAAAGTAGGGTAGGGAAGTTTGCTCCACGGTTGCACAAATTGTTTTTTGCCTAAATCATAGACCATTATTGGCTCGTTGGGCGATAAAATCCAAAGTCGATTTTTTCCATCAAGTTCAAAGTGATTGATAGGCTTTGATAGAATTTTTTTTAGATTTGCTTCCTGTTTTTTTACGTAAAGGTTTTTGTTAGTACCGATAAAAATTTGATTATCAATTACTTTAATATTTCTAACCTCCTCCGATGGTAATTGTGTAATTTTCTGAAAATCGTTGGTAGCCTTATTCCACCGAAGCACATCGCCCGAACTCATCCCAAGTAAATAATTCGACTCATTTTCTATCGTAAAACATCGAACGGTTGCAGGATTTGGTAATAGGTTTTTCGGAATAAATAGTTGTCGAATGAGTTGATTTTCAGTTTCTTGTTTCAATAGCCCATCGTTAGTGCCAAGCCAAAGTTCGTTTTTTTGTGAGTCGATAAAAACAGTATTGAGCGAAATATCATCGATACTCAACTGTCCAATTTCTTGGGGTTGGGTTTGGTTGGTAGCAAGCTGAAATAGATGGTTGTGCGAGCCAAAAATCAAGGAATGATTATTCAAAAATTGAATTTGCTCAATGCTTTCGCCGATGTTGGTCTTGGTGGTAGCAAGTTTAGATTGAGGGTTGAAGTTTATCAAATCTCCTTGCTGACTTCCTATCCAAAAAGTGCCAGTTATTTTATCAAAAGTCACTGAACTAAGGTTTTTTTTTGCCCAAATTTGCACCCATGTTTGGCGGTTTCTATCAAATTTACACAAGCCAATCGGGCTTACTGACCACAGATTTCCCGCTGTATCTTCCACGAATTTTGCAAGATTGGGGTTTTGCTGATTTTCGTTCAAAATCTTATAATAAGTGAGTAAGTTTTTCGCTGGATTATACGATTTTATATGATGAAAATCGGTTGACCAAACGAGTCCCTTACTATCAACAAATATACTATTGTAATGGTCGTTGTCTGGAATATTATCATTGAGTTTATTGGCTATTTTGAGCGACAATGCCAATGATTTTGTATCTAAAGAGTATAAGCCTTTTTCGTTGCTGAACCATAATATTCCGTTGGTAGAAATGCCTATTCCGTTTGGGCTTGATAATGCTCCAAAAGGTTGAAACTGATAACCGTCGTACCGAGAAATTCCCAAATTGGTCGCCAGCCACAAATACCCTTGTGGGTCTTTCGTGATACCCAGTACATTATTAGATGAAAGCCCGTTTTTGGTAGTTATTTTCTCGAAACTGAGTTGTTGTGCTTGAGTTTCGCTCAAAAGCATTAAAAATATAGCTGCAAGAAAAACAATATATCGGAAGTACGAGTATTTCATGGAATACATTTAGGGTAAACATTCATCAGTTGTCTAAATATACGATAATTTGAAAGAAAACAGCGAAGTCAGATTAATCTTAACAATAGGTAATCAAGGAGCTTATGTTTGGAAATTTAATGAATATTCATGAATTTGCTCCAAATCTAATCATTAATTTATGACATTATCGGAACAGTTTTTTACAAAAAATAAATACGAATTATTACTTTTTGCCTTAGTTCAGCATCTTTTTGTGGGAATCGTGCTGCGTGATATGGAGTTCTACGTTAAAGTTATTTGGCCAATCAACATGATTATTGTGGGTATTGCGAGTATCGGCGTGTTTATTGAAAAAGGGCGTTTCAAGAAAATTATTAAAAATACCCTGTTTCTGTTGGTGTTTCTGATGCCCTTGAGCTTGTCGTTTACCAAAAATTCACCCCAGTTCATGTCCACTATCAGTGCGGTTTATGTGCTGTTTTTTTTGTTTATTTTCTTAGAAATTATTCGTTTTCTTTTGAAGCCAAGCTATATAAACACCGATATAATTTCGGCTTCGGCTTGTGGCTACTTTTTGCTAATAGAGGTACATGTTTTCTTGATGCAGATTTTCTTTTATAACAATTCTCATTGTATCAAAGGGCTTGATATGTCGAGCACATCAGCCGTTTATATGGACTTGGTTTACTTTTGTAGCATCACCATTACCAGTATTGGCTTTGGCGATATTCTACCCAATAGCCATGTTACGAAGCTCGTTACGGCACTTTTTGGTATCGTCGGGCAGTTTTACACGGTGGTTTTAGTGGGTATTTTGATTAGCAAGTTTTCGAGTAAGAATGAATAAGGTTTACTTCTGATTTCTAACCCTGCTGAGGGTTTCGAGCTGAATACCCAAAAAAGAAGCCAAATATTTGAGCGGAATACGTTGTACAAATTCAGGTTTGTGTTGTAGCATATATTCGTAGCGTTCGCGTGCCGAAAGCGTTTGAAGCATGATTTTCATTTCTTCGATTTGCACTAAATATTGCTCAACAATCAGCCTTCCAAGACGCTCAATATCATGAAATTGGTCGAAAAGTTTGTGCAGGTCGCTGTGTTTTACAACTACTGCTTGCACATCTTCAAGTGCTTGAATATTTGTTAGGCTTGGTTTCTGCGAAAAAAAACTATACGTCGAAATAGCTACCGAGTTTTCGAGCCCAAACCAAGTATTGGTTTCGTTCGCATCATTATCTTCAAAAAATTCTCGTACACTTCCCGAATAAACAAAGTTAAGTTCATCTGAAACTTGGCCTTGTTTTACTAAAAACTCTTTTTTTGTAAAATTTTTCAATGAAAAACAAGGCAAAAGAGCCTCTATACTCGCTGGTTTTAGCGGGTGAATATATTGAAAAAAATCCAGACAATGTTGAAATGCTTCGTGCATGATTTTGATAAATCTTTGCACAATATTCACAGAAAAACTTCGTGAAACAATATTTTTTTTCAACTTTGTATTTCAACTATTCACCATAAACCGATTGGCGTGAAGCACACGCCGCTATGAGCAATGAAAAAACTTTTTTTAGCCCTATTTCTCATGACTACCTTGTCTGATTTATCCGCCCAATCCAGCGAAACCATTTTACTCTATCCCGAAGGAACACCAGGTTTAAAAGCGGGTATCAACATTCCCGAAGACTCAAAAACTACTGATGGCATCACTCGTGTAAAAGATGTAACTCAGCCAGCTTTGTATGTGTATCCTGCCAAGAAAAAAACAACCGATGCTACCGTGATTATTTGCCCAGGTGGTGGCTATGGAATTTTGGCTATTGACCACGAAGGCCACGACATTGCCAAATGGTTTAACGAGCGAGGGGTAACGGTTTTTGTGTTAAAATATCGTCTTCCGCAAGAAAATCTATTTGATAATGACGAAATTCGCCCACTTCAAGATGCTCAACAAGCCATCAGAATTGTGCGTAAAAATGCAGGAAAGTATGGTGTTTCACCTGATAAGGTTGGAATCATGGGTTTTTCGGCAGGTGGACATTTAGCTTCAACAGCTTCAACGCATTTTACTACCCAAGTAGGCGAAATAACCGATGCGAGCGTGAGTGTTCGCCCTGATTTTTCGTTATTGATTTACCCAGTAATTACTTTCAGTGATAAATTTACGCACTTCGGCTCGAGAGATAATTTGATTGGAAAGAATCCGCCAGTTGAAAAAATGGAGCTGTATTCCAACGAAAAACAAGTGACAAAAGATACTCCACCGACGTTTTTAGTGAGTACAACCGATGATGGCGTTCAGCCCGAAAATAGTATTGGCTACTTCTTGGCTTGTAAGAAAAACAAAGTGCCAGTAGAAATGCACATTTACGAAAAAGGTGGCCACGGCTACGGACTCAAGAAAAAAGGTAGAGGACCCGTAGAAACATGGGCAGTTCGTATGGAAGATTGGCTCAGAGATAGAAAGCTAATGAAATAATAGACATCAGTGCTAAGAGTTGAGATACGAGATTTGAGTGAAACAAAACAATTTCGTATCTCAATTCAATCTCCGCATAATCAAACCTTTAACCAACTCATAGAATAAGTTGGGTTTTATGGTTCGCCAATTATCTATTTGTAGTGTGCCTCCAAAGTTTATGTAAGAATCAAGGTGATAACGCTTAAATTCTTCCAGAATAAAATCTCTGAAACTCACAGCTGCAATCCAACCATCTTCAATGTCTTCAAACCATTCTTCGTAGTAATCTTGTTCGCCACCGTGAAACTGTAAGATGTTCTCACCAATCAGAATGTATTGATTAATACCTTTTTCGACCAAATAATCAATTACGGTTCGTTTCAAAAACATGATATCGTTGTGAAGGGTATCGTTCCATTCGCCAAAAAGCTCAATGACAGCATAGTGAGCGGCATAGTCAACCATCAAGATTTTGCAGTAGAGCGTTTCGGAGCCAATGTCGTCCCAATTTGGGTCTATATAATACCCATAAATGGTGTTTTGGTAAGTAGTGCCGTAGGTTCGGCCATAAAAAGGAGATTTTTTATCGGCTTCGCTTATATAATATTTTCGCCAGTTGTAGGTGGGTTCAAGCTCGTGCATTGTAGATAAAATAGAGTTATTGAAGCTTATTTCTTCAATAACTCTATTTCTTGTTGTAGTTTTAGGTTTTCTTTATTGAGCGAGTCAGACTTGAAGTAAAAATACAAGGCTGCTGCTAAGAATATTTTAGATAAAATAAAAATCGCAATAAAGGCTGGTCGCCAATATTTGTGTACACGCAGGTGCGTATCGCTTACTTCTACCTCCAAATATTTTATTTCCTCTTTATGTACATTGTTTTGTGAGTGATTTTGCTCATTGAAGTCCCATTTTTTCAAACTATCATGGTCAAATTCTTTGATACGTTGGCGTACGCTCGGAGGAGGAATACTGGCTGAAAAATGTTCATTGATTACTTTTCCTAAGTCTTCGAGTGCCAAAGAAATTTCAGGAAAAATTCGAACATACTTTTCGACTTCTTCTTGTTGATTATCAGATGCAAAACCTAATATATAGGTTTCCAAAATACCGCTTTCAATGTATTCTTTAGGATTCACTTTTATAGCAGTTTAAGATTTACGAAAAGATTTAACATGGTTGCTAATAGCTTTCATTGTGGCTTCTTTTGATAAACCCAGTTTTACAGCAATTATCTCGAGGGATAGCCCTTGTTTAAAGGCTAAATTGAAAATCATATTTGGAAGCGAATCGCTACCACTACTATTTGTATCTTCATTACTTAAAAGTGAAGCATTTAGGCGATTTTTGAATTCGAGAGCTTTTGTTCGGGCATTACGGATAATACAAATAGCATCACTAATTCCTTCTGGACAATTAAGCAATGGTAATGAATTAAATAGCTCTATGAGTACTTCTTGTGCAAGCTGCTCTTGTGGAATAATCTGTAATATTACGCCGTACGCCATTGCACCGTATTGGTCATACAATAAAAGAGCTGGCTCATTATTGTTTTTTCGTAACGATTTGCTTGTGGGCCTTAATGTACTCATTTGTATAGTTATGACTAACAAAAGTAGTCTTTGTACTCATTAGAATTTAGGATATATAAAACCTAAAACTTCATAAGATAATATTTGTTTTAGGTTTTAACGAAATTAATGTGCAAACGTTATAAAACCAAATTCTCTGACTAATATTTTCTGCATTTGTTTAATAAAGTACCTTTCTCATTCGCCAAATAGCTGCTTCGAGTCGTCGCATTTGAGTGCCAAAATTTAGACGTATAAACCCTTTTCCATCAAAGAAAAAGCCACCATCCGAAATGCCAACACCAGCATTTTCGAGAACTTCTGTTATATTTTCAATTTCACTCTCACGGGTGTCAATCCAAGCCAAATAGGTGGCTTCGAGGGGTTGCATACTAAAACCCTTGATAGCATTTATTTCTTGCAAAATGTAATCGTGATTTTTGCGTAAATAAGCCAATAACTGTTCATGCCATTCATCACAATCTCGGTAAGCTGCCAAAGCTGCCTGATAAGCATACGCCGATGGCATTGGCTCTACGATGTATTTTAAATTTGCAAATTTTGTGCGAATTTCGTCATTCGGAATTACCGCAAACGAGCAGCCCAAACCTGCAATATTGAAAGTTTTACTCGGAGAAAGCAATGTAATTGTTTGATTTTCAGTTTCTTGGCTCAGTGTGGCTATTGAAACATGCTTCTTGCTTTCATCTAAAATCAAATCACAGTGGATTTCGTCAGAACAAATCACAATCTTATGTTCGGTACAAATATCGGCTAATGTTTGTAATTCTTCTTTTGTAAAAACCGTTCCCGCAGGATTATACGGGTTACACAACATAAACATGCGTGTGCGTGGTGTGATTGCCGCACGAATGGCATCAAAATCAAGCGTCCAACGATTGTTTTCGAGTTTCATTTGTACTTTTACGAGCTTCTTTTTGGCTGCTTCGGGGGCTTTCATAAATGGCCCATACACAGGCACAGTCGTAATTATTTCGTCACCTTCATTGCCCACTACCATACACGAGAGCGTTAGGCCAGGAACAAGCCCTGGTAGATATACAATCCAATCTTTTTCAATCTTCCAGTTGTGGCGTTCGTCGAGGCGTTTTACAATCACATCGGCCAACTCATCGGGTGCGTGCCAATAGCCAATTATACCTTGTTTAGTTACATCTTCGAGGGCTTTTAAGATTGGCGGAGCGGCCTTAAAATCCATATCGGCCACCCAAAGCGGAATAATGTCACGGTCTTTGTATCTATCCCATTTAAAACTATCAGTATTGGTGCGGTCAATGAGTTCGTCGAAATCGTAAATCATGAAATGTTTTATAAATTTTTGATAATTGCTTTTACTAAAATGGCCGAATTGTCAGCCGCCACTTTTTTAAATGTTTGGAAGTCGGCTGGAGCAACTTCATTGGCTTTGTCGCTGATGCTTCTGATAATCAGAAAAGGTAAGTTTTGCTGAAAACAGATTTGGGCAACAGCTGCCCCTTCCATTTCGGTGGCATCGGCTTGGTAATTTCTACGAAAACCCGCCACAGCCACACTTGAAGCTACAAACGTATCACCCGTGACGATAGTTCCTACCGAAATTCTCGGTTGGGGCGAATTAGCCGTTATTTTCTTGAGCTCGATGCCTTTTGCGGCCTGATTTGCCGCCGCAACTAAGGTAGAATCTGATAAGAAAAATTGCGGATTAAGCTGCTTCGTATGCGGATTACGAGTAGGGTAGAACTTTAGGCTATCGTTGGTCAGTCGGCCATAATCGTGGTACGAAAGACGTCGGCCAATCAGAATATCTCCTTGGTTTAAATCAGGATTTACCGCCCCCGCAACGCCCGTAAAAATAACAAATTTTGGAGAAAAATGCTTGATAATCAGAGTGGTAACGATACTGGCGTTTGCCTTTCCTATACCCGTTTCGGCTAAAACTACTTTTTTGCCATTCAACTTGCCAGTTTTGAATGTGAACCCTAAAATTTGCTTGGTTTTTGCACCTTTCAACTGCGATTGAAGCAATTCTACCTCTTCGGTCATTGCTCCCAAAATCGCAATTCTTTGGGCAAACGATGTGATTGAAAAAAAGAATGTAATGAAAAATAAAAGTTTAATTTTCATGTTAAAGTAGTGTTGTTGAAATTAATAAACTCTGTGTTACTCCGTGAAAACTCCGAGCAGCTCCGTGGTAAAAGAATAAATCAATGTCCCAAATACAAGGCCCAAAGAGCAAAAATATCAATAATGACGAGCATCCACGAAACTTCGTTTGCTTTTTTATTGACGACTTTGATAATAGTCCACGACAAAAATCCCCAAATAATACCTTGAGTAATTGAATATGTAAACGGAATCAGCACCATAGCCAAAAATGCAGGAATGGCGTCGTCGAGTTTATCCCAATTAATTTTCGTGACGGGTTTCATCATTAAAACCCCAACTACAATCAACGCAGGAGCAGTTGCTATGGCAGGAATAATACTCAAAAGTGGCGATAAAAACATAAACGGTAAAAACAAAATACCTGCAGTGATGGCCGTTACGCCTGTTCGCCCTCCTTGACTGATGCCTACTGCCGACTCAATAAATGCCGTGCCAGGGCTGGTGCCGAGTAAACCGCCCATCGTGGTGGCTACGGCATCGGTCAAAAGCGACTGTTTGATATTGCGAGGCTCGCCGTCTTCGTCATACAAGTCGGCTGCTTCGGCAACGCCTACGAATGTAGAAAGGCTATCGAATAAATCAGTAAAAACGAAAGCAAAAATAACGGGTAAAAGGCTTATTTTGAGTGAATTAATGATGTCGAGCTGGAAAAGTAAACTAAAGTCAGGGGCTGAGAAAACTCCTTGCCAAGTGACTAATGTCTTTTGCCCGAAATTGATAGCTGAGGCATCTCCCCACCACCTGCCAATTGGAATAGCAATGAGCGTTGTTAGTACAATTCCGATGATTATTCCGCCCTGAATATGCCTTGTGAGCATAAGCATCGTGATGGCCAAACCCACCAAAAACGTAAGGACGATTGGGTCGTGTAAGTTTGCAATACCAATCATCGTAGCGGGGTTCGGGATAATAAATTTGGCATTAGCAAATCCAATAAGGGTAATAAAAAGCCCGATTCCTGCCGAAATGGCGTAGCGTAGTTGCTTCGGAATGGCTTTTACGATTTGGGTGCGAACATTGAAGATGGATAGCAAAAGAAAGATGATTCCTGCCCAAAATACAGCTCCCAAAGCTACTTGCCACGAAATCCCCATGCCTTTTACGGCTGTAAACGTAAAAAAGGCATTCATACCCATGCCAGGGGCAACAACGATTGGGTTTTTGGCGTAAAGCCCCATCATCAAACTACAAAAAAACGATAGCAAAACGGTGGCCGTAAGCACGCCATTAAACGACATTCCAGACTGGCTCAAAATGGCAGGATTGACAACAATAATATACATCGTGGCCAGAAATGTAGAAACTCCCGCCAGTATTTCGGTTTTTAGGGTAGGTTTTAGTGGCATACACGCACAATTTTAAGAGTTTGTGTTGCAAGATATAACGATATTGATGAATTAGAAATGAAGACGATAAATTTTAAATAGAAGTGCAAAAAGAATGTATAAAACTATCGAAATTCTACTTCAATAACCTTCTTATCGCCACCAAATGCGAAAACAACACCAAAGGAACCACCACACTCGGCAATAAATTGTACGGAAAATAGAGTATAGCAATGTTAGGTTGCTCAAAAGCAAATTGCTGAAACGGCACTGGCGAAGCCAAAATAGCATGGACGATAATATTGATGAGCAATAAAAGACAAATAATATTCCAAGCCAAAAGTATTTTGTGGTTCATAGTTTTCTTCACAAAAACAAAGTAATAGGTATTTGGAGCGGTGATTCCTGCCAGAATATCAAAATTTCGCCCTGTGAAGGTCATTAATTCTGGAATAGCCTTAGACAAGAATAACCAATAAAGCACAATCTCGACGGGTACTCTAATGATATGCAGTAAGGTAAGTTTTTCGAGGCTCAGACTATTAATAAATTCTTTGCCTTTTTTGGTGTTAAAAAGTAAGGCTATCAGAATAAAAACGGGTAAAAGTGATAGTAAAATGCGTGGTGGAATGGCTGAAGTATCTAAGTACAAGCCACTTAGAGCAATTAGGCTCTGTAAAATACTCCACGAAAATAAGACTATAAGCGTTGATTTTGCATGATTCGTCGCTCTGAAAAATAGCCAAATAGCAAGCAAAGTTGTAGCCACAAAACTAATGGTCACATAAGCAGGAACGGCATGAAGTGCGTGCATAAAACGAGGTGTTTTGATTCGATGAACAAAGATTAGCACTAAAAAATAAAATCTACTTAGCAAATGGCAAGAAATGCGGTAATTCTCTTCCACAAAAACGTCGGCATGGTTTCGAGCCATGCCGACGTTAAGCATAGAGGTTAATTATTTCTTCCGTACCTTTGTCGAAATTTCAATGACAATTCAATGCAAGACACCGTACTTCCTATTCTTTATCAAGACGAATATCTGGTAGCCATCAACAAACCACATAATTTATTGGTGCATCGCTCATCGATAGCTGCCGAAGAAAGTGTTTTTGCCTTACAATTACTCCGTGACCAACTTAATTGCTGGGTGAGTCCGTGCCATCGAATCGACCGAAAAACTTCGGGAGTGCTGCTTTTTGCTCTTTCGGCCGAAGTTGATAAAGCCATGAAAATGCAATTTGAAAACCACACGACTCAGAAGAAATACTTGGCTTTGGTGCGAGGTTATCTGCCCGAAACAGGCATGACCGACCGACCATTAGCCAAAGAAAATGGTACGCTCCAAGATGCCGTAACGCACTTTAGATGCTTGAAACAAGTGGAATTGGAAATAGAAGTAAGTCGCTACCCCACGTCTCGCTATTCATTAGCCGAAATTACGCCCGAAACTGGCCGAATGCACCAAATTAGAAGGCATTTTGCTCAATTACGCCATTATTTGATTGGCGATAAAACCTATGGCGAATGCAAACACAACAAGATGTTTGAGCAGCGTTTCGGCTTAAATACCATGCTGCTTCACGCCAGTGAGCTGAGTTTCGTTCACCCAATTACAGGGCAAAACGTGCATATTATGGCCCCCATGAGCGATGAATTTACCAGAATTTTAACCGAAATCGGAATGGGGTAATTGGTTATTGGTGTACTCGTTATTAGTTACTGGTTATTATTTATTAAAACAAGTTTTCGAGCAACCAGTTTGCCAATAACCAATCTACTTAGTAACATCTACATGGTCAGCATCGCCGAGTAGGAAACCGAAAGGTTTTAGGCCTTCAACCGAATCAAAAATCACTTTGATGATAGCCGTTAATGGTAAAGCCAAAACTAAACCTCCCATTCCCCAAAGTGAACTAAAAAGAATCAGCGAAATAATAGCTGCCATTGAGTTGATGCTTACTTTTGAGCCAACTATATATGGTGTAATAAAATTTCCTTCAAGAAATTGGATAATAGCAAACAAAGAAGCCACACCAACCGCATAAAGCGGACTATCCTTTGTAATTAACGCAAAAAGTATCGGTAAAAGTGAGCCAATAGCAATGCCAATGTAGGGTAAAAGCACTAAAAAAGAAGCCAGAAAGCCAAAGAAAATAGCATGGTCGATGCCTAAAATATAGAGACCAACGGTATTAAGGATTCCAATAATTCCAATAACCATTATCAAGCCTACCATGTAATCAATGACTACATTTTTGATTTTTTTCAACACTACATTTACTCGATGGCTACTCACCGATTTAAATGCTTTGTAGAAAAACACTTTAATGAAATCTCGGTAAAGTAATATCAGAAAAATATAAAGTGGAATCAGCGTCAGATTACCCAAAAGCCCAGTAGTCGTTGAGAGTGTATTACCCAGAATATCGCTATTATTTTTCAACAATTCGGTCAAATATTTTTTTCCCTCAACTTTTTGTTGAGTACGACTAATATGGAAATTGCGGCGAATATAAATTTGAATATCGGCGTAAAACTTTTCGGCTTTATCGCTTAATTGAGGCAAGATTTCTTCAAAATCCATTATTTGAATATAAACTAAATAGAAAAGTGAAGCCAAAATACCCAGTGTTAGTAAAATAACAATCGAAATGGCCAACCAGCGAGCGAAACGTAATCTCTCAAGAAACTGACAAACAGGTAGCAACAGCAAAGCCAAGATTCCTGCGAAAGTAAGTGGAATAAGTAGGTCTTGGAGCATATACATTCCATAGATGATAATCACCAACGAAATCAATACGTAGGCGAGTCGTGTAGGGAAAGGCTGCTGAAATGTTTTCATCTTCATAAAAAGTTTTTGGGAGATAATTCGCTGTTTTATTGATAGGTTTTTTCAAAATTAACTATCTTGTTAGCCAATTTCAAATTTTTCTCGTTGATTTAGAAAACCATTCCTTCTGCTATGTTTCTTTATAAATTCTATATGTTCTTGTTTTCTCTCAAAATTGCTACATGTAGCTGCCACAGTGAAATACAAAGAAGTGGTTTTCGAAAGGCAAAAAGTGAATACGAGATTACGAAAACAGGCAGAATGCCCACTTGTATCAACGAAAATTCGGGTTTGGCCAAAGCATGGCAGGAAAATTATTATTGGACGATTAACGATAGTGGAGGCAATACTGAACTCTACATGATTGGCGAGCAAGGCCGTGTTTTTGATACCCTTTTGGTGAATGATTCACGAAATATTGATTGGGAAGATTTGACCAAAGATAATAAAGGGAATGTTTATATCGGTGATTTTGGTAATAATGGCCAAAACCGCAAAGACCTCACGATTTATAAATTCAGAAACGGCAAAACCGAAAAAATAACCTTTCATTATGCCGACCAAGACCATTTTCCTGCCAGAGATAAGGTTTTCGATTGTGAAGCTTTTTTTTGGTATGGAGGAAAACTCTATTTATTCTCGAAAGATTGGTCACGAAAGCACCAAACTCGGCTTTATAGCTTACCCGATAAAGCAGGCGATTATGCACTTTTACCCGAGCAAAGTATATTCTTAAAAAGCCCAGTAACTTCTGCCGACGTTAGCCCAAACGGAAAAGAATTTGCACTGCTTTCTTACGGTAAAATCTATGTTTTTGAGATTTCTGAAGGTAAAATTGATTTTTCTAAACCAAAATCATGTATAAAAGTAGGTAGAAATCAATTGGAAGCCATTGCGTATGTAAATGACACAGATTTAATAATGACCAACGAGCAACGAAAAATTTATCGGGTAAGTAAATTATCAGTGAGACACTGAGTAGGGCTTATCGCACAAGTTCTTTTCAAGGAAAAATTGCTACACTTAGCCAAAACAAAAAAGGGCGTAAATCAATCAGATTTACGCCCTTTTTTCTATTTATCAGAAATCGTCTTCTACAACTTCTTCTTCTGCTGCTGGAATTTCTCGTTTTTTATGCTCTACCTCGTTTCTTTTATCTTTAAATTTTTTGATTTGTGATTTTAGGGCCTCCATAGCCAAATCGGTTGCTTCTTCAAACGTTGTGCCTTTTTCTTCTGCAAAAATAGTGCTACCTGGAACACTCAACTTGATTTCAATGTGCTTTTTGTGAATTTTATTACTATCTCCTTTGTCTAATTTAAGAAAAACTTCACCACTAATAAATTTGTCGTAGAAGGTCTCTAATTTGTTTAATTTGTTTTGGATGAATCCGACCAATTTAGGGTCGATGTCGAAATGGACTGCATGCACATGAATCTTCATAACACACTAATTTAGAGTGAATAATTACATAAACTACTGAGATTCAAGATGTTAATCTGAGGTCTAAAGCCAACAATCGCTCACGTCTTCGATTTTATATCTTGTTTCTGCTCTTTCAAAGAACTTTCATTAATCTAACCTATGAAAAAAAACAATACGAGTCAAGGACTTTTTGTGGAATTTTATCAAACAAGGATGAACGGTAGAATTGTGTTGATGTACATTGAAAATTCACTTCGAAATACCAAACTGATTAAATAAAAGTAACTTACCTCCAAAAAAGTCCAAACTAATCGATTAACTCTATCTTGATTACAATACACATCGTCATTACCTATATTTTACCTGTATTTGACAACCTATTTTAATTCAACTGTAAAAGCAATTAAAAAATACTAAGAAGTAGGTTGGGAAAAAGTGAGAATGGAGTAAGTTTGTTAAAAAATCAATCATCTGACCTATGAAACGCTACCTATTACCTTTATTATTTATCACTGGCCTTGCTTCTGCTCAAAGTCCTTTGATTGAGCAGGCCCGTAACTACCGAAAAGCCAACGAAAATGCACTTTTAAGCGAGTTTATGGGTTTACTGTCAATTCCGAATGTGGTTTATGATACCATTGGGATTCAGAAAACTGCTGCCTACATCGTAAAAATGATGGAAGCTCGCGGGATTAAAACCCAGCTTTTAGATGCCACTACAAAGGGCGTTCCACCCGCAGTTTTTGGTGAAGTTAACGTGCCAAATGCCACCAAAACTGTTATTTTTTATGCTCATTATGATGGACAACCTGTCAATCCAAATCAGTGGGCTGAAGGAATTGAGCCTTTTAAGTCGGTCTTTTTAGATGCTTCGCTCGAAAAAGGTGGGAAGATAATTCCAGCCCCAAAAGCTGATGAAAAAATAAATCCTGAATGGCGAATTTATGGCCGAAGTGCTTCTGATGATAAAGCAGGTGTTTTTTCGATTCTGACGGCTTACGAAGTGCTGTTAAAATTGGGCATTCAGCCAAGTGTTAATATCAAATTTTTCTTTGAAGGCGAAGAAGAAGCTGGCTCAACGCATTTATCTGAAATTCTTGAAAAACATAAAGATAAACTCAAATCAGACCTCTGGGTTATTTGCGATGGCCCCGTGCATCAGTCGGGTAAAAAACAAGTGGTTTTTGGCGTGCGTGGCGATGTAAATATGGAAGTAAAAGTGTATGCGTCTAAACGCCCATTACATAGCGGACATTACGGTAACTGGGCTCCAAATCCTGCGATGCTTTTATCAAAATTGTTGGCTTCGATGAAAGACGACAACGGCCGAGTATTGATTAAGGGCTTCTACGATGATGTCATTCCTTTTACTGAAACTGAGAAAAAAGCCATTGCCAAAGTACCATCGGTTGACGAGCAAATGCGAAACGAACTGGGCTTTATGCGTGCCGAAGGTGGCGGAAAATCGTTGGTAGAGCTTATCAATTTACCTTCGCTCAATATCAATGGCATTTCGAGTGCGAATGTTGGTAAAATGGCCGCCAATGTGATTCCTGTTTCGGCAACGGCTGCCATAGATTTACGGTTAGTTTTGGGCAACGATGCCCAACGGCAAGTCCAAAAGGTGATTAATCATATAAAGGCACAGGGTTATTACGTAACTCAGAATGAAAGCATTACCGACGAAGAACGCATGAAGTATCCGCTCATTGCCCGAGTAACAACGGGTAAAGGCTACAATGCTCAACGCACAAAGATGGATTTGCCGATTGCCCAAAATGTGATAAAAGCCGTGCAGTCAAGCACTAACGAAGAAGTTGTGCTTATGCCAAGTTTGGGCGGAAGTTTACCATTGTTTTTATTTGAAAAACATTTGGCAACGCCAACCATCACTGTGCCAATTGCCAACCACGATAACAACCAACATGCCGAAAATGAAAATATCAGAATTCAGAATATCTGGAATGGAATCGAAACCTATGTGGCGTTAATGAAGATGTGAAATTGTTTACGAGGAATAGACATGAAATAAAAGAGACAAGGCATGCCTTGTCTCTACGCAATTATGAATATTGAAAATCACTCCGCATTAAAATCCTTAAAAACCTTCTTAATATTAGCATCTGAGGCTTTATTCTTAGGCTCCCAAGCCGCATCTAAATCAAGAACAACTAAGCCTTTTAGGCTCATAGCATTCATGAAATCATCTACTTTTCTTACAAAATCGGGCCCACGGCGAGATGATTTTAGAGCAAAATCACGGGCGAAAATATCGCCTTTGCTTTGTAATTCGTTCTTTTTTTCGATAATATAATTGAGGCGGTCAATAATGTCTTTCATCGAGCGGCCAATTACTTCGGTGGCCTCGAGCGTACCGATGGTTAATACGGT